>Ga0228711_1001474_pt1 | contig 34637 bp, 15 predicted proteins | sample MedpolnodulmetaG_2_FD_177996 | JGI IMG/M metagenome (GOLD analysis project Ga0228711, IMG submission 177996) | Root nodule microbial communities from Medicago polymorpha collected in Santa Monica, California, United States - brown nodules | ecosystem: Host-associated > Plants > Roots > Nodule... | reverse complement strand
CTTTCCATGCATTTCTCATCAAACAGATTCCATTTGTATCTACAATAATGACCTCATTCTAAACAAGTTAAGATCAATTCATTTTTTCAAAATTTGAATTACATTTTTTTTTCCGACATATGTATTTCCATTGAATTATGTCATTTTCTCAAAATTTGATCGGTGTGAGTGTTGCGTCGTGTCCGGTGTCCGTGAAATAGATTTCTTAACTAAAATATGCCTAGAACTAAAAGCCTGAAATCAACACATTATTCAACGGTCAAATCATTACTAAAGATGAAGAATATCATGATTCAAACAAGAGATCAATTTCACATCAACAACAAGTATAATATATAAAAAGCTGAATTCAAACAGATCGGAAACTAAATGAAAATTGTGATTAAGTAATGTGTTTATGAACTGTTAATTAAGAGAAATGGTTACCGGAGAAAGAGGAATGTGATGGAGTGGTCGAGTCTCTTCCAAGGAATGATGTATTCATGTCTCTGAGAATGAACTGGAGAAGATGAAACAGAATCTCGTTTGCTAAAAACAACGGCGGAGGAAGGTTGCTGCTATGGCGGCGTTCGGTGGTTATCGTCGCCTCAGCACCGAAATGGATGAGATCCAAGGGAAGCTGTTCCTGCACATAAACAAACAAACTAACTAACTCTTTCCCGCCGCAAAATGTTTAATCCCTCGAATGTAAGTGTGATATAGTATAGTTGAATATTAATTTATGAAGTGATACAATATTCCGCGGGTTCGAACTAGACACATCGTACTGCTACTTTGACAAAAAAATAAATAAAAATACCATGGGTTTCGAACTGGTTTAGCTGGATTCATTGTTACTTTGACAAAAAATAAAATCAAATTTTAACAATGAATCCAGCTAATTTTTCTAAGGTTTAGCTGGTTCATTGTTAAAATCCTGCTAAACCCTTATACCATTGGGTACATTTGGGCAAACCCGCTGATTTCTTGGTTGGGTAATGGGTTACCCAACTTATTTTTCTATTTTTTTAATATTAAATGACTAAATGACGAATGTAAAAAAAAAAAGACTAAATGACAAGTACTCATTATTTTTCTTAAATATTACTCTACTTTTTAATTTTCTTAAAAAAATTTGGTTAACTTAATTTTGCTATAATTATATGCATCATAGAATAATAAATTATAATATCAAATAATAAACTTCATCATAAAATACTTGAAACAAATTAAATTGCAGGACATAAAATTGCATTAGAGTTAAAATAACCAAAAAGTGCAACATCTTGATTCGTAACTCTAGCATGTTTAGATTTTCATTATACATGGTACAATGTGTATGTTTTGGAAATATAATTTGCTTTATGACCATAACCATTAGTATTTTTCTTCTACCATATGAGATAAAAAATACTGACATTATTAGGTAAGTGAGTTTTCTGGGTTTGAGTCTGGTTTTTTACCCGAAACCCATTTATTTTTATGGGTTTTTCATTTTTAGAAACCATACTCACCCAATTACCCAGTCCAACCCCTTTTTTTTTGGGTTTTTTTGGATAGGTTTGACCGGATTTTCTGGGTTGACCCAACCATATACACCCCAAGAGGTCTTTCTCACCATCTACATATACAAGATAAAGAGACTAAATAAAATTATCAATTGATGTTTCATGAATATGAATACATATTATCTATGTACATATCAAGTGAGAGAGATCAATCAATCACAACAACTAGCACACACAACATCTGATCACACGTCAACACGAGAATATCTTTAATTATGCAGAAAACAGGTCGGTCGCATACAAATTGTAAATACCCAAAATCACCAATCACAAGAAACTCCGTAGATGTCTCATGCAATCAATCAAAGAAATAAGTTGAATCCTCTATTGCACGGACATTTATGATTGAACGTAATAACTTTATTGAACATATGACTTTAATGAAAAAATTACACACACAATTAAATCTCGAAATGCATCTTCAAAAGGACGTGTCATTGTTCAAGTCCTCTACCATTTTTGTCAAGGTTCTTATTTCACCTTTTTGCTCTCTCGCCATATTCAGCTTTCAACAGTTTAATTACCTTTTCTATGGCACAAAATCAACTTATGAAGCACATATAGGAAACTGACACGTCGACGCCAATAATTTTAAGAAAGAAAAAAAATGATAACACATGCGTTCAATTAAAAATGTCGGTGCAATAGAGGATTCAACTTATTTTTGTGATTGATTGCATGAGACATCTATGGAATTGCTTGTGATCGGTGATTTTGGGTATTCACAATCTATCTACGACCAACCTGTTTTCAGGCTTAATTAAAGACATTCTCGTGTTGACGCGTGATCAGAAGTTGTGTGTGCTAGTTCTTGTGATAATTTTATTTAGTCTCTTTATCTTGTGCTCCCTCCAGTCTCAAATGTAAGAAACTTTTCACTTTTTAGATTCATTTAATAAATGATGTATGTGGTCCTTATTATAGATCACATACATCATTTATTGAATGAACTTAAAAAGTGAAAAGTTTCTTACATTTGAGACCAAAGGGAGTATATGTTAAATTGAGAAATGCTAGGAACACACTCTCTAACACACTCCTCTAACACACTCCAATCATAACTTTGACACATCATCTAATTTTTTAATTCATTTACTTGTTTACCGGTTGTACCTGTTGAGAAACAACACTCCTCTAATTTTTGTTTTGGTCTGAGAACAAACAAGGCTGAAAACATTATGCGAAAAAAAACTTTCAACTTCACTCCATCATCCATGGTTCCTTCAGATCTCTTTCCCTATCTCATGCATCATTAGACATTTTTGTATCTGAAACATTTCTATTGGGAGATCTATTGTCTTTCCGGCGATGTTCAATTTGCTCTATTTCAAACTCTTGTAACCTCCGTGGATATGTCATCCTCATCTCGAAGTTGTTGTCGGAGTTGATGTCGCTGGTGATCTATACCGTTTTCGAGATGGGGATTACACTTCATATGAAATATTGTGTTGGGTTATGGGTTCTATATTTGTTGCAGTTTTTTTTTCCAGATCTAAATTGTTGTTATTCTATTTATCCTGGGTTAATGGGTAAAATGAAGCAGGCATTCTCTTTCGTAATTATAAATCAGTATAAACATTTTTTGGTCATTGTTTTAGATTTCAATGGGAATTTGGGATATATATTCCAATCAATATTGTCAATGGCATTGTTTAGGAGAAACAATTTAGATCTGAAAGTTTTGGGGCTGAAGTATGCAAACGCTATTTGTCAATTTGAGTATAAAAACTTGTTTTAACATGGATGAAATTGCCGGAACGTGAAAGTTTGAGAGTTGAGACAATCATGGTTGAAAGAGGTTGATCGATGAAGATGAATAGTTATAATCCAAGTAATAATAAAAGATATAAAATAATCAGTAGTCTTTTAAAATTAGAGGATGTGGCAAGTTATAATTGAAGTGTGTTAGAAGAGTGTGTTAGAGGGTGTGTCCCTAACATTTCTCATGTTAAGTTTATTTTTTACCTCTTTATGAACTCTCGTATTGATAAGATTATGTCTACTTTTTCAATAAAGTAATTCATCTTCTTGTAAGTTTGTTCCTTGAACTATCTACACTAAAAACAACATCAATAGACTTTCAAATGCTTGCGGTTAATTCCAAGACATTTTAAATTACACCTAGATGTCCGACAAGGACATCATTGTTGATAAAGTGTTCAAACAAACTACTGTTATACTCTTCTATACTTTAAAAAGGTTGCATGTACGTGTGTTGACAAATTGTGTATATGAATAAGATATCGTCGTTTCCAGTAAGCTATTGTTGTTTTAGTTTTTTTTTTTTTTTTTGAAACAGCAAAATTTATTAAGCCAAGCCAATGAAAGAATCACAATAACTTAGACCACAAAAACTAACTACAAAAGATGTCGTATATATGCGGAACACCTAACAAAATAGGAATACCAAAATCCGTATATATGTGGAACCTCTACCCAAAAAACACCCCACAACCAACAAACTAACAACAAAGCTATTGTTGTTTCTAGTAATATCATTGAATTCTCATTTAACCTGAATCCCCACTTGCATCCAATAGCTTGCCTGTGTGCAGGAAGAGGCACAAGGGACCAAGTATGATTGTGTAACAGAGCATTATATTCTTCTTGGATTGCAGAATGCCATTTAGGATCTTAAAGAGCATGTTTGTAAGAAGTGAGTTCAACATGAGTTAAAAGAAGTGATGGGTGAATCCTGGGTTGCCCAATGTCATGCTTCCCTCTTGTTCTCATGGAATGAGTATTTTGTGGGTGAATACGATGAGGAACAGGTGGAGGAGAGTAAAGGAACAGGTGGAAATATTGATTCATAATCGATATATAAAGTTGAACCAATAAAATTTGACTCATTGACAAAACTAAATAAGATTAGTAATAGATTAGATTAGATATTTGCATTTATTGCTCCTTCTCTAAAAGTATCTATATTTCACAATACCTTATTCAAAAACCACCATATAATCATATTTTATGTGGTTTTATTTTCTTTAATAAATGATGATGCAAGGAGCACCATCTAAGTTTTGAGCATAGCAACCATGCATTCACCTTCCTTGTTCCTGAAGATACCTCCACAAGCAGCTCTTGAAGGAGTACAACACCATCTTTGTTGCATTTGGTCCATTGTTGAATGGTGCTATCCATATCACTTCTTTGATATCTGGAGCTTTTGGAGGATGAATAATTATATTGAAAACCTTGAGAACGCGGAATTCAGAGATGGAGCCATATGCATATTTTTTTGTTTTGCTACCTGATAGATTAACCTTTGAGACAGTCAAGTTGATAGCTGTCCTCCAATGAAGTTGTTCATCACAGAACCTGGCTTGGTTTCTCACATATAAAGAGAACGAAATTTTTTAACCAAGTGGAATTAAATATAACATAGTATCTGATAGGAAAAAAATCTTGTAAAATGGGTGACCTTGTTTACTAGCAGTGGAATCATTGCCCTGGTGAATCTAAACAAAAACGAAATCGTATATCACACAGACCTGTCCTGTAGAATTAGAGGATCGTTCATTTGATTTCAGTCAACCACGGGCAGTCAACAACATAAATTGGTTGATGGATGGTTTAAATTCTTAACAACGTCGTTCTTGTTTCCACTTGTGAGTCATCTTCATTTGTTAAAATAACTCATATTGAGTTTAGTAAAAAAGCCAATCACTGAAGTTGCTCAACTACTAATATAAGGTTGGTCAGGTACTAACTTGCTCCATACTTTTAATGACATGGAAAACATGTATTTATACTCCATTCAGCAAGTTCGAGCTTTCACTAGCATTGTTAATTGCCTCAAGATCTACACTAGTGAGCGTCAACTAGTAAAGCGTGTTTAGGAAGCTGCCTAGGAATAATTTTATCGTCAAGATCAAGCCTACAAGTAAGTTACTAACATGGAGTGGAGAAAAAGTTATTCTACTTAATACTGTGGTAGTTTATCATCTTCTCTTGGCTTCTCTCCGTTCAATTTCTGAAGTTCGACATTTTGTATCTATTTCCTCTTTTATTCCACTGTAGTTTTTCTTTTACAATTTCTCTCCATAGGACTTTAACAATTGACTTTAGCATTGGTCCCTAATTTTGCCTGATAACAGAGTAGTTCGCGCTTTGAAAATGCTTATATGAACAGCACAAACCTGCTCAACCAGGACCAGAATGTTTACAAAGAGCACAAACTTGCTCAACCAGGACCAGATTTTCAAAGTTTATAAACTCTTCCCAACCTAACACGTAGGCTGCAATATTTTAAGCTATCCCACATCTGCTCTTTTTTTTCCCTTCCTCCATTACTCTTACCAGTATACATTCTAGTAGAAATTTCAAAACACTAACAACTCTCAATTCATTTCTTAATGTGCAAAATAAATAAATGTAACCAATCATCACAAATAGAGGATGAACCACTAGGAACAATTTTCAATATAGTTAATAGTTCAGACTCAGTTCTCCAAAAACACTAATAAAATCCCCAGCATTAGATACAAAAATAAGCAGCCTTATATTTCTACTAAACTAAAAAAAAAACTCATCTCAAGCCTATTATTTAAAGAACCGTTAATCAAAAAAGCACCCAGCTAGAAACCACTAGGAGTCTCACTTCTTCACCTCTTCATATTCTGCCTCCGGAGCCTGGTCCCCACCTTGAGAACCACCAGATGAGGAACCACCACTAGAGCCACCTGACATGTGCTCTCCAATCTTGGAGACGGCCTTGTTTGCAGCATCAAGTTTTGACTTGATTTCATCTGCACTGTCCCCAGCCATCGCACTTCTCAAATCAGAAACAGCATCCTCAATTTCCTTAGCCACTTCCGCAGGTATCTTCTCCCTATATTCACTTAGGCTTTTCTCAATGCTGTAAATTGATGTGTCTGCAGAGTTTCTAATATCGATCAAACTCTTTCTTTCTTGGTCTTTCTGGGCATGCAACTCGGCTTCTTGGACCATCTTTTGGATCTCATCATCAGAAAGCCCACCAGACGACTTAATAGTAATTTGCTGCTCTTTGCCAGTGGACTTGTCCTTGGCAGACACAGTAACAATACCGTTGGCATCAATGTCAAAGGTGACCTCAATCTGAGGCATACCTCTGGGAGCAGGAGGAAGGCCAACAAGCTCAAATTCTCCAAGCATTTTGTTGTCGGAAGCCATTTCCCGCTCACCTTGTAACACTTTGATACCTACTTGTGTTTGATTGTCAGCTGCCGTTGAAAAGACCTGGAACAATGGTAATACAAGTCAGAAAAAAGTCAACCATAACATATACACAAAGCTTACTCAACATGCTGTATTTATAAACCTCAAATGTATGTGTAATGTAGTTAACAAGATATCTCAAGCAAAATGGTTTGAATGTCCAATTACTTTGTAAAGACTGAATACACTTCCAAAAATGGGAAACTCGGAAACAATTATTATTTGACAATCATCGGTGGATTTAAGTTAAACCATAGATGTGTATGTGTAATCAAGTCAACAAAATACGTCAACAGCAGTTTCTTAAAAATGTATGGTTTGAATGTCAAATTACTATGTAAAGACCGATTACACTTCCATTTTGAATGTCCAATTACTTTGTAAAGACTGAATGCACTTCCAAAAATAGGAAACTCGGAAACAATTATTATTTGACAATCATCGGTGGATTTAAGTTAAACCTTAGATGTGTATGTGTAATCAAGTCAACAAAATATGACAACAGCAGTTTCTAATAAACATAAATGTATGGTTTGAATATCAAATTACTATGTAAAGACTGATTACACTTTCATTTTGAATGTCCAATTACTTTGTAAAGACTAAATACACTTCCAAAAATGGGAAAATCGGAAACAATTATTATTTGACAATCATCGGTGGATTTAAGTTAAACCTTAGATGATCCTTGGATGTGTATGTGTAATCAAGTCAACAACATACGTCAACAGCAGTTTCTAACAAACATAAATGTATGGTTTGAATGTCAAATTACTATGTAAGACTGATTACAATTGCTATTTAACAATCATCAGTGAATTCAAGTTAAACCTTAAATGTGTGTGTGATGTAATCAACAAAATACATCAACAGTAATTTCTAATAAACATAAATGTATGGTTTGGATATACGATTACTTTGTAAAGACTGTCATCAGTGAATTAAGTTAAACCTTAAATGTGTGTGTAGAGGTGTCAATATCATGAGGCCATGAAATAATTGTTATTCAACTACGGTGTAGTCAAGAAGAAACCTCAACAGCAGTATTTGATAAACATAAATGTGTGGTTTGAATGTCCAGTTTGTGTAAAGACGGAATACACTTTCAAAGATTGGCAACTTAGAGACAGTTGTTATTTAACAATCAGCAGTGGATTGAAGGATTACCTGACTCTTTTTTGTAGGAATAGTAGTGTTGCGGTTGATTAACCTTGTAAAAATACCACCCAAAGTCTCGATACCCAGAGAGAGTGGTGTAACATCCAAGAGTAGGAGCTCTTTGACATCTCCACGTAGGATACCACCCTGGAGTGCTGCTCCCATTGCAACTGCCTCATCAGGATTTACTCCTTTACAAGGAGTCTTGCCAAAAATTGCCGAAACCACCTCTTGGACCTTTGGCACACGAGTCATCCCTCCAACAAGAAGAACTTCGTCAATGTCCTTGGTAGAGATGTTTGCATCCTTCAAACAGCTCTGACATGGAGCCTTGGTTCTTTCGATCAAGTCATTTACCAGAGCCTCAAATTTGGATCTAGTTAATGAGATGTTGAGATGCTTTGCACCAGATGCATCAGCAGTGATGAAAGGCAAGTTAATTTCTGTCTGAGATGTTGAAGACAGTTCTATCTTAGCTTTCTCAGCAGCTTCACGAAGCCTTTGCAAAGCAAGCTTATCCTTTGAAAGGTCAATACTCTCAGACCTCTTAAACTCATTCACCAGAAAATCCAACAAGGCATTGTCAAAGTCCTCTCCTCCCAAGAAAGTGTCACCGTTGGTTGCTTTCACCTTGAAATGAAAATTGTTATCAGTACAAACAAGCCTCTCATACTATTCCTTCAGACAGGTTAAAAAAGGATGACAGAATAAATAAATTAGCATACCTCAAAAACACCATTAGAAATTTCTAAAATGGAAACATCAAATGTTCCACCACCAAGATCAAAAACAGCAATGAGGCCTTCCTTGTTGTTCATCCCATATGAAAGTGCAGCAGCAGTGGGCTCATTGATAATTCTAAGCACTTCAAGACCTGCAATTCTACCAGCATCTTTTGTTGCCTGCCTTTGAGCATCATTGAAATAAGCTGGAACAGTAATAACAGCCTTAGAAACTGTCTTTCCAAGATAAGCTTCTGCAGTTTCCTTCATTTTGGTGAGAACAAAGGCACCAATCTGGCTAGGGGAATACTGCTGCCCATTAGCTTCAACCCATGCATCTCCATTTGGAGCCTTAACTATCTTGTATGGAACCATTTTCATCTCTTTTTGAGTTTGAGCGTCATCATATCGCCTACCAATCAAACGCTTGGCACCAGAGATAGTGTTAGATGGGTTAGTGACAGCCTGACGCTTGGCTGGTGTGCCGACAAGCAGCTCCCCTTTCTGAGAGAAGGCAACCACGGATGGTGTAGTTCGTGCACCTTCAGAATTCTCAATGACTTTTGGATTCTGAAATGACATAAATCAAGTCAGCACAAATCCAATCAATGGAGATATTGGAACACAGAAGATAATTTTTCTAAGCAATAAAGGTTTACCTTTCCTTCCATAACAGAAACACATGAATTAGTTGTACCCAAATCAATACCAATAACATCACTTCCAGCAGGCCTTGAACTGCAAAACAGAAGAGATCATGAGTAATTTTTATACAAGATTGAAAACACGTCTACTCTAAGAATTATTACAAACGATACCTGAATGGTCGAGACAAACTTGACCAATTGTGACCTACATATGCAGGCTTAGTGTTGCCTGTCAACTGCAATACAAATCAGAGTAAGTTTGAGAGACTATTAAAATTGAACAGGCCTGTGTTGGATTGGCTTATTTGAGCTTATCTACAGTGCATAAGTTTGTGAGACTATTTGGATTGACAGCTTATTTTCGTAAGTTTATCCCAAATAGCTTGTAAAAACACCTATAAATTTGTAGCATGCTAAAAAGTAATTTATCTTCATTTTATCTTTTTCTATAAAAATAGCTTTTCTAAAGGTATGCATAACTTGTGTTATAAGCTACAAATAAGCTGTTTATCCAAACAGGCTCAAAATCAGTTCGCACAGAAAAAACATCAATACAAAATTCTATTACAAAACGAGCTTCGGAAAGATCAAAATTCGAAGATCTACACCATAACAACAAAAACCCTAGAAAATCATAAGCGAATCAAAATTCTTAGAGAAGAGTAAAACGAAAGCTATAACGAAACGGATGAAAGCTGAAGATCAATGTAAAGGGAAGCAACCACGACAGAGAAGAGCAAAGAGAAGCTACCGAACGAAAGGCGGTGACGGTAGAAGAAGCAACATCACAGCGGCGGAGAGAGCGGAGCAAAGCGGTTGCAGCGGCCATAGCGTGAAGTGAAGAAGAGGATTGTGATGGTCGGAGATGAAAAAGAAATTGGAGTGTGAGAGAGAGGGGGGGTTTTCTATATATGAGGGGTTTAGTTAGGGTTTTTGGTTATTATACACAAATGAAAATGTGCCAGATTATTCTAGTGCTTCTTCTTACCCAAGAAAAAGGGTCAGCAAAAGAAGGTTCTAGACAGTCACAAAACGGTGTCGCTGATATATGCATATTTCATAAAAAAAAAAATTGGCTTCGCATTTTGACCGGCTCACGAAAATGGTCCTGACTCTTTCAAATCGAACAAACTTGTCCTTAAACTATATGTTTCTTGCAATTTTAGTCTCACCTCCTATTTTCAACTCCATAAACGCACATAAATAGCAGTTTTAGACCTATCTCTTATGCTCAACCATGAAATATACAAAGAATAAAGCATCTGGATACAAAGAATCTACTTTACGGCACACTAACCAAAAAAAACTATAATTTTTAAGATATGGGTTTTTTTGTTTTTTTTTGTTTGTTAGTGTGTTGAATAAAGTAGATTTCTTATACCCCACGCGCTTTATTCCTTGTTTATTTCATTGTTGGACATAGGGGATAGGTCTAAAACTGTCATTTCTGTGGGTTTATGGAGTTGAAAATAGGAGGTAGAACTAAAATTGTAACAAACATATAGTTTAGGGACGGTTTTGTTCGATTTAAAAGAGGCAGAACCATTTTCGTGAGCTGATCAAATGCGAGGACTAAAAGTGTAATTAAGCCAAAAAAAATTGTTACATCTTTCATCAATTGGGCTTGGGTCTTGTACCTAGTTAAGAATATATATATATTTTTTAGAAAAGTTAATAATATTTTTATTTTAAATTGTATTCTAATTTGTTTTATTTTAATTGGTTTAAATACAATTTTGATCTACTATTATTAAATTTGTTAAATTTTTATATTTAATTTTTTTAAGGTTAAATATGTTTTTAGTCCTTACATTTTGCGTCTCTTTGAAGAATAATCCATACATTTTATTAAATGTTTTTAAAATCCTCACATTTTATTTTCGTTATCAAAATTAGTCTCTGTTGTTAATTCTCTAACTGAATGTTGATGCGGCAGTTAGTGGGTCCCAATTATTTAAGGGTTAAATATGTTTTTGGTCCCTACATTACCCTAAAATGTAATGACTATTCTTCAAAGTCAAGCAAAATGTAGGGATCAAAAACATATTTAATCCTAAAATAATTGGGACCCATTAACTGCCACATCAGTAGTCCGTTAAAGAATTAACAGCATGGACTAATTTTGATAACGGAAATAAAATACGAGGATTTTAAAAACATTTAATGAAATGTATGGAATATTCTTCAAAGGGGCGCGCAAAATGTAAGGACTAAAAACATATTTGACCCATTTTTTAAAATTTAGAAAGTCAACCATTTTTTTTGGTCACCCTCCATTTTAGATTATGTGACATGTTCATTCATGACATGGATCTTACATGACGTTATCCACATGGTTCATCATTTGACACCTCATTTCCACGCTAAATAATTAAAATATTGTTCAAGAACCCAAACACCAAAAATCTTCAAATTGATTTTCAACCAGCCTCCCAATATTTTATCCTCTCATTAAAAAAACAAATAAAATAGTTATATAGAATATTATAAAAGATAGCGTGTTATAATCATTTCTCTTGATCTGTATTATATCTATACTATATATAAAAGAAATACTTTGTTTTGAGCTGACTTTTTCACTTTTAATTATACCCAAAAACATAGTTGACTATAAGAATATTATTTTGTTGGTGTCATTCAAAAAGATAAGAATCTATATGCTTGTTATATTGTTGGTATCCTTGAAAAAAAATAAGTATAATTTGTTACAATACGAAAGTGCAAAATATCTATTTTATATACGTGTAATTTTAATCAAAATTTCATAAAAGCTATCGTTTGTAATTTAGATGCATTAACACAATACATACATGGTATAAAACAGGCTTAAGTGCATTTTTCATACCTTAACTTTTAAAAAGTTCTAATATTGACCCCTAACAAAAAAATGCAATTTTGACCCCTAAACGTTAAGAGTTGCTGAGAAGCCACCACATGTTCCAAAATATGGGTCATAACTGCAACTTTTTGTAAAGATAAGGGGCCAAACGAGCATATCTTTCTTAAGTTAGAGGGTCAAAAGAGCATATTTTCCTAAACATGGGTCGCTTTTGCCATTTTTTTAAAGGCTTAATTGCACTTTTGGTCCTCGCATTTTGACCAGCTCACGAAATTGGATCTGCCTTTTTCAAGTCAAACAAAATCGTCCCTAAACTATCATATTTTTTGCAGCTTTAGTCCTACCTACGATTTTCTTCTCCAAAAACGCTGATGTGTCAAAATTTTAACTGATGTAGCCAAAAGAACACCTATGTGGCAATGCTTATTTAGAAAATGCCATTTATAAATTCATCAAATTAATTTTATCAATATAGAAAAACATTTTAACAAATTACCATGAATTAAAAATTGAAAATATATAAGTGGGAAACAAAGATAGAAACTTTAGTTTCCCAAAATTCCCAAATCGATTTTGCTCTCCTTCCCAAATACGAACGCAAAAACAAAAAATCTTCTTCCTTGCTTCCATCTAACAAGTTCACTTGAAAATTACAACAAACAAGTCAAGATTTTACCTGAACAAAACCATGTAAACAAGACCACATAAACAAGAACACCTAAACATTTTCAATACTTATAATTCCTTCAAGCCTTCATATGTAGCACTACTAGTTCCTACTTTTCTTCCTCTTCAAGCCTTCAAGGTAACAATAGAGAGCAATCCCATAATGACCACAACAACTAGAACAAGCAATCCTTGGCAAAACTTTAGCTTCTTTTTCAAATCCTCATCTTGTTTCAGCTTCATATTTCCTTCTTCTTAAGTTCATCAATTCTCTTCATTAATGACAAAATCACCTCCTTTGCACGCCTAGAAATTTCTTCATCGTACCAATAAAGAAATTACATCCACTTCATCCTAGCAATTGCGTTCACAAATAAATAACAAATTGTTAATTATGGGTTTCAACTCATGCTGATACCTTTATTTGACAGAATCTGAGATTTACCTTGTATAACCCACATCCATTAAACCTACGCCCATGATTCTCAGTTGTCCATGCAGTAGTAAGAGGTGAATCAAGTTCATAGAAGCAACAAACATCTCTTCTTCGTGATGCACAACTGTTACTGGACACAGTATATTGTGACATTTTCGATTTCGATAGAAGAAGAAAAATTGGAATAAATTGAAGAAGAAAACGAGGAGGAAGAAGACAGGATTTAGCGAAAACTAGGAAGGAGAAAATGAGGAGGAAGACAAAATTGAGGAAGAAGATGATTTTTGAATGGATCGAAAACCAATTTGTGAATGTTTATGGCTTTATTTCATATTTCAAATTAAATTCCTCTTTCTCTTAATTTTTTTTGTTTTAATATTTAAAATGTTTAAATTGTATTTTGAAATTCAAAAATACTGTGTTAATGACATGTAAATGACATTTTTCATATTGGCAATGCCACATAGGTGTTCATTTGCTATCTGTGCATTCAAATTTAGGGGGTGAATAGTTCGTTTAAGCCTATAAAATAATACGTGGTTTTGGACTAACTTTTCACTTACAATTTTACCCTTAAACAAATTTACCTATAAAAATGATATATTGTCGGTGTTGTTAAAAAAAAAGATTATAATCTATATTATATTTATATACTGTTGATATCATCGAAAAATATAAGTATAGTTTGTTACGATATAAAAATGCAAAATATCTGTATCTATATCTATAATTTCAAACAAAATATTTTTTTTAATTAAAATCAAAATTCCATAAATATTACTCTGTAATTTATATGTGTTGGTCCGTCTCAATGTTAGTGATTCCTTAAAATTGACATAGTCATATGAAATCTTAAAAATTCACAGTCATTTCAAATCTTTTAAAATCATTATAATCTTTTCTAAAGTTTTTTATTCTCGTAAGATTAGCTTAGTTGATAAATTTATTACATATGCAAACTCTAACCATTAAATTACTTAAAAAAATTCTTTTAAACTTAACAAGACTTTTTCAACTTGAACTCTAACCACTGGCCTAACAAATTTTAAAGTTCATAAGACCTTTTTAAACAAAGATTCGTCTTTTTAAAATCTTAATCAAATACTAAACTCTAAATTTGAATGAAATACTAAATTTCCGGCAAATAATGTTACAAAATTTAAAAGTGGGTGTTACTGGATCTCAGCATAGAGATAAGAATCCCAAATTAAAATCATAGGTTGGATTTGGAAATCCGAAAAGGAAGTTTCCCAGAACCTCAACTACCTGATTTTGAATTTTGTCACATTCTTCTGTTACTTTATTATTATTAATCACTTTCTCTCACTATCATTCATATCTCTCTCTCTCTCTCTCTCTCTCTCTCTCTCTCTCTCTCTCTCTCTCTCTTCTCTTTGATTTTTTCCTTATTTGTGACGTTTTTGCTCTATCCAGATTCAACCTCTCACTTTTCTATTCATTTTCTTCGTTTTTTTTTTCTCCATTTGGGTATTCAATTCATCAAGGTAATGCATTTCTAATTATTTTTTTGAAAATTCAATTCAGGGTTTGATTCAAATTGCATAAAGTTTGGTTTTTTAGAGGATTTTTGTGAATAATTTTATTGGGTGGTTTGAATATTTTTCTGGGTTTTTCTTATTTTTAGTTATTTTGGATCAATTTGATATTGGGTCATCCTTGATTTGTGGAATTTGGATTTGAGATTGCAATTGGGTTAGTATAGTACGGTAATGCATGTAAGATAGGAAATTTGAATATTGAAGTTGGAATTTTCTGGAACAAGTTGTTTGTTTAATAACATATTGTGCATTAGTCTTAGGAGAGTGTTTTTGGGGTAATTTGTGAAAGTTATGGAACTAGCTAGTAGACATAGAGTAATGGAGAATGGGGGAGCTGAGGAGATGGATGTTGAAAATCCTGTGGATGAGCATAGATTCTACCCTTCTCATCCTGTAGGTTTGGTGAAGAAGAGAGCTTATATATTTGACGGTTTGGGGAATTTTTATAATAAGGAGTGGGATCTGGCTGATCTTTATAAAAAAGAAGAAAAGGAATCGGATGCTGTGGAAGGTCGAGGGAATGAGTTTTCTTGGTACCATGTGGAACTTCCAAAAGGGAATCAAAAGTTGTCGCAATCTGCGCAGGACTTGATTGGTGTTCTATGTCCGCCATTGAAATTACAGGATATTCTTTCACTTGTTAGTAATGGGCCCTTTTGTGCACATGTAGACGGTGCACTTGTTTTTCGGGTTAATTCACCTGGCCCTCCTTCCAGTGATTTTACATTTAGACTTGCTGCTAGAGTTACTGAAAATTCGGTGATTACAGTGTCCTTAGGGCGTGTTCCTCGGTTAGGTTTCTCACGTATGGGTGAATCCTTACTTTCGGAAATTCCTAGAGTTGAAAGCTCCTCTCGTTTTAGTGGTCAGCAGAGGGAAGGAAGCGGGACTGTGATTAAGGAGCATGTTCTTGAATTCTTATTGACGATGAATCATTCCGAGGAAGCTGACAATCCTGTTCCTAGATCTGTCTCGAATCTTGTGGTTCACATAATTGACACGCATGTAGACCAGCTTCAAGATCTTGTGACAAAGCTTGAGATGGAGTTGGACTCTGTCGAGCTTGATCTGGATAAAGGTAATTCCACTGTACACTCTTTCAACCCTCCCCAGCACTCTTATATTCTCTAACAATGACATCAATAATCACAATTTATATGCCTGCACCGTTCCTAGTTAAATGGCTTATAGGATATAGTCATTGTCAACTATTAGTTTTTTGTTTATGCTTCAAATCTTACAAACTAAAGCCGCTTTTGATTGCTTGAAGTTTACCTTAGTTTCTGTTAAACTGACTTAAAGGAGTTGTGATGTAAATTTAGACGTACTTTGTTGTTTGGTAGGAATATTGAAGTTGTCATAGGGATGACCTTTGAAGTTTGTGATAATTACTTTGATTGATTGAATGTAATACCAAGGCCCTGTTCAGATTAGCTTCTAACTTTTGTGAACTTCTCAAAGAAAATAAGTTTGTGGCTATTTTCATACTCAGAAGTCCTTGTATGCTTACATAAAAGTTAAGATACAAAATCTAATTTCAACTTAGACGAAAAGCTATTATTTATTATTTGAAAATAATAATAACAATGTTATTGCAAGTTCTTTTTCTATTTAAAAAATTGACGTGAGAGAAGATTTATGTTATGTTGAAATGTAAAATAAGGGCAGGTTAGTGAAATTTAAGGGATGGGGAATGAAAGCAATTATATCATATGGAAAAAATATTTTATTGAATTAAAAAGGAAATTCCTCCAGTTTCATCAAATTTCAAGTCGAACATGTAGGATTTATTTTCCATTTCTCATATCTTAATATTTAGACATGATAGATAATGTCTATGTGATAATGGATTTCATGAAAACCTGTACTTATCCATCCATCTCATAGTCCATATAATGTATTTTGATTTGACTGTTGCTGAAAATTTTGATAGAACCTTTTGTCCAAAACATAGCCTTGATCTTGCATCCTTGTATCTCCTTTTTTCTCCTGTAGTTTTTGGGGCCTCGGATGCATACTGGGTGGTGGTAAAACATCTGTGCCTTCAAGTGTTTTGACCACTAATATGCAGCGAGGAAGGCCTTGCAGACCATAGTATTTTAGAGAAGATACTGTTTGGGTGGATAATTCAATTGTTAATTGTATTTACATCACCTTCCCTCGACTAAAAGCCAAAATTACGGAAAGAACTCCTGGTACGGCTTGTTTATAAAAGAATTATAATGTCCGCATGGCATCACAAGCCAAAACTATGGGAAGAATTCTTGGTATAGCTAGTGTGTTAAATAATTAGAATGTCCAAATGGCATTTGATGCAGTACTGTAGCCTAAGACTTCAAAGTTTTCTGGCAAGGTTTTTTGTTCATCTTGGTGGCTTTTATGTAACTATCATATTTGCTCCTTGATGTACAATATTTGAAGAATTGAATTAAGGATTTTTTTTTGTTGCTTAATTGTAGGTGGTTATGCTCTGAAGAAGCAAATGCTAGATGATAGAAGATTCCCCAAGATACATATTAATTTGCAGCGGCTCTTGCAGGTGATACTATACTTTATTTTATACATTCATTTTGGTTTAGTTTTAGAGACCATTGAGAGGAGAAACAGAAGTCTTCTACCTCGATTTTAATTAACTTTCACTAAAGCTCAGAGTCATAAATATTAGTGAATCATGAAAAGGGATGTTATAGTTTTGCAATCAAGCATAAGGATTGAGGTCTTGGGGGTTCCATCATCATAGTGTAATCAATGGCATCGATACTCAATAAAGATGTCTTTGGTATTCATTATAAGACAGATTAATCTGGGAGAGACGGTATAAAAGGCAATTTATGTGTTTTATTATGAGAGGTTGGCGAGCTTACACAAAATTGCCGCTGGTAAATGATTCTTTATCTTGTTAGATTGAAAAATAAACAAGGATGGTGTTGCTGTTTCCATTATATTTGTTCTCGTTTTATCAAATTTTGCATGGACTGAACTTCCTTTTCGTGTTGCATCCTTAAATTCTAATTCAGGTGATTGCTCATGGAGAACAAGTGTATCTTCGTGTAAAAGAAAAATCCTCTTCGAAAAGATGGTTATCGATTGAAGACATTAACTCCCTTGAAGAACTAATTGGAAGGTTGAGGAGGCTAAAAGAGAATGTAGGGTTTATAGTTAATCGTGTCACGGCAATACAAGCTAGTCTTGACAGTTGGCAGTCGGAGCAAATAAACCGTAAACTGTACTATCTCTCATTCCTTTCAATAGTATTCCTCCCCTTATCCATCATAACAGGAGGTTAGAAATCTGCTCATACATCATCTTTTATAAATCACATCTACATGCATTGCAATACTGTATGGTTTTGATTTTTGGACTCTGATTGCAGTATTTGGCATGAATGTTGGAGGAGTTCCATGGACAGGTCAAAATTCCCCGGAGCTAAAGGATGGTTTTCGGAATGTCATGTTGGTATGTGTCGCTATGCTTGTCCTTGTACTACTTTGTTTCCTTTTCCCAGCTCTTTATACGCGGATAGTTGCTGCTTGGCGAGAAAAGAAAACTCTTGGAAGAAACTGGTCACTGAACAAGAAGTCGTTGCTCAGGAGACCGTTAAGAATAGACGATACGGCGAGAGGGGGTTACCTTCGGATTTAATGGTGATGCAGTGCCTGCTTCATTTCGTTCATCCTACTAGTGAACATTCAAGTTACACTATACTCACTTCTTTGTTTTGAAGAATGTCTCGCGCACAAGCAAAAGCAACCTTATCAGCTGGTTTTCCTCAATGGCTCATACAGAAGAAACTAATAAAATTGACATTTAGTTGTCAATAAAAGAATCACCAGAAGCACAAATCGAATCCTCATGAAGCACAGATTTTCTGGCTGATGAAATGAGAGATTGTGATCAAGCCAAGATTTTTGCTTATTCTTTCATTTTTTTCCCTTCTTGGGGGAGGGGTATGTGGACCCAGCATACATTTCTTTAACAAAACTTGTACAGTGTCTTTTTTTCTTCTGGTTAATGGCAGAGATTTTGATTTAGTATCAAATTATGAAATGTCATTCTACCAAAAAAATAATAATTATGAAATGTCACTTGGAGCCTCGTTTGGCCCGTAATTATATCGGGACTGAATAATAATGCTTGTGGTTAGAAATGAATACACAGATTACAGTTTTTCTGCTCTTTTCAAAAGCTTAATCCTTAAACTTTAGTGATAACAAAATTCTTGTTTACATCCCAATCATAATCACATTTGTAATCACATTGCCAATTAGTGTTTAAGGACACTTTTAAATATGTCTAACGGGTATATGCTAACATGCGTCGCAAGTTAAAGATTTCAAAAACTGAAATTTTGTGTTGGAAATAACAATTTTTGAACTTATAATGAATTGAATGCTCAATTTCTAAGACAGCATTTCTACATATCATATCATACTTATTTCTAGTATGAATAACATTGTTAACAAAATTTGCAAACCCTAATCCTAATGATTTTGGGCGCCAATGTTTGGTGGCCGTTGATTTCAATCTATGCTAATCTCAACCGATAATTTTGGGCGCCCAACCTTTTGTATTATCTTGGTTCACTTCATTTTGTTCACCTCATTATTGCACGCACAAGTTACCACACATAGCTGCAGTTTCAAATACAATGCACAAGTTCACCTCAAAATTTGTATCTTTTCAAAGCAAAATTGGATCTCTCAATGTTTGTTTTTTCCTTTTCGTTTTGGAATTCGAAATTGCATTTACTCTTGAGTTCTGCAACCTCCAATCACATGTATTATGCTTTCTACTTCTCATTTCTACTTCTTGGTTTGATTTTCTTCCCCTTTCCATTTTCATTCCTATTTTCTCACTCAAGAAAAAGCAACAAGGTCGTCGTTGGTGGAGAATACGAAGTCGTAGTCGAAGGTGTTGTGTCCGAGCGGAATTTGGCGATCTTCGTCATATTTCTTCTGCAACATGATGTCTTCTTCAAAAACTGACGGCCCTTTCATGTTGAGTGACTTCGTCTATGGTGAGAGGTAACCTCTTGAGACATCACTGTTAGCGGGTGGTCTTTAAGCTAGGGTTTCGATTTAAAAAATCATTGCAAAATTTTATATGCGTTTTTAATTAGTTTGATGGAATTTGCTTGATTCTCCTTGATTAGCATTTTTAATTAGTTTGATGGAATTTTCTTGATTCACCTTGATTTTTTTTGCATTGGATCCTGAACGTTTGCAATAGGGTTTTTACCGGTATTCATGCGATGGTTTTTACCGGTATCCTGAACTTTGTTGCCTAGCTTCTTTCCACCCCAACCCATTGATCAATTAAGTCTCTTCCAATTATATTGATGCTCACATATCTATTTACAAACAGTGACACAACCCATTCTCTTTGGATTCAATTTGCTTGAATGGCTCTTCCAATTAAACTCATGCTCTCATTGCTGTTTTCACATATCTTAAACCAATGCATTTTGTTTTCTTTTTGACATTGTTTTTTGCTGCACATCCGACTCACAGCAGGTTCTCCTCTCATGTGTCACCGACGAGCTGAAGTGGAATTTCCACGAGAGAAGATAGAAAAGCGGCAAGACCTCTGCGAGGTTCGAATTCTGAGTTCTAATTTAGTTAAAATTTCAATCTCTTTTGACACTTAGATTTGGAATTCCATCATGATATTAGAACTGAAAGTGTTACTTTGTGTGACTTTTGTTGTTTGAAGTTAATTCCATCATTTTATAACAGGTGATTTGTTTTTTTTAGTTTAATATAGGATGTTTGACAGACCACACATTAACGAAGATGAATGACAAGGTTTGTCCAAAAACTGCTTGACAAACGAAATAGTGAACGCTAATAATTTGTTCTATATTTCGTTATTAGTTTATTGAACTTTGATGTTAATACTTTTAATGACAAACGACAATTAAAGTATGGGGTCTCTTTTGATATTAATATTCGGTGTATCACACTCTCCCATATACATAACATGTATCTTGAATGTGTTGAATTGCAAGTCATTCAACATCTTTTTTGTTGATTTTTTTTAGGATTATGACTCATCATTTTTCATCGTTCAACATCTTGAACTTTGGTTTTCTTTGTTCAGGTACAAACTTTGGTTCATGCATTTGTAAATTCTACTAATAATTGCAAGTGGGAGGTTTGGTAGGATGGTATGTCTTATTTTATTTTTTATTCATCCTGTCTGTGTTTCTCTGTTAAATGCAAAGGCTTCAAGACAATTTTTTTACAGTTTTGCTGCAAAGAAGATATTATGATAGGTTATAAAACCAAAACTTTATTACTAATTTTTCCCATAATACTTTGATGGGTAAGCAACTTCAAGTTTTCTTTTCAAATGAAGTAATTTCTTTTTGTTTCTCTAAAGGCAGTTAGTGTATTTAGTGAATGATGTTGGAAGCTCATACACCACTATTTATTCTTCACGTTTATATGCTACATTCAAGATGGATTACAATTTACTATTACTTTATGATATCTTACTGCTGAAGTAACTATAAATTGAAAATTAAACTTTGGTTGCAAGGTTTTTATTTTTAGGAATAAGGAAGTGTAATACATGTATCTGCCCTAATATGCATTAATTCCACAGTTGTTTACCTTTATGTTCATATTTTTTTTGACAAATACCTTTATGTTGGGTTAAAATCCTCTCCATTTATAACATTTTTCATTTGTTGGAATTTGGAGAGAGAAAGACACAAAAAAATAAGTGGTGGGTCCTATCACTAAGTGGATCCCACCATCATTTTTTTTTTGTGTCTATCTCTCTCCAAATTGCAACAAATGGAAAAAGTTATAAATGAAGAGGATCTGCTTATATTTTTGAACGTCTGCAGGTGATTTGGAATGTAAGTTAGCAGATATTGTTGTCATTATTGTTATGTGACCCATTCGAAACGACACAGATTGGAAATTGATTTCGTGAGATGGAAAATGCAATAGGATATGCTTCCAGAATGATTGCATATGTATAATATTTCCAAGTGTATTTCAACTTATGGATTATGAAATGCTTTTATAAAAAAATCCACATTAAGACCCATTCGTATTTCATGAGATTGTGAATTGTTTTTGTCACATTAAGTAATAATTTCATGTGACATATTATAACGAATTGCAAGTAAGGTATTTAACTATATATGACCCCTGCGATAGCATGGGTAGGGGATCAAGTAGTTCTTTAATATACACTTTTAATTTTAGTGCACTTGTTAAAATTTTCCTACGTCTGATAAGAAGTTTTTTTGTGCAATCTATTGTGTATTTATTGCATTTGAGATAGGTTATCCCCTCTATCTTTTATTAGAGATCCAAATGGAAAAAATGGAGAAGACACTAAATGGAGAAGATCTTAACTCCTTTTATTATAAAACCCTTCAACAAATTTTACACGTAGACAAAAAAGTAGTTGTTTTAAGAATTTTTTAAAGAAAAAGTATTTTATTTCTTATGATCCTTGAACAATGCAACTATTTTTGCGAGAAATAGGTGTAGGCAAAACAATATTGAAGTCAATAGTTGACAATTGCTTTTCTGACTTTCAATACTTCCTAAAAACACAAGTAAAAGACTAAAATACCCCCAGCGGTAGTTAACTATCGCTGACTTATAACTAAAAAACACGCTGGCAGTTAACTGCTGCTGGATTTTTTGGTCATTTACTTGTGTTACTAAGACACAATGAATGTCAAAAAAACAATCTTCCCAATAGTTTGCCTTGTCTAGCTAGAATTTTATATTTCATTGATTAGGCAGAGGAATGCCCCTTTTATTGTACCTATGTAAAACTGCATGCACAATAGATAGTTGTATTTACCCTCTAGTTTTTTGTTATCACATAATTGGTACAAAATTTTAGTCGTCGTGTCTAATCTCCACCAAAAAGATACATAAGACGAGTTCTTCTGTCCTAACCGAATTTTCTTCTCGCGTAAGAGTCAAAGATCAAACCTTCGACTACTTATTTAAGAGTCTAAACCCTTTCCCATCTAGAAATCTACCATAACCACCACAATTATTATCATTGTCAAAAGCACCACCATCACCACTAGATTTCCCACAGTGCAGAGGTGCACTACTTTTTTTAGTTAGAACAACATGTTACGTACATCATGATATGACACTTTTACATACGTACTTGAAACCCTGACCCAATGAGTTTAAATTTTTGCTGATATTGATGAAGTTAAATAAAAAAGTACGAAAATTAATGTCAATTTATCCAAAAAAGTTACCATGAAAAACCCACAATTACTATATAATACAATTTTGATATTTTATTACTCAAACAAATGTGGAAAAAAGAAAAGTCTAAACCATCCCATCTTCAAGCATGTCCCCAGCTCGTGGAATATTGGATACACTATGTACATGCCTCTACCACGAGTTATGATAACATATCAAAAAAACGATGAACATCACAACACTACCATCAAACATTGAAATCACACAAAAAATAAGAAAAATCGGATCTATGTGAAAAAACAAGACACATATGAATGATTCTAGACAAAAAAAAAGTGACTCTAAGCAAATATTTTTAAAAAGAACTTCGAGATAAGATGAAGTTTTTCTCTCTAAAAAAATAAGGGCGTCTCAATTTTTAAAATCTCGTCATATCTTGACAAGTATAGATTTTTTCATCACATTTATTTTCACAACAATGATAGATAAGCACCATTGAATTTGATAAAATCATTCAACAACTCATTTTCTGTATCTCTTTTTTTCCTTAATTTTTGGTATTTCTATAAATTAAAAGCCTTATTCAAGCCATCAAAATGCTCGAATTAACATAACTACAATTAAGTCAAAATTCACTTTGTAAGAAAAGGTCTAAATCCTTTCGAAAAGATCTAATATATTCATTTTACTTTGTTCCTAATCCCTGATTGTATCAGGGCTGAGTACGGCAAAAATAGGTTAGGGTTACCCTTGTTTAGGTTTGTTCCTCACTAAGGAGGTTTTGGTTTCATCTCACTCCTTCTTTTGTAATTTCTTCTCTTTTATATATTCTTTTTGGTAGTCTAGCCTTTTGCTCGCTACTTTGTTTGGTTTAAAAAAATAAATAAATTTGGTGGTGCTTTGTTCCTAAAGTTCCCCGGGATTAATTTTAAAGTTTTAATTTCGTTAACTATTCCTTTACAAAAAAAAGCATACTCAAATAATAAATACTCATGTAGGTGTTCAAAAAATTATCTCATGTTCCACGAAGGGTAAATCTGTAAATTTTAAAAATAATACAAATTATTGGGAGATTAATCACTTTAGTCCCTAAATAGAAAAGAAGTCGTCACTTTAGTACCTGAATGAAGATAAATTGCAAAATAATCCCTGAATGTAGACTCTGTTAGTCAATTTAGTCCCTGAATGTAGACTCCGTTAGTCACTTTAGTCCATGAAATTGACCAACAGAGTCTACATTCAGGGACTGTTTTGCAATTTCTCTGCATTCAGGAACTAAAGTGACTACTCATTTCCTATTCAGGGACTAAAGTGACTAATTCCCCACAAATTATTACAAAGAATTGATCAATCAAATCTTTAAGAATGGTTGTAGTATTATGATCTACGAATGCAAAAATTCTGCAAGACTTTTAATCATTCCAATAGGGTAGCGTCAACGTCATATATAAAACTCATTTACATGTGAACGGAAGTCATTTGATGTAGAGTAAGGTAAACAATTTTGTTTGAATATTGGGAAGAAATTGTATGCAGTTGTCCACTGTCCACGTTACCTTGACACTCAAGTCAATAAAACAACACGACTAGAGTGTATTTTTAGTAGAAAATTGTGTGTTTTGCTTTGTAATGAAAATGAGATATTTATATGGCTGCAGAGCTAGTCGTTTGGAGCTGTTGCAAACAACATGTACATAGATAACCCAGTGACCGTTAAAGATCATTCATGCATATCACAATGAATAATTTGTAAAATGACAACGAAAAAAGGAAAGCAAATTTTGCTACAATGAATAAAGTAGTATGGCCTAATACATGGTTTTTTGACAAGAGAAAATATATAAAATAAAATCCATAGTATTAGTGGTGGTCCATTCAGTTCTTACTAGACCACCACCGTCGAGCATTCTCAGAAGGCGTCGCCGCTGGGAGAAAAAAAAGCAAGTCAAGCGTTTACATGTGCTAGCAAGTAGCAAATTACTAATAATAACGACCAACTTGATTTATTTGCCACTATCTTGCCAACGTCATGTGGATAGCTATAAGCAAACTAGTAGTAATGAATACAGCTAGCTGCTTTGGGATCATACATGTATCCTCTGCAGTCTGCCTCAAATTTTGAGCATTTTCATATATTGTCTTTGTGATTTTCTTGAATTTATATTCTACTCGTTACATATGCGTGATGTAGTCTGGTCGTGTGTGAAATATTTAAGGTTTGATTGTACTTTTGATCCCCTATGTTTCAAGAAGTTACGATTTTGGCCTCCTAATTAATTAAAATACAAAACAACCCCCTATGTATTGGATCTTTGGCAGTTTTGGCCCCCTAGACCAATTTTGACTCGGTCAACGCTGACGTGACACTTCAAAGCAATGTACACGTGGCGGATTTGAAGTACCACGTCAGCGTTGACCGAGTCAAAATTGGTCTAGGGGGCCAGAACTGCCAAAGATCCAATACATAGGGGGTTGTTTTGTATTTTAATTAGTTAGGGGGGCCAAAATCGCAACTTCTTAAAACATAGGGGGCCAAAAGTGCAATTAAGCCAATATTTAAACATGACTTGGTCAATATATAGTGAGTGTAAGTCGAGTGTAGAAAATAAACAACCGAGATCAATTAATGTGTATAAAGGAACAATATTTTCTTTCTTTTTGTAGATAAAGTGAACAATATTTCGGATAAAAAAAAGTGAACAATATTTTATATGCAAAACGTCGGAATTCGAACCTCAAACTAATCGACAAAAAACATGGACGACTCTAGTTAGATACAAGTAAAAGTTATTTATACGGAAAATATGTGTCATTAGTCCCCAAATAAATAACTTAATGATATGAATTGGACCATCAAATAAGTTCAATGTATGAGGTCTAATAACACTTTTTTTTTTCTTTCCCTCTTATAAACTAACCACATTCGGATATATGTAAAACTTTATCATCATTGTACATTGGGTATGGTATTGAGTAAAAAAAACTATATTTTAGAATATTCTACGTAAATACGTTGCCCATACAAAACAATTGATTAATCTTCACAACTGTCTACACCCAAAAAAATACTAAAGCACCAATAAAAGCACTTGATAAGGAATCAATGAGAATCCAATTTAATAGCATGCAGAATCCAGCCACCAACCGGTGAATATAACAACTTAGTGGTTAGTACTACAAACAAGTCCCTATAATAATCCCTTTCTCACTCTCAAATCCAATGCAAGAAAAAAAGATAAAAAAACCACAACACCACTCTCTCTCTCTCTCATAACTTTCTCTCTCTAACTCTAACAGAATGAACACATTCGACACAGAGAAAATAACACCCATAAAGCAAGAAGAAGATGAAGAAGAAGAAATCTCCCCCATTGAAGAAGTTCGTTTAACAGTAACAAACACCGACGACCCAACCCAACCAGTATGGACATTCCGTATGTGGTTCTTAGGTCTCATTTCATGCTCACTCCTTTCTTTCCTCAACCAATTCTTCGCTTACCGTACAGAACCACTCATCATCACTCTCATAACCGTTCAGGTAGCCACACTCCCCATAGGTCACTTCATGGCGGCAATTTTGCCAACCACAAAGTTCAGAATCCCCGGGTTCGGGACAAAAATGTTGTCGTTGAACCCGGGGCCGTTTAATATGAAGGAACATGTGTTGATTACTATATTTGCTAATGCCGGAAGTGCTTTTGGATCTGGGTCTCCTTATGCTGTTGGGATTGTTAATATTATTAAAGCGTTTTATGGAAGGAGTATTTCTTTTCATGCTGCTTGGCTTCTCATCATTACCACTCAGGTCGGGTTTCTTTTCTTAATGCTAATTATTGTTAGTTGTAATTATGAAAATCATATTCTCATTAACTTCTTTTAGGCTCTGAGATTATATCAAGCCTAACTCGAGCACGTTAAATGTTGAGAAGTGATAAATTGCAGATTCAAACATACGAGGAATCATATCATATATATTTACTACTATTTTTTACCATCTAAAATGTATTTATCTCATATATACATTCAACTTATCTTCATACTTCTTCCGTTCTTATATAAAAGAAAGTTAGTCAACAAAAATTAACGTATATGATTCAAATCTCGAATCTGATATGTTAACTTTTGTTCGTCTTATTTTTTCTTGTACATAGAATTGGAGAGAGTATATTCTGAAGAAATGTGCTACCTAGCAGTACTATATACAGTTGGTTCTTTGTCCCTTTCATGCTCATGTAATGATTGTTTTCCTCACATCATTTCAATCAAACATCCACTAAGCTCTCCATTATCTTGTTTTTTTTTTTATAATTGCCGGATTATTTTGTTTATATCGACCTTTAATAATGAATGGGACAATTTTATTTGTACCTTCATTGTTAAAATCGAGTCTAATATTTTAAGTTTGATTTAGTAATGGCTCACAATAATTACAAATGAAAATATAATTATTCTTTTAACTAATGATTGTTTTCTTTTTTGACAGCAAGTTTTACACAAGTTGTAATATTAAGTATTAGTTAATCATTTGGGTGTATTTATTTGTTTTTCATCGAAATGGTGTAGTATTTTTTTTATGGTAGTAATCTTTTAGATTTATTTGGGAGCTACTGATATTGATTTTGATTGCGTGGTGTTTGGTTACTAAGGTTTTGCTAACACGTGCTTTTGAGAAACTTGTTAAGAATAAAAATTTATCTTGAAAAATCATGTATATTAGCTTTTGCTTTTGTAATAATTGAACAAATTGTGATGGAAATGGAGCTTTGATTTATGCCTTCTTTACTGACAATGTGTATTTGTAGGTCCTGGGATACGGATGGGCTGGGTTATTGAGGAAATACGTGGTGGAGCCAGCCCATATGTGGTGGCCTAGTACCCTTGTCCAGGTCTCACTCTTCAGGTATGACAATGAAAAATGAGAAGACAATTATTTGACAATTGCTTTTCTAACATCCAAAACTTCCTAATAACATGTGGAAATGACCAAAAACACCCCACCGCTGGGCTTTTTGGTCATTTCCATGTGTTATCTGGATGTTTTGGAAGTTAGAACAGCAAGCTTCCAATTATTTAGTCCTTGAATATCAAAATTCTAAAACTGGTGAATGTGTTTTTCATTAGTTAGTTCTCGAATGTGTTTTTTATCAACTAGTTTGGTTATTTATAAAATTATTTATAAATCCATCTTCTGATTGTCAATTATTTATAAAATTGCAAATAGAAGACACACTCATAAACATTTTGATGATTTTAAAATATGCATGGCTAGAATGAGATTGTTTCAAATATTTAGAGACCAAAAAAGAGAGAATATTATCCAAAGCTTACAAAATATCAATCAATAATATGAGTGAGGTACAAGAGAGAAAGAAATAATAATTGGGCTTCATAGACTTTTAAATTGTGAATTGATTCAAATGTTTTATTATTTATTTCAAGGACGTGTATGGTTTAACGTGTATCACAATATGGTTTAACGTGTAGTACGTTTGTAATAAGCTATTGAGTTGAAAAAGAGATAATCATGCATCAATATAATCCAGAAAATTAGTCTATTGAAATAGCCGAATCTATATATCTTCATTATTTTCCTCATAATTAGGCATATATTTAGGAGGGAGAATTGGAGATAATGTGTATTTGTGTTAATCAGAACACTGAGCTGGCCCAGCTAGGTCATATGCTTATCAGATTTCCACTCAGTGTTGACTTCAATATTAGCAACTAGCTAGCCAGAACGTTGAGTCTGTCAAACATTTCATTCTTGTTTTCATACGGCAAAAATCTGTGGTCCATAAGTTATTTTATAATCCATGTAGATTAGATTTAGGCTTTGACCTGCAATTGGAAACGGCTTAATGGCTTGGTGGTCCACGACATGTGACCCCATGAGCCTTGTTTCATACTGATTAATTTGAACCTCTTTCCCATCCACTATATACTATGAAGAACTCACACAAGCATCAGACAAAATGACACTAACATGTCGATATCGGTTATAGTTTGAGAAAATAAATTAGTTGAATGCATCACATGTGTCGGTATAGGGTACCAATACGTGTTGGACATTGGACACATATTAAATTAAAAGTGTTGTGCTACAGGCTACAGAGATTATATAGATGATCCCTTTTATTGATGAGATGTTTTCATGTATTTATTTTTTCATTTCACTTTGACTGTGACAATTTGGCAACCCTCTTATATGGAAGTTTAGAAGTTAGTAGGAGTGAGGACAGTCTAGTAGCCATTATAAGTTAGGAAATATATCTGATGTTACGAGATCAAGCAAATTAAAACTAGCAATATTAGAATTATCTGTAGGAAAAAAGGGATGCAACAAGGCAAAACAGGTGCTTGAGTAGTGTCTATTACATCACCTCATTACACTGAAAAAGTGAGTAAAACATAGGTTTAGTCCTTAAAAATGTAAGGGTGGGTAACATTAATTCTTAAACAAGTTAATGCATTAAAAAGTATGTAAAAGCAGATCAGTCCAGTAACATTAACAAACTTATTTGGCACGTTAACTGCCACGTGTGAAGCCACATAGGATAAGAAAAGATACTTATGTGGCTTATCACCAGTTAGCATTACCTCTTTTGTACTAAATTCACATCAGTTCTTACTTCAAAGCGATGCATCATTCGCGTACGACAGTTACTTGAATTTTCATAACAGAGGTGATATGGCAATACAATATTTCACACGAAATTAACTACATTGTGTGCAGATTCTATATTGATGTGTGTATTTTCTGAACATAACATATATACACTAATTAGATGCAAAAATTGTTGGTATGCAGAGCTTTGCATGAGAAAGACGATGACCGCCGAATTTCAAGGGCAAAGTTTTTCTTTATTGCACTGGTATGCAGTTTTTCATGGTATGTGATCCCAGGATACTTGTTCACAACACTCACAAGCATATCATGGGTCTGTTGGGTATTCTCCAAGTCAGTCACTGCTCAGCAGTTAGGCTCAGGCATGAAAGGCCTTGGAATTGGAGCCATCACACTTGATTGGTCTGCAGTGGCATCATTCTTGTTTAGTCCTCTTATCTCGCCATTCTTTGCCATTGTCAATGTTTTTGTGGGCTATGTATTGATTATCTATGCTGTGGTTCCCCTTTCATATTGGGGCCTAAATGCGTACAATGCTAAAACGTTCCCCCTTTTCTCCTCTCACTTGTTCACTGCTCAAGGTCAAAAGTACAACATATCTGCTATTGTCAATGACAAGTTTGAGCTAGATGATGAGAAGTATAGAGAGCAAGGTAGAATTCACCTAAGTGTGTTTTTCTCTCTCACTTATGGCTTTGGATTTGCAACCATAGCATCCACCCTTACACATGTTGCTTGCTTCTATGGAAGGTAACACAGTTATCCAAATTATTTAGAATTGGTGTTTGATTTCTTAATTTAATATGATGAATGTTCTCAATATCACATTGCTTCCACTGATAAAAGTTTGGTGTAAGTTTGCAAATTAATGATGTCTGACATTTATAGACAATTCTTAGAATTCAAGGCAATTCACTCATATAAGCTAGAGCTTTAGTATTTTATTCTTTATAGAGTAACTTGTAAAAATTGTATCAAAAAGAAATGATTGAGATGGTTTTTTTCCCTCTACTATTAAGAGTTCATGTGCAATATTTTAAGATGTTTACTTACACCATGACATAGTTGATCATGAGGAACTAATTTACTTTACTTTCCAGCTTATACTTTTATTGAGTTATAAGCTATACGTCGTTCAAGAAATTGCTGTAGTTTGATGTATAACTAAAAAATGCAGGGAGATAATGGAGCGGTATCGTGCTTCTTCAAAGGGTAAAGAAGATATCCACACAAAATTGATGAAAAGATACAAAGACATACCTTCTTGGTGGTTTTACGCGTTGCTGGTTGTGACTCTTGCTGTTTCTCTCGTCCTATGCATCTTTCTTAATGACCAAATTCAGATGCCTTGGTGGGGACTTCTCTTTGCCGCAGCTTTAGCTTTTGCATTCACTCTACCTATTAGCATCATAACTGCGACCACAAATCAGGTTAAGATCTTGAAACTTTTGTTTACTATTAAAATGCATTAGTAAACTCTACCTCGTCTTAAAATTTCATTTTATTAAAAAGAATAGCGACAAAGATCAAGCTCCTAGCCACTTTTTCATAAGAGCTCTTATTGTTTAAAATACTAACTATTCCAAAAGCCCAAGCTATTAGATTAAATCATAAAATTTATGATATGTAACCTATATGATATATGTACAAAATTATATGAATATATACATGTACATTTGAATTGAAGTTTTTTCCCTCTCTACAGACACCAGGATTGAATATCATCACCGAGTATGTCTTTGGTTTGATTTACCCTGGAAGACCGATAGCAAATGTATGCTTCAAAACCTATGGTTACATTAGCATGGCACAAGCAGTCTCCTTCCTTAGTGATTTCAAGCTTGGACACTACATGAAAATCCCTCCAAGATCAATGTTCTTAGTTCAGGTACATAATGATTCGATTAGATATAAAAGCTGGTTATACTGCTATTATTAGATAAAGAAAAACATGAAAGAAACATAGCACCTGCCTTAGACACAATTTTAAACACATACTCGTAGCTTTCTGATGCACTCAATTTGTTGAATTCATGTATAGTTCATAGGAACGATGCTTGCTGGAACCATCAACATTGGGGTAGCATGGTGGTTACTGAACTCTGTTGAGAATATATGTCATGATGATCTGCTTCCAGAAGGCAGTCCCTGGACATGTCCGGGTGACCGTGTTTTCTTCGATGCTTCGGTTATTTGGGGTCTGGTAGGACCGAAAAAAATCTTTGGTTCTGAAGGAAACTACAGTGCAATGAATTGGTTTTTCATTGGAGGTGCAATTGGACCAATACTTGTTTGGCTTTTGCATAAAGCATTTCCTAGACAGTCATGGATTGCTTTGATTAATCTTCCAGTTCTCCTTGGAGCAACTGCAATGATGCCACCAGCAACACCATTGAACTACAATTCTTGGATTTTTGTCGGGACGATTTTCAATTTCTTCGTTTTCCGTTACAGAAAGAAATGGTGGCAGAGATACAACTATGTTCTATCAGCAGCACTTGATACTGGTGTTGCTTTTATGACTGTTCTTCTTTACTTTTCACTGAGTTTGGAAAATAGAAGTATTAGTTGGTGGGGAACTGAAGGTGAACATTGCCCACTGGCATCTTGTCCAACTGCAAAAGGCATAGCTGTTGATGGTTGTTCAGTACACTAGTGATTCTAAGCCATTTTTAATTACAAATTTACAATTAATACCACGTATGGAAAAACATGTATTAAGAAATGCAAAATGCAATGCATAAAAACTATGTTTGCCTGCAAATAGTTAGTATTACATGGTACCACCGGGTCTAGCGCAAATGGTTGGTGTGCAATGTGTATTACTAAATCCTAGGGTACTAAGTTCAATTCTTGCTATTCATAAAAAAAGGTTAGTGTTATATGGTTTTATTACACAGGGAGTATTAAGCAGTAGTAATCATCTTATTTCCTGAATCTGCACTGCAAATTTGGGCTTCTGGTTTCAGCTTTGCCAGACATGGTAAAGGCCCTTTTTCTACACACCACTTGGGAATAACATTTGGTAACATTTCTTGTGGTGACAAAATTAAAGTATATGCATATATAGTTATATTTGGCTAGATGGAGAGTTATACAAATGACTGAATGAGAAATAATAGATGTACAAGTTGTCAAGTGTGTATGTAGCTTTATTTATGAGACGTAAGAAGTAATAATAAATGGGATGTACTCATTTTCGTAATTCCATCTAAACTAAAGGTTGTTATGATCCAAGTCCCACCAGCAAAGGGTAGTACTTCATTTTTATTCCTTTTTAGATAAGAAACCTTTTTGTCTAGCTACCTGTCTCTAGAAACATAAAAGTACACAGGAAAATAAAAGAAAACTTAATTAAAAGAGGAATGAAATAAGAAGGCCGCAATCTAAAATAGAGTGATAAGCTCGGTAAATATTGTCACATTTTTTTTTTAGCATTCTTAGACCTAGACCTTGCAATCCTTGATAGATTGTTCTGTAGGTCCCTCAATTGCTCAATGTTCAAAATAAACTCATTGGAGTTACAATTGGATTAAAAAAGCAACGATCGGATCGTAACTTCTAATAGATTTTATGCGACCAGGAGTTACGATCCGATAAATTTAAAGGACTTTTGAGCCATGTGAGGGACTTGTAAAGCAATTTTTTTTAATCCTTGTATGTATCATTGTGTCCAAGACTCATTAGGTCTTCATTATCAATGCATGAATTATATTGTGTGGATATTCAGATATATATTTTATTTTTTGAAAAGATCCTCAAACATATATGAAATGGAATAAAACTAATTATGGAAATAATTGCAATTAACATTACAACTATTAGACCATCATACACATAGTCATAATAGAATTATGAGTTTGGTCGATTTGCAAATCGAGCAAGCTCCCTCTGCGTGCATAAATGTGGGGGTGGATCTCTAGGTTGAACCAATTTTGACACCTCTACCCATGCAAACGATTAACAACATAAACTAAAAGATGAAGCTGGAGTCTTTATTTTGGAAAAGATAAATTTGATTTCAGCTAGTAGTTAGTATTCGAGAAGATGAAACTATTGGTCTTAAGAATGTTATTCAATGTGTGAAATATTTACACATTTAACTGGTGATATTCAAATGAGACTTCAAAATAGTTGTGGGCGATTTCCACAAGATGGTGTGGATGGATATGAGTTTGGTTTTATTTTAAAAGATTGTTGGACATTTTAGTCTATTTTTCTTAGAATTGTGTTGTTACATTTTTAAAGAGGCAAGTCAATATGGTATATAACTCACACTCTTATAATGTTTGCTCTCAGTTGTGTCTACATTTTTTTATGTATTACTTTTTTAATTGATTTGGAAATGCAATAGTCATCCTTCGCTTGATAAAAGAACATAAATAAGGTCATTCATAAAATGTCAAATATTGAAGAGAAAAGGTCAAATATTAATATTTGGTAATGGTATAATGAAATATCAATAATATTTTTTTTATCAAGAGTAAAAAAGCTACTTATTCTTTTTTGATATAAAATAAAATTAGGAGAGACTCATCACTATGTAATGTCGCACCGTTTAAAACTCAAGTTACAATCGGTGTGAGTGAAAAGTCTAAATCAGAGTCTTTCTTAAGATCTTAGGTACTTGTTGAAGTGGATGAAATAGTCACAAGGAAGGGGGGTTTGAATTGTGACCATTTAAAAATTATCCTGAAACTTAAAAAGTAATTCTCAAGTAGTTTACTTGGAAGTGTTAAGTTAATATTCTGACTTCAGAACGTTCTGAAGTTCATACACAAAAACTGTTTAATAAAGTAAGTGTGTAAGTGTGTGTTGTGTATACTGTAATTAAAAAGTATAGAGAAGAGAGAAAGAACACACAGAGATTTATAGTGGTTCACCCAATATGGGCTAGTCCACTCCTCACAATCTTGTGAGATTTTTCACTATGATGTTTGAGATAACCTCTCAAATCCTGCACCTTACAACCTTTGTTCACCTGAACAATTACAACTCTGTATTCTCTAAGCCTCAGCAGGCTTGCACCTTGATG
>Ga0228711_1001472_pt1 | contig 34645 bp, 17 predicted proteins | sample MedpolnodulmetaG_2_FD_177996 | JGI IMG/M metagenome (GOLD analysis project Ga0228711, IMG submission 177996) | Root nodule microbial communities from Medicago polymorpha collected in Santa Monica, California, United States - brown nodules | ecosystem: Host-associated > Plants > Roots > Nodule... | reverse complement strand
GTGGAAGCGATGCTCAAGAGATGTTGTGCAAAGAAAACAAAAAAATAAATTTTAAAAAAACAGATGTATTGAGTTACGGTGGAATTGGATATGGTGTCGTATATGTGTTATGGTTTTTGTGTCCAGCTATCAATGCTCTTTTAAATAATAGTTTGGATACATGTTTGAATGTCAATAAAATATAGATATCAGTGAAAGATGTAGTCATTCTAACAAAACTTTGAACAACTTTATTGAGTTGTTTTCTAACGAGTCTGACATCAGAGTTTACATAATCGATAGCTAAGATGCGTCTCAAATCATTAGGGTGACACCAAAATCTAAGACGTTATACCTCTTTGCGTAGATAGTATCTACTCCTGTTTTTGTATCCACTTCAAATTTATATCAACCAGTCATATCTTCCTAACCCCGTTGAGTGCAAATAATAGCTCAACTGCTTTGCCAGTATAAACTTCAAGTATAGAAGATACCTACTCAGCTTTTGCTAGTACAAACTACTCCTGGTCATCGCTAATGCATACAATGATGCATACTTCTTAAGGGCATTGTTAAAAGATGCATTGTCAATGACATTACATGTATATCGCCCCATCGTCGATTTACTCCATTGTGTGGTATCTTGAGCACTCTGCCAACTCGTTGGAAGCGTGGAGTCTCGCTAGCAAATTGGTTGGCAAATTGGTAAAATATAATTTGTGACAAACATATTTTTCATTTAATATTAAAAATATTATATTGAGAAGTGATGACAAATAGTTTATTCGACCTTTAATTTTTTTAAACGGTGGTTCTGGACACTAATTAACATATGTTTTTTAGTATGTTCAAAGCATGATTATGCCCACTTAAGAATTATATTTACTTATGATGCTCATACGATGATGTCAAGCAATCAAACATACAAATAATGAAGTTGAAACATGCTGTCACAAATTGATGCTGTCCAACAACCAGGTTCTAGTGAGCTGCCAAAAAGAATCATTAGTAACTAAAATAATAATATTTTAGTTTAAAAAATGTTTGTTGTTTTTCTTAAGCACAAACATTTTTTAGAGGAACAAATGAAAAGCGATTTGATGGACTAAAATCACTCAAGAAAAACGCGAGGGATTACAATTATACATAACATAAGTTAGAGGAACCAAAGTTTTTTGAGGGATTAGAGGAACCAAAGTTATAACTCAACTTTAAAATTAAAAGTGAAATACTAAGGAAAATTACCGTAAAGGTGGGGATCTAAATAATAATAGCTCTTTCTACCCTAAATAATTAAAAGTGTTTTATCCTTCAAAAAAAAAAATTAAAAGTGTTTTTTATTTTTTATTTTTTTTATGTTTTTAGTCCTTTTAAGTTCTCATCATATGGGTTAACTCAGTTTCTTTTCAGTTTTTAATCCATTGTAATTTATACTAATAAAAATGGATTTTCTTTTTTCCATCTTCCATACCTGTTTTAGATTGCGAAATTTGAAAGTTGAAAGATATTATTAACGTGTTTTTATACTTTTCGATCGGTAGGGCGCGCGAGTAAGCATGAGGTGGGAAAATAAGCCTAATAAAAAAAGGTATACTTTCCCTAAAAAAAAAGGTATACTTTAGTTATCCACAACATTTCCATATATCTATGTTATATAGGACAAGAAGCGATATAACTCTCCGCCCAAAAATATAAATCGATTTGATCATTTAACATAAATTAAAAAATGCAATAAATTTGGTATGGAAAAAGATAAATAGTAATAAATAGAAGGATATAATAGAAGAAATAATATTAATATTTCATTAATATTGTAAAACGATTTATAATTTAAAACAACTATTTTTTTAAAACGATTTATAATTTAAGGAGGAAGTAGAAAAAGAAAAAGAAATAGAAACAACAAGACATTTAGGACCATCCCTAAAAAAAAAGCATTTACTACCATATAGACTGTGTCTGCTTGACTTTCTCGTGCTAGTGCTAAGCACGAGTCTCATATGCTATTTTCTTTTAATAAAATTTTTATTTTGTTTCAATTATAAATTTTTAAGAAAAATATTGTGTACATCTCTCGAGAGTGTATTCACCTAAAGACAAAGAGAGAAAAATGAGAGATGTGATAAATGTGATAGTTTGATGATGTGATAAGAGGTGAGGAAACAGCGAGAAAATAAGATGTTAAATAAGTGTCGAAAAATAAAAATTGTCTATTTCATAATTGTTGAGCTTTCAATACATCTAAGTTTTATAAAGCTCAAATTTCCTTCACAATACATAATTTTGTTGGTCTTGAAGGCAAGATTGTAAATACGACATAAAACTCACACAAATGGAAGGTTCTCAGTTTGAATCCAGGGTACCACAAATATTTAATCCAAACAATTAGCTAGGACTTATGTGGATCCTTCCCAATACATAATTACCTTCATAATACCAAATATTCCCAATCATTATTTAACCCCATTTAAAAAGCAATGTTAATATTTAGAGAAATTAATTTAATAAATAAATAAAATTACAATCCACGAATTACCTTTCAACAAAGAGCACCTTTATTGTCACAAAAATGCACCTTAATCACTTATACAAGGTACCTTCACAAAAACACCCACTCTTGTATAATGAAACTATACAAAAGCAGAACCTCTAGTTTTCTACAAGTCATCAAAGAAAGCGAGAAAAGTTAACGTTGAATTTGTCTAAGCATTAGACAATGCCCTCAGCCCCTCACCTATTCTATTATCTATTACACATTACATGGCACTATATAAAGTTTCAAATGACTTATAGAGCCAGACAAGAAAAATCTTGCAAATGAATTAGTATAAAAATAAATCACAAAGTAGAATCGGGATTCTTTAATCTTCTTAGATCCATCTGAAGCAGTATAGAAGAAATTTACACTTCCCTTCCTCTCCTGTTTTGTGAGACATAATTTGTGTATCTTACCGGAATAAATAGGTTTATGTGCCAGGAGCAGCATTGGAGTCATCAACACTACTGGCATTACCATTCAATTTGCTGTTAAATTCCAAGCCATACATGTGACCCATTTTCACACGCTTGGTTTCCAAGTATCTCCTGTTTTCGTTTGTGATAAGTGATAACAATGGGATCCTACCGGAAATCGACAAACCATAACCTTTGAGCCCAACATATTTTGCCGGATTGTTTGTCATTAGCTTCATAGAACGAACACCCAAGTCCCTCAATATCTGCAATTACAATTTCAAATTCTAACCATTATGAGTGAATCCAACTGCCTAAAACATCTAGTTCTATGTTGTACGGACAATAGCATGCCAGTGAACTTAATAATCATGTAAATCACCATGAATTGAATACAGTAAAATAATTGAGTATAAGATGTTCAATATTCAAGTGACTAAGTATTTTTATTATAATTACCTGTGCACCAATTCCATACTCCCTTGAGTCAACAGGCAATCCCAACTCCTCATTGGCTTCCACGGTATCCCTTCCTTCATCCTGTAGGTTATAAGCACGAAGCTTGTGGCCCAATCCAATACCCCTTCCTTCATGTCCACGAAGGTATACCAACACACCTCTACCAGCAGCCTCAATCTGTTGCATTGCAAGAGCCAACTGATTTCCGCAGTCACACCTGGCAGATCCAAATATGTCTCCTGTGAGACACTCTGAGTGTACCCTCACAAGAACATCACATCCATCCCCAATGTCACCCTGATAAACAAGAAAAGTCCAACCATAACAAAGGCTAAGTGTCGAGTATTGAATCAAGCAATATAAAATTTAAAAATGAAAGGTTCAAGATAATTGGAAGAGTTTGCCGATTTTCAAATCCTGCAGGCTTATAGAAAACACCTTGAATGCAAAAATGTTGAAAAAAGGGGTGTCATCAATTTATCACCTAAGGGGAAAAAAACTGATCTTGTCAGTTAAAGGATAATAAGTAGGCTGACATCCCAATTTCAGTCAATGAGAATTCAATTCCTGGGGAACACATCCAAATAGAAAGATGACTAGATCCCTGGGACTGGCCAAGTCTTCCCTCAATCTTGTGTGGGCATTGGAGCGGCCTACACTCACAAAGTTTACCTCTTAGTGGATCCTATTTGTGGACCCTGGATCAAGGAGTTCTTTTTACCTTTTTCTCTAGTCATTTTGAAAAATTCAGACATTCATCTGCCTGCTCAGGCATTCTATATCATATTTATTTTGTTGAAGCCAAAGTATTTATGGATCAGAACTCTACAAAGCCATCAGGACCATGCTGCAGAATTTCAAGTTAACTCACGGGAAAAAGACGAAGGCCCCTATCTGAGATTTTTCGGGACTTCTAGCCTTGGCAGCTGGCAGACAATTTGTAAGTAGTTCGATATTTTAAGGTGCCAGTCCTAGGGAAGTAAGTCATTTTCCTTTATGCCAATAGCTTAGCTTCATCAAACAAGGTATGTATTGGAATGTTGTGACTCAGTTTTTTTTTTCTTTTAAATTTTGACAGCCACAGCAATGTAACAACAGGTTACTATCAATATATGATTAAAAAAAAAAAGGTTTGATTGAAGAATAAAAAATAATGCACTAATGCAGTGTTGTATGCTTAACATAGAAGTGCTAATTAGCTAAATCATATTGCTCTACCATATTGGTATCTCTCTCATGCTTTCTCGTCCATTTAGTTAAAATCAAAGTTAAACTATAAAAAATACTAATGCATATTACTATCCATATATATAGTTCAATATAGACACGGGATTTCTCACCTTTACCATCGCAATATGCTCCATCCCATCTAAAAGTGACCTATAACAGTTAGCTGTGAATGGCCCCCACATTGTTGGTATTAGTGCAGCACCAGCACGTTCCACTAGTTTATCTCTCTTCCTTCTATACCTGCCAGACCAATAGGTGTTAATCTCCTCGATAGGTAACCAGAAAAGAAACAAAAAGTATCCAGGAAGAAAAATTAGCTAAAGATGAATCAGGTAAGGAGCAAAAAATAGATGCATATAAAGACAAAATAACCACGGAAAAATTTAACTGCGCTTAAAGGAGATTTTTTGTTTAATAACTGCAGTTCAAGGAATTTAATGGAAGATAAACAAAATAGGATTTCAATTTTTGTAATGGTATAGAAAAAATATATTCAGTGAAATGCACAAAATAGAAAAAAGAACTTCACACATAAGCAATCATGAAAAATGACTGATAGCAACCTCTAAATTGATTGAATTTCTAGTTATGTAGTTTGAATTTTTGAAAGACAAATTACGGTATCAGACATGACAAGGGATTTAAATTATGCTAGCTGTAACTGAAAGCAAAATATGAACATGACCGACAACAAAAATTGCATACAATGGTAGAAACCAATGAATCCTGCAATCAACCAACAGTAACACAGCACAAACAAGAAGAAGAAATAGACAACAATTAAGGAAAATAGATGCTTTATTGATAGTAATGACAATAGTAGCAGAGGGTTTCTCTAACTCCTACCAAAGGAAAGCTCCGACACAACTCACTGAGTCAGAGGAATCCTACTCAGGTCCTAACAGAAACTTATTCCGTCATACCTACAACTCATAAGAATTTCCCTTTATATACAAATAAAGAGAACATTCTATTATTCAACCCTCATGAGCTTTTTATTATTTAACCCTAATGGGCAACTTGCCAGTAATCTACTTAACCCTACTTAGCCACCTACTAATTACTTAAAAACCCTCTCATATTGGGTCCTAACATACAATGTATTTCGCAATATGCTACCACATGGAGTACCTTATTAAGTCAGCAATAGATATAATTTTCAAATTTTCACGCTCTGCAAACTGGCGAAGCTTAGGTAATCTAGCCATGGAACCATCATCATCCACAACCTCACACAGAACTGCCACAGGATCCAAACCAGCAAGTACTGCAAGATCAACTGAAGCTTCTGTATGTCCAGCTCTCTTCAAGATACCACCTTCCTTGTATTTTAGCGGAAAAATATGGCCTGGGCGGTTGAAATCACTTGGTTTTGAATCTTTGGATGCAAGGGCCAAAACTGTGGTTGCCCTATCCTGAGCCGAGACACCTGTGGTGGTACCATATTTGGCATCCTACAAAATTGCATTGATAAGTTCCTGAGTTGCATAGGAACAAAATTTCTACCACAAAATTACAGTTTATTAAATTTCAATAACTGTTTATGACATGATGCTATATTTTTTTTTGAAAACATGACATGATGCTATTCTAGTATATAATAAGTAAATGTCTGTTACATACTGGGAGACAAAAGATATTAAATGCAACAAAGTAAAGTCACGCCGATTTTTTGTCGAACTTAATGCCTACACAAGTGAAGCTAAGGCGAGATAAATTATTCCCTATAGTTGACCATCACATGAAGGTGAGTAAATATAGCGTTTTAGCTGATGTAAGAATGGAATAGTTTTGATCAGATAGATACAGAACTAGCTCCAGATAAAAAATGCACGCACCAAATTGTACATACCACTGTCACAGTGAATGCTGTACGGAGTTTCTCATCATTATCCCGACTGTTGACCATCAAAGGAAGCTCTAATCTCTCCAGGTCTTCCTCTTTCATGCTTATACAAACTATGCCAGTTCCGTGCTTCACAATAAAAGCCATAGCCTCAGGTGTTGCCAACTGTGCTGCCATTATCAGATCTCCTTCATTTTCTCTATCCTCGTCATCTACAACCACTACCATCTGAAGTACTAATGTCAGTTAATAATGGAAATCTAAGTGGAGGCAACACAAAACCAAAACTTTTATATAGAATACCCAGAAAGGGACAGAGTAATGACCTTTCCATTCCGAATGTCTTCGATAGCCTCAGGTATGGAAGCAAAACCTTTTGTTGGATTGTCCGAATCAAAGTCATCGTTATCATCAGAAAAACCACTGCCTGTTAGAGCTGTATCTGCTCCCAGTGTTCCAAGCGCTACCGCATTAGGTTGTGCTGATTCAACGCCAACCAGATCTTCGTTTTTTAGGTCTCCTCCTCCAGAGGTCAATGCAGCTTTAACTCTACATACAGCATTGCGACATGAAGGGAATTTTGAGCTCAGCCGAACAAATGCCAAATCTGAGCCACGCAGATGTATCATAGACGGACTTAAACCGTTAAACCCATTGAGCAATTTGAAATTTTTGCATGCCCTATATTGAACAGAAAGAGACAAAAACTACAGTTAATAACTGTGATATCCAAACATAATTCCCACAAAAAAAATCAGAATTTATTATCACAAAAAGACACAATGTGCATCTATTTGCTCTGTAGTACCGACACTTCTGATGGAAGGCGTGTTCAACGTCCGACATGTGTCTGTGTTTGACACCAACACATTACATTCAATTTTGTCATTTTATTAATTTACTGCCAGTGTTGACATGTTAAGTGTCAATGTCGTGTCCGTGTTTGTGTTAGTTCTGCATAGTCTATTCGGATACAACCCATCTCCATAAAAGAAAATTGGGCTAAGGAAAGTTTAGGCAAAGCTTTGGCAAGACATGAAAGCTAAACATATAAACTATAAAACAAAACAGATAAGATTAGAGGAACAAAGTTCTTGTTTTGATTGAGTCACAATTGATTTAATAAATGTAGAGCTTTATTCATAAAATAAGCTAAGATATATACTTATAATCCACCATAACTAAAAATTAAGATAATCTGGATTAGTTTTGAGTAAGAATTAGCTTAAAAATTATGATAAAGTAGTTAATAAATTGGGATTGAAATAGAAGCTAAGAAAGCGGTTTCAGAAGATAAAGGGAAAAGAAGGAAGAAAGAGGGAAATTGAGAAGAGAAGGTAAAACTGACCGAGGACGCGAGAGAGAGGGTGTGGAGAGATAGAGAGAAGAAGCCATTTAGTTTGGGGTTAGGATTTGGGTTTGAATGAAATGGATTTATTTATTGAGAGTTTGGTTGGTGCTGCGTTCTGTGTTGTGTTGGATTAGATGAGAGGAAGGTGGAATGCTCAAAGATGGTGATACTTTCTTTACTGCAGTCATAATCCTAAATTAATTAACCGATGTCCCGGGTACTAGTTAAACAGGTAAAAATAGAAAGAAAAATAAATAAAGACAACAAGAAAAGTAACACTTTTTTAACTTTCGAAAAATAAAATATACAATTTTCAAAAAAAAATATTTTCTTTTATAATTCTTTGACTAGTGCCCCGGACACTAATTAACATTTCACATAAATAAATTACACGGAATTTGCAATTTGGGTTGGTAGAATGCAAGTAACACATGTGGTCTATCGATGCTCTTATTTTTATATCATTCATATTTCTTCTTTAAAAAAGAAAATATCACTCATATTTCTCTGAACTTTTTTAATATCTAGGTCAATCTTTTCGTGTAATTTGCAATTTGGGTTGGTAGAATGCAAGTAACACATGTGGTCTATCAATGCTCTTATTTTTATATCATTCATATTTCTCTAAACTTTAATATCTAGGTCAATCTTTTTTATCATATCATGTTAAGGGCCCGTTTATTTAAAATTCTAAGAAAATGGATTTTTCTTTCTATTTTTAAAAACATATCACATTACAAAAATCTATTTTACAAAAAACTATAACAAACAGGTCCTAAATATCTACATGACACTCCATATAAATGTTATATCAATGGGACATCGTAACAATTTTTTAATAAATGTTATATCAATGTGACGTCGGAACAAGTTTTCTATGGTTATAAGCCTAAAATAATAAGTCTTGCTACACTAGATTATTTTTGATATACCTTTTTTATTTAGTTAAACTAGTATATAATTGATGTTGGAAAAGAATCAAACCTTAACATATTATACTTTAAAAGAAAAAGAGAGAATTAATATTTTGTATTTTGTACGTACGTCTTTTATTTTTTGGTGTAAGTTTCATGTTTTCTTGTTGGTTTATCAAATACTAAGTATGTTTAATAGTTTTATATTTGATCTTATCAAACTTTTGGGCTACCACTTTTAATTTAGGAATAACACTTAGGTGACATTGATCAATCAGAATGTCACAAGTATATAAATAAACAAAAAAATCTTGTAAATAAAAGAGAAGAAAACCACTTATGACATTGTGATTGACTAATGTCACCAACCATAATGTCACACAAGTGCAATCCCACTTTGGAAAAATAGAAATCCAAAACTCACGACCATCCGACTCTCATATTTGTAGCTTCTAGAAATAGTCACGGGGACATGAGGAAGTTTACTTCAATTTGAATCCAAATTCCCTATCGATTTAGATACCGTGCACAATTTTTTTCCGTGCAAAATAGTCTCTAATCTCTATGATGTGGATGTGGCATGACATTGTGAAATGTCAAAAGATATTGGAAATCTAGGCCTCACATCTCATTTTCTCAAGAAGAAATTGATTGGTTAAAGGTTGTGCTGCTGATACTAGATTCTAGATGTCGTTGACCATCATAAACTTGTTCAACTTGAATCTTTTTTTGGTGGTGGTCAGGGTTTGTACCCCACATATAGTATGCATTGTTCCTACCAACCGAACTAAGTTCACGATGACTGTTCAACCTGAATCTAATGTGGCTGAAGGTTCATCCATGCTTCATTACAAGTCTAATGTACATTAGATGATGCAATAGTGATAAATGATAATCTAAAGACAATAATTATTTCACTAACTTTTTTTTATGAATATAAAATATAAACAATTATGACTAGTACAAGGACAAAATGACATTATCTCTATAAGTTGTAGAAGCAGCTCTTGCTCACTATAAACAAAATTTGGAACCAGATTAACTGCTTAGTGTTTACACAGTTACAATTACATGTTTGAAATATTCCTTTTGCATTCCTGCATACTGGTAAGAAGTAGTGATGATACATTTAAGTTTATGTTGCAAACTTCATTTCCTTGAAGTCTACTCTATGATTATATTATTCACCCCAGAATCTTTGTGTTCTGATGGTGGACGTTTCAATCTCTCAAATATATCATCAAGAGATTCAAATGAAGAGGTTGAGTTTAGAGATGATGTATAAGTATTATTAGTCAGTGGAAGGAATTTATTGGAGTCAATGTTAGATTTTAAATTTTTAAATCCATGCATCATTGATTCCCATTTTGAGGCTATCGAAGATGATGGTGCTGAACTCGTGTCCGGATGAGAATCATTTGTCAAAGAGGAAGAATTTCTTTCCGGGGTGAAATCTTTACTTGACCCCTCTTCATTCAGGTTTGTCCTTAAGGCTGAATACTTTCTGCCACCAATTTTTCTGCTCATGTCAGCTTCTTCATTTTTGGTCTCTACCATGATGGTTGTTTTATCTTCGCTTGCAACACTCTCATCCAGAGCCTGTGAAAGTATCATAAATCTAGTCTTGAGACTGTTTCTAAGATTTGATGAATGAAAATGATCAAAACACAGTGGTTTTGGATTTGTACCTTGGCCCTGTTGACAGACTCGACATCCATACTCATGCTGAAACTCCTAGCTAAAGGGAACACAAGTTCGCCAACTTTGTGCCCTTGCTGAAGAAGAGAACGCTCTGAGGAGAAAATGATGATCATTTTTTACAAAACTAAGGATGTTTAGAATGCTACATTAGTATGATTTAACTAGGGAACACTACCAGTGTCTGATTACAAGAGTAAGTTTAAGTTGTCAATTGTTTTATTTAAAATTTTGGCCAAAAATTGTTCATATGGATAACATTACTCACTAAACCTTATTGTTTTATGATGAGATTCCATTATATGGTGGAAGGGTTTTTCTTATTGATTTAAGGTTTATTTTTCTAACCTTCATTCATACTCTCCTTTCTGTGATTTTCAATCCCAAATTCAAAAGAGAAGGTATTTAAACCTATTCAAGACTATCGGACAAATAGCAGCTGCACAAAATAAAATGTAAACTGTTTTGTGTCCAAAAAATTGGATATAAAATATAGTAAGTAAAAGGCTTGAACTTACCTTTCTGTAAAATTATTACTCCAGATGGATCAAATCCATCCATATCTTCTGCATCATCACGAAACTTGAATATTTTCCAGTTCCCGCAATAGTTGATGACCCGGTTAAAGAAATTGCCTGCTATTAGTGAAGTGTATATAACCATGATAAGAGGGTAAATTTTGTTGAATCCTTTCCCAAAAAAGGGAACAGCCTCATCAATGTTTCCCATTTTCTGCACAAAACATTTGTTTCGCACGCTATAGTAAACATCAATCTTTGTGAAGAAGTAAGGAAGCGAAATTCACAATGCTTCGATGAGGTTAGTTCTAACTTTTAAATAACATGTCAATAACCTAGGCCACCAAACAACATCAAACCTGCCAAAAACTTTGATGCTATCATTCTTATGGCTGTTTGATGGAAACACTTCTAAAAAATTCTAGCTAGGAACATCATTCATAAAGGGCACATCATAATTGTTGAACAATAAATAAAGCTGGAGACAACAGTATAATACTTTTTCAAAAACGGTTTTTCGATCCCCACCAATATTGATGAGATTGAGAAAGTTGTATGAAATAGGTGCAGCATATCTTGCCACCATCCTGCAAGAAGATGTGCAATGCATAGGGAAGAAATTTAGAATAACTATACTATACGCCAATGACTTAAAATATATAATCTGAACAGAAAAAAAACTTACGAGCATATCATAAGCAAGCTTACGGAGCTTGTTTGTCTTGGTGTCAGTGAGTAAAACATGAACATTCCCATTTTAAACAAGGAATAATATGTACAAACACACATATACATCAAAGGGACGAAAGCAGCTAACTGTGAAAAGAATCAAACAATGAGAAAAATGAAGACAATAATATTTTTTCAAAGACAGTGATTGGAATACATAAGAACAGGTCTACAAATATCACCTGCACAAGCACTTCTGTATGTCCTGCAGCATGTACTAGGATAGAGAAAAGAGACAAGTCAACTCCACTGGGTAGTATGGTAGCCTCTGCTAATAGAATAGCAAATGACATGAAGCCCAATATAACAGCCAATGATTTCTCAAGTTGTTTCTTTAATATACATCGCCATAGAAACTCTGTGATAAATCAACATATTTGAGCCATATGAAATTGTTCTCTTTGGTACATAAACAGTTAAGTGTGAACATTTTATAGTATAATATTAGTTCAGCACAATTCAATTACGATCAAACTAGTGAACTGCTGGGTGACATCCTATTTAATTTTCTAATGAGAAAACAATCATCGAAAAGCTCATAAATTTTTAAATATGCGGTGAGTACCAATTGTATCCAAAACTGCACCTACTTTGCCTATTCGTTCAGGCCTCAAGCATGAAATATATTTCCTGCAAGATTGGAATAAAACATTTAAATAATGACATAGCAGCACAATTACTTCATAAAAATAACACTTGAACACATACTTTCTCTTCCCAAGTCACTTTCAAGTTTCAAGTTTGTTAGCTAGAGGATCCTTGAAAATAAACATCATGGTTTTAAGGAAAATATTTCCTTCATGATAACTGGAAAGCTTTTTGTCTCAGATATCTGCCTTTAGATCAAAGAATAGACTACTAGAATCATATTTTAATCTCGCATAATATGCTTACACTTCATTCGTTATGTGTTTACTTTTCTCTGAACCAATTGTCCCGAAATTTAAATTTCACTTTCCACAACCAATTAAATCTGGGACTAAAATACATATAAAATTGCTATAACAACAATCAGGAATATTGGACCATTCCCTCCCACACAGACAAAGATGTGAAAAAATAAAAAATGAGTGGATAAACAATGAGAAAAAATAAGTGTAGGTTAGGAGTAAACCATCTTGTAGAATCACGACGGTCATAGTTCTTTACAGTATCCTCCAGCTCGAGGGCTTCTAGGACAAATTTTGTATATTCACTGCAAATAGTAATAATAACAATATCAATCATAATAGTTAAGAAAATGTATTTAGTACTTGAAAAGAGTTTGTATACACTAAATATATACTAAAAACAAGAGCGACTCTGTAAAGTATCATGGTATGTTTGTGGCACAATGGCATGTGAGAAGCTATAAAATTATTTCCAGGTAAGAGATGTGTATCTGTGTGATGAAACAGCAAGGTATCTCGTCAAGAAAAACGAAATAAAGAAAAAGAAAATGAAGTTTTAAATAAACTGCATAAAAATTTGAAGTTTTACAGAAGGCTGATCATCACATGAATCCTTGATTTTGATAGAACTTAGTAGCAACTTTTATAGCAAATTGATCAGTGTCTACCTTCTGTACCGATAATACTGCTCACGAGCTCTTCTAAGACGACGTCTTAGTGATGCCATTGATTTTTCATCTGTATCATAATCCATGTCACTTTCTCCTAGTCTCCCACCCTGTGGTTTGAAGGAAGGGTCTTCGTTCAACTAGAAAAAACCAATGTAACATAAACACCTAGCAATAGAACATTTAGAATCTATATATACCTGAAAATATTACGAACTCATAGACTTTACCATTTGAACCAACATTTTGTCAATAATATTCATGTAAGGTCTCAAAGAATCCCGCTTGGACATTTGCTTTGATGTTGCCTGTGTGATCTGACAATGGCACACCATCAAAAATCATATCTGCAAAGAATAAAGGATAAAAAGAAAGTATTTCTTTTTATCAATAAATAAGATGCAGATTTTATATGATCTACTATACATACGCTAAATTTCAGAACAAAATCATTCATAAAAGTATAGATGGGGTGAGATAGCCAATAGAATGGAGGAAAAAGTAAATGAAAGTCATCGAGATGCAAGATACAGTTCACTAACAATATGGTAATTTAAGTGGTAAATTGTTATGATAGAGCAATAGTAAGACTAACTTACAACAATAGCATTTGAAAAATCTTGATGAGCATCATCTAATTTGACAGCCATTTTTGCAACTTTGTGGGAAAGAAATTTTTGCTGAATGGCCCAATCTGCATTTAACCAAATGCCTTTTGGAATCTCACTCATACCAAATCCAAGTAGAAATGCACCAGTAACAAGTCCAAATGTGTTAGAACAAGCCATGGCAAAACCCCTAACACTACCACTCCTACAAATTATTAAGCCTAGAGTTAGATGGGGTGGCTTAATTTGCAAAGATTTGAAAAATCTTAGAGTGTACAGAATGGTTTTAAATTGCAGTCTGCAACCCCAATTGTGGCGGCAATATAAAATATTTTGAAGTCTCTGCAACGGCATTGCAACCACAGTTTTTACCGCGAAGGTTTGCAGCATAACCGCAATTTAAAACCGTAGTAGATAAGAAGGGTGGAATATCAATAAATGAACAATAAGAAAAAAGCAAAAAGAAAGAAAAGCAAACCAAAATTTGTTCAGAGATATTAGTAATATCAATCCAAAAAGAGCCACAGAACCAAGAGACAGATAGAAAACAAGGTTTCCATGTAAGCTTGTCCTTAATCTTGCTTTTACTGTAAAGTCTCCAGCATCTTCATAACCCTGAATAAGGGGAACCACAGCCCTGTTTAGAGAAATAATTTAATACAAAACCATGAGTGGTTTTTAATTTTAACCTAGCTTCCATAAATATCCTAAAAGATCATGTCACACCTTCATATCAATTAGGTCAACTTTACGGAAACATACATATATTATATATACCAAACATTACACATAGCTATTAAATTTCAAGGGAATATTCTAGTTCTAGAGCTGTAAAAAAGGGAAGAACCTTACCATGTAAGTAAGAAGGTACTCCAATATGATAAACTCCACAAGAAGGAAATTGTTACATTTACAGCATCATTTAATGTCTAATAATCAATGAAGGCAAATGTGTCAATCAAGATATAAAATTCAATCAAATAGAAAGCAATAAGGTCACGAACTTTATGAATGACATATATGTGAATGGAAAATACCGTCCATATGTCGGCAGGGACGAGAATGATGATGGATATGGAGCAGAACCAAGTATAAGCAACGGTGAACAACACATATTTCGGCACATCAGGTCCAGAGAAATATCTCAATGTAAAAATCACCATGCCAATTGTCATTGGTAACGAAAACAAATAGAACACCCTCATTTTGATTATTGTTTTTATGTGTTACACTTTCTTTTGTATTATGATTTTTACCTTATTAATTCTTATAATATATGCATGTTCATATATGCAATGTAATGCAATTTGTGTACCCTTCTTTACCCTTTCTCTGAAGAACACTACATTAGAGGACAGAGACACAGAAAAGGGAAACCAGAGAGACTCTGGTGATATGTGAATGTCTGATAAACTGAGGTGAATTTTAAGAAAGGAGAACCGGTCAAAATGACCCTATTTTCACTCTTCACAACGACCTCAATTAGCACATTACATATAAATGTTCTACCAGGTGTTACCTCACCTCATAATATGTAACTAATATATACCGTTTTGTCTTTCAGATAGATGCATTATCAATGAATTTAATTAAAAATTATAGAATTCTTTTTATAAAATTAATCAAGTTTGATGAGGACATTCTATACATTATTCTATATATTATTAGTCAAGATCTGACAAAAAAAAATATTATTCACTTTAACAGGAGGACCATATTTTTTTTATAAAATCATGGTCAGCACTTTCAGTTTAATTCAACCTATTTATCGGTTCCTAAAATGTCCAATAATAATTTCCAAATTTCCATTAGTTTAAACTGCAAGTAAAACAAATGAACATGATTTCCAATGTAATTCAAGGAGGAAAGACTTTTTTAAGGACACCATTTTGCACACGACGCCCAAATATACATCCTCATCGGTTATCTTGCTTTGTTGGTAGGAAAATAATCTGGGTGACTTTGCTTGACTTCTATAATATAATAACAGGATTTAAAAATTTCTTACCAAAAAAAAAAAAACAGGATTTAAAATTGTAGTCTGCAACAACGATTGTTATTACAATATTTAGAGATACATGTGTTTGAATCCAAACAATAAAGTATTAAATCCAATTTCAATTCAAGTTTGTAATGTTTCTTAGGGCAATATAAAACCACAGCACAGATTTAGCAAGTGGTCTGATTTTTTTTTTACTTAAATAAAAAATTCCTATCAGCAAATGTTGCCATCTTATTAATCAACTATGTACTATCAATTCAAAATGTAAATCAAGGCGCCTAGGTAGTGGACTGGAACCATCCCCTGACCTCTTCTGATGCCGTTAGCACTTGGCCATAAACTTGTTGATGCAGGTATGCAGCAAACCGCTCTAGATTTGTCACAATCTAACAGTTTCTTCAAGCTTATACAGCCACAGGGCGGGGGAATGAATGAAAAACGTTTCAAAATCTTGTTCAGAGAAAGTGTTCATGACCCCTAAGATATAGCTCTTGCACCAGACAGGATTGCATCCTTGATCCTCTTGAACAAAACCCTCACTTCATGTAATTTCCTTTTACCTAAACGCTATTCTCATTGGAGTAGTAGCTTTGTATTAACCATTCTAGCCAATACCAATCCAAAAGCCAGTGCAGCACCAAACAAAGCATGCAACCTTACACAAAAGTACTTGGCCATGAAAATCTTATCTTTGTCCTGCAACAACACAACCTAGTTTTAATATAAAAAAAAAACTCTAGAAAATGTACTAGGATAACAAAGACTCAACAACAGTTTTTCACTTGCCTTGTGATTGTCTTGGACAAATTTAACTACCAGGTTTCCGATCGGTAATGTCAATGCACAAAGGAACTAGTACAGCCGTATTCATAACCAAAAGATTAAATCATAAGTGCATGATCCAAATAGCAATTATACTCGCAAAGAAAGGAAGAAAACAGATACGAGATTCATAAAGTACTCACAATACAAGTGAGAGGAAGTGCCTTGCTTAGACCAAAAGCAACCAAGAAAGCATAGAGCGACAAGACTGCTACTTTGACTACCTCTGCACCTCTTTCAGTGCCAAGTCTAACCTGAAAGAAAAACAAGAAATAAATATTTGTTATTAGATTCACATCAACAACATAGATAAAGAAAAATGTTCAATATAGCAAAGTGTATCTACCAAAGGCGATAATTTTCCAACTTCTTCGTCTCCATCCACCTGCATTATGGACAAAATAAAAAGGTGATCACCTACTTGAAGGTACTCTTGTTATTGGAGTTCAGAAATAACAGTACCTGATGAAAATGACTGCAAAAAAGGATAAGAGATGTTGTGAAGCCAACGAGGATTGATGCTGAAAGAACTGTTCCACTCAGTGGGAAATGGTTTGTCGCGCTACTGAAATCATTCAGAAACAAAAATCAAGCCAGGAATAATAAATATTATAACTCTGTAGTTAGGTAACTGAGATAACCTTGCACTGCCTTGTACTAAATAAAAAGCAGTAGTGGCAAAAGGACCAAATGCTGCAAAACACAAAGGCTCTCCCAGTCCCTGATAGCTTAACCGAAATGGTGGACACTACAACAGCGATGAATCAAATTCATAGTTAGCTTATGACCGAAATGTTTTCCTGCAACAACAAGATTATGATATCAGCAGAAACTTTTACCTGATATATATAGCCACAAATAATCGCGCAAGTAAGAAATAACACAGAACGGATGTTTCCGGCCTCAACAGCAGCCCAAGTCAGCCCAACGAAGCCTAGAGCAAGGCATAAGTAGGCAACAACAAAGATTCCTGTACGGCTTTCCATATTCAACATGAGGAAGAAGACAAGCCAAGTTATTTTTTTAGGCAAAACATGTACAGAAGGAAAAGAAAATAGTCAAATAACAAATAAAAGTTTGAGAGAAACTAACCTTCCAACCAGGTTTACAACTGATTCCTTTTTGTTCTTGTCAACTCCAGTGTCAAAATCATAAACATCATTGCTGCCATAACCACAAAGAAACTCCAGTGTCATAATCACAAAAATCACTTATTTCTGTTTTTTATTCACTCTCAAACAGGATTGAAATTTACCTTAAGTTGAGCCAGGTAATAACTAGAATTGAAGAAGCCAATAGAACAAAATAGCATTTAGCTGAGAAGATGCCTGTCTGTAAATATGCTGCTGCACTACCTACCTATTTGTGGAATGATATAAAACAAAACTCGATTAAAATGACATGAATTCACAATGCAACATAAAAAATGATATATTTGAGTTGCGGTGAGAATGGTCATAGTTTTAAATTGTGGCCTATAACCACAATTGAGGTTGCAACATAAGGGTTTTAGAGGCAATTTGCAACCTCAATTGTGGTTGCATGAACATATTTGTTCATAAAATTTTACAATATCAAGGACTATAATAAGCAACCGCAACTACAATGGCAACCGCAAATCAAGACTAGCTTATCTCATGTGATTTACATTCAATTAATTCATTCGTGTCCGGTGTCCGTTCATAGAAGACAGGAACCTATGCTGAATTTAACAATATAGCAATTAAAATCTTAAAGTATATATAGTTGAGATGCTCACAGTGAGAGGGACCAAAGCAACAGAGTAAATAGGCAACTTGATAGCCCTCCAAATCAATGTTTCCATTGAAATATCCTCTTGAATTTCCTTTCCAACACCTTCAAAGCTAGAACTAGAAGAAGAGGACAATTCAGCCCCTCCTGCACAACGCACATTATGCCTTCTTTGAACTTGAAATCTCTTATGGAAGACTTTTTCCACACTACTACTACATTTTAAACTTTTGGAAACTACATGGCCCCTGAAAATTAACCAACATTATATACTTATATGTAAGTATATTTCCATTAATTTCATTTGTATATATATATTTGTATGATTGTTTGAATATAGAAAAAACTATAAGAGGGAACTTGCCTTTGGAAGTAGAAGTGGTTGTGATTAAGGAAAGGAGAAGCATGTGTGAAGTTACAACACGTGGCAGCCATTTAATCTTCTTCTATAGTTAGTAGTCACAACAACACAAACACAAGCTCTTTCATTTCATCACGTATTTTCCTATAGGAGATATAAGTGATTATGAGTTTGACCAATGAAGTAGATAAACTGAGTGAAGTGAAGTGAAGTGAAGCTGAAGACAACAAAGCAATATAAGCAAGTTTTTTGAAGTTGTGAAACTGAAGATATCATACCATATCCTCTTACTACAATCCTTCCATGGACCACAAGGATTATGCCACATAAGGTTACTGCAGTAACAATGTCTCCTTCCCTCACAATAGTTGTAAAATCTTGATTGTCGATGTTTTTTATCCCTATAAATATATTAAATTTTTGTTTTAATTTTGTAAAAATTTCTTCGACTTTCAATCTCCAAAAAGTTTTTTATCTTTATTTTTGACTTCTCCATTTAAGTAAACTCATATGTAGAATTCATATTTTTGAATAAAATTTTATAGAAAAGTTTATAATATTATAAAAATCTCTACAAAAAGAAATAGAATTTTTTAACAAAATTAGAATTAAATATGAATGTTTATATTTTTAGCGGTTAAAAATTCATATTTAATTTATATTTTCTTAAAAAAAATCAATTTTTTTTGGAGAAATTTTTATGATACTCTACGCATTTCTGCATAATTTCATTAAAAAATATAAATGCTACACAAGAGTTGATTTAAAAATATGGATCAAAAGCGACGATTGAAAATTTTATAGAAACTAAAAGTTGAAGGAAAATTTTAAAAAGAATAAAACGAAAAATCGATATATTTATAGGAAGAGAAAACATATTTAACTCTAGTTTAAATAAGGTCATCAACTAAAATATATTAGAGTTAAATCACACATCTTCCAATTATACTAACCCACGCATGTCTTGCTTCTACTAACTGTTGGGAAAAAACCTCCAAAATTTCCCTCCTTCGTGAACTCCAAATATGCACAAGCAGAAACGTGAAATATAAACGTAATGATAGAAAGATAATTTTAGCACGGAAAACCTTCTCAATGTGAGAAAAGAAAAACTACGTGACCATTGAGCCTCTTAAACTTCCACTATAATGATAATGAGAATACAACAACTTCACCCTTAGGTGAATCTCACTACAATGTATCTCTCAACTTGTAAGGAACACTCTCACAAACTGGCTAACTATTTCTCTCACAAGAAAAATCTCTATGAGCATCAATTTTCTCTTTTGAGCAAGACTCTCTTTCACTCTTGCTTTTTTGTTGTTCTTCTCTTGTGGTGTGTTGTGAATGCTTGCTCATGGTTCTATTTATAGGAGAAGCAAGTCAAAGTTGCCTTACACGCATGACGACACTTATCATTTGCCTTTAATGCAAAGCACCAAGTGTCCCTTGCAATGCATGCACCACAACAAGTGTTACTCATACACTACACCAAATGTACACCATGCACCTTGCTATTTGTCATCACATGCAACATTTTATTTTGTCAAATATATATGTTGGTCATGTGGCAATGGCTGGACCCACACTAACTACTCTAGATTTGAAAATCAAAGAAGGAGTGGAAAGGACAAATACAAAGTTACAACAACAAAGATTGACATAGAAGATTAATTATCAGAGAAGATTTATGCTAACCCACGAGTTTTTCACTTGACATCGATTTTTAGATTGGTTGATTTTTGTTTATTGAAAGTTGATTTTTTTTTTACGGGGGTTTTGTTTGGATTTCGTTTTACATTTTTAAGTAATAATGTTTTGTTACTCAAATCCGTCTTCACCAAGATATTTTTTTTTTAGTTTTGAAGAAAGAGTTATAATATAATATGATTTTTTATGATGAGCAAAGTAATGAACTTGTGACGAACAAAGTAATGATTTTTCTAAATTTGTGTTGTTTGGTTGGAAGAAGATGATGAATTTTGTTGAATATCTTATTAGTTTTCTATTTTAATTTGAATTTTTAATTTTTTTTTTGTTTTTTAATAAGTTGTAATAAATTTAAAAGCCAAGTTATTGTGCCATCTCATCAAACTTGAATAGTCAGACCAAATCGGCATGCCACATCATGATTTTTGCACAACAGATGCATCAGGGCCTAAAATCAACGAATCTTCAAATTACAAAGGGGAATCTAAAACTTTTATTTTACAGAGGGTAAACTAAAAGTTGCCCAAATGACAGGGGGCATGCCATGCGATCTAAAATCAAAGAATCTTCAAATTACAATGGGGAATCTAATAACTTTTTTTTACAGAGGGTAAACCAAAAGTTGCCCAAATGACAGGGGGCATGCCCCGCCCTTAGCAAGCACAAGGTGAGCTACGGTGTCGGGCCTCGCAATCTTAGGAGACTCGATTTTTAATTTTTTTTAATATAGCACCCAAAAGTGTTAGGTATATATAATAAAATATAAAAAAAAATCAATATACATCTTGTAATAGTTGAGCGGTAAAATAGAATATACTTGGGTCCTTGATCTTGAAGTTCAATCAACATTTGTATAAATTTAAACCAAATATAAAAGTCTCAATTACATACACAACTACTAGGTCGTTACAATTAAATATACATTTGTGTTTTTTTTTTATCTCTTTTGAGAGGCGCAAGAAACATAGAAAGTTGTCAAGTGTATTTGTTTATTAATTAAAGGATGAGTATGTTATAGAATTACTAATGGATTTATAAAAAGGGAAAAAAAATTATTGGGAGAGTTCATTTAATAATTATTTGTGGTGATGAATTTGAGGAATTAAATGATTATTATGTACAACATTAAAAATTAAAAAAATGGATCATGTATACATACAAGGCAAATTTATACATTCAAAAAATCAAGAGAACTCTATTTTTTTGTGGTGAGGAAAACTCTATTTTGAATGTTCTTATGGTGTGTTTGATTCACCAAACACTAATTATTAGAGAGAAGAGTATTTTTTTTTTATAATTTGGACGTTGGATAAAAAGTTGTCTCATGATTTAGCGAGAGTTTTTTTCTTGTCTGATCCATAACTACATGTTTTGTCCAATCAAATGATTTCTAACAGGGCCGACCCTAGGCATAGGCCGGGGGTGCGACGGCCTAGGGCCCATGCCATTGGGGGGCCCAAATTTTTTTTAAGATGGGGGTGTATGTAGAAATATTTAGTTTTTGGGGGGTGTATATAGCAAAGTTTATTGAAAGGCCCAAACATTGTCCTGATGAAAGTCTGGGCTGAAGCTTGTTAAAGTTTTATATACAAAGATTCCTATATATATATCCTCCGTATAATTTTTTTCTTCTTCTTAATAATAATGTGCAAAAAAAATTATTCTCGAAGAAATTGCTGATATTTTTTAGGGCCCTTTCTACCTAATAATGCGTCTCACTAATATTAAAAATATTGGTAATATTTATTCTCCAAAAAATTGGGACAATTTTATAACTAAACAAATTATATTTTAGTTGAAAATGGGTCTACTAGAGAAATTAATCTTAATGGTGTTTTTCAAAGATTTCAAAAAATTAAATTATGCTCTCTAGATATCTTGTTCTCCAATTCATGTTAAAAGCCTCACATTTGATCTTATACAACTGATCTAAAGTTGTATATCTTTCTAGTTGTAGTACTTGCTGGATATGTCCAAGGTCGGTGGTTCAATTCCTGCCCAAGACACATTTTGAAAACTGTGTGTGAGGCAATATTCTAACTCGTGACTCTCATCTCATATGAGGCGCGTTTTCAAAAAGGGAAGTTACCACTAGGTCGTTGCAGCTATTATGTTACAAATTGAACGTTATTCTTGTCTAAACCATTCAGAATTGCCAAAACAGAAAGTTGAATGGTTGTATCTCTTTGTCAAGTGACATATATTCCTACATAAATAGAGGAACTTGGGGAACAAAATAGACACGAATTCTGAAACAATTCTAAGCTTTTTCTCTCCCATTTAAATCACTCTAAATCATCCTTTATTTCTCTAATGCATGATTGAAGTGTAGGAAACATATTTTTGTAAACTATTATCAAAAGATATGTTTGATGTGTTTATGCAATTCACATCAAGGTATTCAAAGTATCTTGAAGAGAATTCGTTGTACATCCCATTTGCATCCAATATCTAAAAGTTGATGGGGGCGAATTGACTCTAAAGGTTAGTGTGATCACAATTCACATGCTTTGAATTTTTCCAAGTGCAATCAACATCAATATCTTTGTTCAAAGTATAGCAGCATCTCCCCAAAAAAAGTTCTAACAATTATAGCCCTCCATTTTAATTTAGCTAAACGGTAAAAGATGAAACAAAATTCTTATCTATCCAAAAACCCAACAATAAAAGGTGGGTAGAGTTTCCTATGTTAGGTGGTACCTGTCAAGAAAATCGAGGTTTAACTCATTTTTACAAAACCAGCTTGTACGGTGAAAAATGTCTCTTCTTTGTAAACTCATCTCTAGAATTCCATCTATCCGATGTGGGACTAAATCCCACAAAGTGTTGGCCGCTAACGCTATCAATCAAAATTATTCATGTCTTTCACTATCAATGTTATAGATAGTAGAAAACAAAGAAATGATTTTGATTAATATACCAATTTAGTATGAGTAACTTTATCCACCTTTTATTGATGGATATCGTAGTTGTCACCGATGATAAACCTAGATATACAGACAAAGATGCATGTATATATGCATGTGAGAGAATCTTGGTCCTTTAAAGGTACAAGAGAATAAACGTGTTCGGCAACAGTTGTCCAACGAATAAATTTTGTAAATTTCTAAGCACAATCTCTACTCTCTTGTCGTGCGTTCCTAGGAACTGAATGAAAGGGTCAATTCCAAAAATACAAAACAGCACCTACATGCATATCTGAAATGAGTAATACCGTTGTTTAAATCGCCATTCATTTCTATTATATGCACTATGTCAGAGATTGTCAATAGCACGAAACATGACTTTATTTTATACATGCAGCATGTAATAATGTAACTTGGACATCTTCACCAAAACAAAACTCACTTATATCTTTATAAATCATATCATACATTCCTTTTCAGTTCCAGGATCATAAATCGCTACCTTTAATCCACGTATTGTGGTGCAACCGGTTGTCATGTGAAAATTTTACAGAATCCTTGCCGATCATTGTGTACTTGACTGTTTTGAATCATGCAGCGATAGTGCGAACATTTGGTATCAGAGCAACCAATGGTTTCGCAAACTAACTCACAAGTTAATTTGACCACATTTGAAGGTGACCATGCCCTAAAGTCAACAGAAATGATTAGCGGAAATGTTGAAGGAGGGAATAAGGATGGAAACATAACAGTGACATGGGAGAAACTTAGGGTCACTGTTCCAAATGGACACAAAAGGAAACCTATTCTGCAGGGTCTTACTGGTATTGCCCAACCTGGAAGGCTTTTGGCTATTATGGGCCCTTCTGGCTCTGGAAAATCCACACTACTTGATGCTTTAGCAGGTTATTATTATAGTATTAGTAACTCACTCAAATCATATTTACTAATACTCTGCTAATGTCATTTGCATGTGCTTATTATTCGATAATAACCATTTTAAATCGTGGTAGTCGTTGTGTTAAGCTTGCGATTCTTGATATTACGTAGAATACTAGAATCACAGCATAATATTGTGGTCTAAATAGCAGTTGCGGAGACTTTAAAAACCATAACCCAACTATAGACCTTTCTTAAAAACCTTGATTATGATATCTTGATGTAGTGTTAACACAGCTAATCTTTTGCTTTTGAGAAGTAAAAGCATTTTAGACATACTTCAAACATTTTCCTAGGAATCCGAACATTAAGATGAAATCAAATATTTTAAACAAGCGTGTGAAGTATTCGATACCTTTATAAATTCCTTTTCGGTTTACTTGTTAAAAAAGCAATATCACATATCTATGATCATATGAAATTAAACTTTGCACATTGGAGAGGTAAAGTTCTTTTCTAAAATATATAAATGATGTGTCTAGTTATATAAATAAATGACTTTCACTTGATATAATCAATATGTTGTAGGAAGATTAAGCTCAAACATGAAGCACACAGGAAATATTCTAATCAATGGCCACAAACAATCACTGGCTTATGGAATATCAGTAAGAGAAAGAAAAAAATGTTATAGACAAGAATAACTGTTTTATGAAAGGAGATTTGTTAACATATATATCCATTTGAAATCAGGGCTATGTAACACAAGACGAGGCTATGCTATCAAGATTAACGGCCAGAGAAACTTTATACTACTCAGCTCAGCTTCAATTTCCAGATTCAATGTCCATAACAGACAAGAAGGAACAAGCAGATCTTATACTCCGAGAAATGGGACTAATAGAAGCTGTCAACACAAGGGTTGGAGGATGGGGTTCTAAAGGTCTAAGTGGAGGACAAAGGAGGAGACTTAGCATTTGCATCGAGATTCTAACGCGCCCGAGACTTCTCTTCCTTGATGAACCAACTAGTGGACTTGATAGTGCAGCTTCCTACTATGTTATGAGTGGGATTGCACGTTTGAATTTAAGGGACGGAATTCAAAGGACTATTGTTGTATCTATCCATCAACCTAGCAGTGAACTTTTTGAACTTTTTCATGACCTTTGTCTTTTGTCTTCTGGTGAAACTGTCTATTTTGGTCCAGCCTATGATGCAAATCAGGTTAGGAACTAAATCCCTTATAAAAAGTACATCTTAATTTTAAAATTTTGATTCTTTCTAATTTAATAGTTCTGTTTATCATATTAATTTTGCACCAACTTCATGTGTTACACTTTAACATTATTGTATCATATATATTTTAAGCGCACATTATATTATACCATGGCTTGACACTTGATTCGGTGCAGTTCTTTGCTGCAAATGGTTTTCCTTGTCCAACTCTACACAATCCTTCTGATCACTATTTAAGGATCATAAACAAAGATTTTGAAATGGTAAGAAAACTGAGTTAGGCTAGTTTTCATTTAGGAAGTGGAAAACTTTAAACTTAATATGATTAATTTTATTGTCTACAGGATGTTGAAGAAGGATTTGGTAAGGGAGTAACCACAGAAGAAGCAATTGGTATCCTTGTAAAGTCTTATAGATCATCTCAAATTAGAAACCAAGTGAAAAAAGAAGTAGAAAATATAAGTAAAAGAGTAAGTTTCATGTTACATCCATCTTTCTTCACACTAAGAATATAACATAACAAAAGAATTTTGCCAAAAACAAGAGAATTATATATAACATAACTAAGATTTGCATGATTTTAGGACTCTGGTGCAATAGGGAAGAAGAGGATTCATGGTGCATTTCCCACTCAATGTCTTGTTCTAATAAGAAGATCTTCTTTGCAATTGTTCCGGGACGTAGGCAATTATTGGCTACGTTTAGTTGTCTTTGTTTTTATTGCTATAAGCATTGGTTCTATCTTCTATGGCATTGGTTCAAGTAGTGGCTCAGCATCTATTCAGGTAAGATAGATAAACATAAAGATTAGTTTAATTATACAAATTTGGTAGGTAATGGTACATAATTACAGTATCTTCATGCATGCTTCAGGGGAGAGGTTCTCTGCTCACATTTCTTGTTTCAGTTCTGACTTTCATGACCCTTGTTGGTGGATTCTCTCCTCTTTTGGAGGAAATGAAGGTAAATTTTTTAACATTACATATGTTCTTTTATTTTAGATGAATTTAAGCTTAGTTTCATACTTTTGCTACATTGCACTAGAGAGCATGTGCCATCTAACATATTTTTAGGCCTAAAGTAAACTTTAATGTGAGCTCTATAGAGCATCTGAGTGATTAAGGGTCTTACAAAAATAATTGTTGCCTTTGCGAAAGATTATGCTAGGCCGGCTAATGATATGCAAGTTTTCTAGATACTAATAATAGTAAATAAGTTTTTTTGTTGCCCAGCCTGAAGTAAGAGTGTGGACCAGTGTTTTAAGAACCGAATCAGATTGCCTGCTTAAATCCGTTGAATCAGAAACCAGCTAGTCTTTCGGCTGGTTCAACCACGATTGGTCTCAGTCTTCCTGTTGTGAAATCAACCTTGTTCGGAATCACACCAATGAAAAATAAAGATGTGTGGAGCAAAAGGTAGTGGTAATCCTAGGTCTAAGTGTCTTCAAGCAACAACACACACAAGAGCTAAAACAATGATACAAACACTAACCAAGCATAGAGATAAGCAAGCTTAAGAGGAAATAAACAAACACACACAAGATGGTAACCCAGTTCGGTCCAATATGACCTACTCTGGGGGAGAGAGTAGCTCTTCAATCCACTATGAGAAGATGTTACAAGAGGTTACAAGAAATCAGCCTTATACCTAATCTCTACCCTTTGTTTCCTTCACCACACTCATATGAATCTTACTAGAGAATACATAAAGGAAGCTTTAGATCCTTCCAATGATGTAATTTCACTACCCAAGGTGATTACAATGTTTATCCCAAGCCTAGAGACCCTTCTTAGAAAGATACTCAACCCTCAAGTTCCCCCCTTTGTAAACCCTAGACCTCTAGCTTCAGCTCTCTTCAAAAAAACTGCAGAAACCACTTAAATACTAGTCACAGCAGTCCAAAATCGTGTCACGATTTTGTCCAATCGCGCCACGATTGTCTCTGAACAACTGTTGTGACCAGTCCCTTTCAGGGAAACTTGGTGAGGAAGTTGTTGAATCGCGTCACGATTTTCCATCTCAAGAACCAACCTCTCTGCCAATCCAATCCTGTCACGGTGCCTGAAATTGTGACACGATTTCAGGTTTTCCTGCAATCACAATTTGAAGCAAATATACAACACTTCCGAAACTAGATTGAACCAGGTTAAGCCAAGGTTTTACAACTCGAGAGTTTACCTCAACTCATTTTGTCTACGTAAACTCGACTCGAGAACTCGTACGAGTTTACCTAAAATTAAAATCATATAAAATTTATTATATGCAAGACATATATAAGCTAATATAATATTGTAAATAGGTCAATAGTGCAAAATATGACTTAATTACAAAGGCAAATTACAGTAAACTACCATAATAAAATATTATGCTTAACTTAATATCAAAATACAAAAATTAACGCACAAAATCATAAGTTTCATAAGTCTCTAAGTTTAAGCCATCCATAAAACCATCCAAAAAGGCAAGTTTCACAAGTTCCTAAAGTTGTTAATAAAACACTATCTAAAAAATAAACTAGTTAATTTCTTCAAAAGGTCAACAAACACCACCACCGCAACCCTAACCGGCGTGGAAATCTGAAGCGGAATCGCAACCCTAACTGCTATGTGCTCTCATGTTCATGGTTTGAGAACTAAGAGAAGAAAGAAAAAGAAACGTTTCATTTCAGGAACAACGTGTTACTGTAAATGTAACTATTCAGTAAACGTTCCAGTCTTTGGGCTTGTAGAAAAGGGATTGGGTTTTGAAAAAAATGGGCCCAAAAAAGGGCCAACTTTTTTTTATAGATGTAAACTCGTAAAACTCGGTAAAATCGGTCGAGTTTACACGAGTTTACCGAACGTTAACTTGGTCAAACTCGTCAAACCTTCTGATTTTACTAGAAACCGAGTTTACCTCAGAGTTAACACGATTTTGGTACCTAAACACGTAAGCTCGATAAATTCGGAGAGTTAACATTCGATTTGCGGAACATTGGGTTAAGTCGTGGCTGGTTTAACCGGTTCATTTGTTTCAAACAAAATATGTTTTCATTTTTATTATTAGTCATCTCGTTCAGTCGTGGTTCAACCAATTGAACTATGACTTGAAGGTCTCACCGGTTTGATTTTCGGTCCAGTTATAAAACATCAGTCCTTAACTCCTATAGTTTAGCAATAATCTAAATGAAAATGTAATTTTTTTTATCTGTCAGGTATTTGAACGAGAGAGATTGAATGGACACTATGGTGTTACTGCTTTTCTGATTGGAAATATATTCTCTTCTCTACCTTATATAATAATGATCTCTGTGATACCTGGAGGAATAGCATACCAACTTTGTAAAATGCACAAAGGACTAGAACATTTTCTATACTTCATTTCATTGCTAATAGCCATTGTAATGTGGGTTGAAAGCCTTATGTTGGTAGTTGGAAGCATCTCTCCAAATTATGTAATAGGAATGTTCATAACTGGTGGAATTGAAGGACTCATGATTTTAACAGCTGGATTCTATAGACTACCAAATGAACTTCCTAAACTACTATGGAAATACCCTTTATACCATATATCTTTCCTTAAGTATGCATTTCAAGGATCATTCAAGAATGAATTTGAAGGGTTAAGTGTTGATGTGGGGACCAACATTGTGAGTGGTAGGGAAATATTGACTGGTAAATGGCATGTTGAAATTGGTCACTCTAAGTGGGTTGATCTTGCTATCATGTTTGGCATGATTGTGTTGTATAGAGTTCTATTCTTGGTCATCACTAAGAGCAAGGAGAAAACAAGTGGTCCTTAAGCAATAAATTTCACATGTCAATGATCAATCGACCAAGGAGTAAATACTCAAATTATTACTTTCTGAATTCTGACAAATGTAATGGTAGATATATCAATAAAGTTGAAAATGCTAAATCTTGTCTTTCTTCAACAACAAAAAAAAAAAAGCCAAATCTTGTCTTGATTTTTAAAAATAATAGATATTTGTCGCATTGATATTTCTTTATCAATCAATTAATATATTGCATAGATGGCAGACCATTCACTTGCAGTAGTTGTGACTTTTATATTCAAAGTTCATCTGTTGAAAGAAAGGCTATATAAGAAACTTTCATAGTAAATCCTCGTTGAGGTTGATGGCCTTTCCCCCTAACTTTGCATAGGTATATATCTTTTCTAATTTTTTTTCCTTTAAATTTTGAAATAGTTAATGATTTAATTTGTATACATTGTGTGTAACATTTTTACACATATATTCAATCATACATCGTTGTGTGAATATTTGTAGAGAAGTTTTAAGAATTAAGGTAACAAAATAATATCAGAATTGATAGATATAAAAGACATGTATACTATAGGTGATTAACAATCAATCTATGCTTTTAATGCTAAAACTAAACTTTATAATTTACAAAATTAGAGTGAATTTTTCGTCTTTCAAAATGTTCTTATCTGTTTCCATGTATCATAAATTGCATAATGTAAATTCCATGTTTTTTCTAATTAAAGGCAAAATAATTGACAATAAATCCCCTAAAAAAATTGACTATAAAACATCAACACTTTTTAAATTAAAATATTTTTTAAAAAAATAATATGAATATTATTATCTATTTAAAAGAAGATATCTTCCCTCTGTGCTTACTACCGTAAAACAATGGTGATAGATGAAGTGGCATCTTCATAGTTTGTTGGATTAATTACCTAATTTTTGTTTATAAAATTTGATTAATTTATTTAATATTTCACTTTTAAAAAATTATTCTTTCTATCTTATTTTTAATTTACAGCTTGGGAATAGAGTTTGTAAGAAGATCGAAATACAACTTTTTTCTATTTGAAATCCTTTAAAAAAAATGAAGGAGAAATCCTTTAATTTTTTAACAAAACTAAATGTTTGTAATTACCTTTTTACACCGAATCTTGGTTAGAAAAAAATGGATGTACCAAAACATATACAATTGTGTTATGTCACTACAATGACACTGAACTAATTTGACGATTGATTACGATATTGCCTGGTGTAGTGAGGATTGATATTGTCCTTAATTTGTTTGCACTTGCATAGGTTTCTGAGGCTGTTTTTGTTGACAAAATGGGTTTTCAAATTACACCCCTCTTTCAAGTAAAAACGAAAAGTGAGAGAGGAGAGAAGATGGAGGAAACAAGGAATTGATCAGAAAAGAGATAATAACTAAAGTGGTACAAAAAAGAAATGAAAAATATTGTTATAAAAAGAGTAACTATTTTTCCTTTTTTGTCAAGTAGCCTAATAATTAAACAAATTCACCTTAAAAATAAATAAGTGAGGTATTTGGTTCGAACTCCGAACCCTACATATACTATGCATTATCTCTTACTAAATGAGTTAAGCTAACGAGAATAAAAAGAGTCAACTCTACCGTGCACAAGAGAGACAAATTTTACATTACGTATAAAGTCGTTTTGACCATTAAATAAATAATGTTCACTTTTAAATTAAATGAAGTATGAATAAACTTATTAATTCAATGGTGGAAAGACCAATTTTACTGTACATTTGGATAAAGTTTTTGAAATATATAGAAATATAATGGAAAACGACCCAACTATTACCGCCTACTTTGTTTGACTCAATTACGATCCAATTTACTCAATGTAAATGAATACAATATGACCGAAATTGCAGTAACTTTTTTGGGTACAAATAATGTTACTTTTAACTCATTAACTTGCTGCGGCCTGTGAAAATCAATTGCATCAATGAACACTCTTAATTGGGGAACAACACACAACAGTTGGATCAGTTGATTCAATCCCCATGAATACTGTAGTAAAGTAAAATATGGTGGATGGCTGGATGCTCACTCCTCAGATATTGCCATATACTTACAAATTACAATGTTAGTGATTGATTTGTTAGAGGAAAAAGTGTCACTTTCAGTAACATGAATCAAGCTCTAATCTTCTTACATGTACCTAACTCCTTCAATATTCTAATTCATACCACTAGACTATTCTTCCTTGATGCCTGCCATTGAGGTGACCTAATTGTTGACCTAAATACAAAGTGATTCAATTAATTGATCAAGAATTCAATAATTGAATCCATATTTAGACGTTCTTTAATTAATAAACACATCCAACAGCCCAATTTTCTATCTACTTTCCTTAAAGAGTATTAAGGACGCTGATTAATAATTGAAAGGTTGGATGTCAATAACTATAACAAAAAGGTATGTTTGTTTTAGCTTTAAATAAAAGGAAACTCTTAAGCACGGGTTAACATACCATAAAAGAGAATGATTAAAATAAAAGGAAACTGTTTTTGACTTTATTATAAATTAATTACATAATTCCAATGCATTAACTACTGTATAATTTCTTTTTTCATATCCTTAACGAGTACCCGGGGACACCGATTAGCATTTCCCTTAAAGAAAATATATTTTATGTTAGAAAAATTTAGAGATTTTGAAAAAAAAATATGAAGTTATTTGTGTTTGTTTACTATAAAAAAAATATCACTTAAAAAAAATGATGTTTAACGGTTCATATTTTACCTAAGTTTGAAAAAAAAAAAATTGAGAAAAGTTAATCCTAATAGCTTTTCATTTTAGAGTCAAAAAAGATTTTTTTGATAAAATGATTTTTCTAAAAATCCTAAACAAACACTTAAAAATGAGAAAAGTGAAATTTTTTACTAAAACAATAGTTTTTTTTTAAAAAAAATCTAAAACAAATGAGACCAATATCTTCTTGGATAGGGGTGTAAGTGGTTCGGACAAAACCAAAGAAACCGAAAGTCCAAACCAAACCAAACTGAAAAAATATCCGACCTTGTTTGGTTTGGTTTGAAACCGATCCGAACCAATCAAAACCGATCTAGTTTGGTTTGGTTCATGGTTTTTCATTTCGAGATCCGTGAAACCGATAAACCAATCCGATGATGACCACACTCCTTATTTTTCTAATATTATCATACATTCATACTTGACACAAACTCATGGTTAGGCCCAAAGTTAAGCTAAAATAACTTTATCCATTCATTTTCTCTCATCTTCACGTCTCATCAGTTAGACTCTTTCATTTCTACTAAAAAAGAAACCCTAGCTGTCAACCTACCACACCAAATCCATTGTTCGCCACCGGTCACCGCTGAGATAGTTCATCTGATTAGTTTTATCATGTTTATGCCATTGATTTATACTCATTATATTTCATTGTTTTCCATGTTCATTTTCCATGTCATTGATTTATACACGTGCGATGTCGCTGATGCCATTGTTTTCCATGTTCATCTCTTGGTTGGTGAAGATTAGAAAAAGCCATTCAAAAAATAAAGCATTTGCGATTTGCGTAAAATTTTGAAAGTGTGTGATGTCACTAATGTGTATTGATAAAAATTGGGAATTTGAATTTTTTTTAATTGTATTTTTAATTAAACCGATCAACCGAACCAAACCGATTAGTTTGGTTCGGTTTCTTTTTTAAAAAACAGTGAAAACCAAACTGATGAAGGTTTTATCGGTTCAGACATTTTTTTGACTAAAAACCAATCCGAACCAAACTGTTACACCCCTATTCTTGGATAGTACTTATTTTTTCACCTCTCAATCTAATAAGATATGTTTAATTAATGGACACATCCCTTTTACTTGTTAAACAATTACTTTTTTAAACAAGGGAAATGCTAACAATTAGGGCATTTGTTTAGAAGGCTTAAATGGAAATTATTTTTTTGAAATTGTGCATTCGGACACATCCCTTTTACTTGTTAAACAATTACTCCCTCCGTTTTAAAATGAGTGCCGTTTTAGCTAAAAAAAGTTTGTTTTAAAATGAATGTCACTTTACATTTTCAATGCAACTTTAATTTCTTTTTCCAACTTTGCCCTCAATAAATACTCCAACTTTTCTCTCTCTCACAATTTTCAATGCAACTTTAAGTTTGTCTTTGTCAAATAAAGTAAGGCTATTTTAGTAAAATTGCTATGACATTTGACTATTTTATTACATTCCTTAATTTGTGCGCAATTAGCTAAAATGACACTCATTTTGAAACGGAGGAAGTACTTTTTTAAACAAGGGAAATGCTAACAATTAGGACACTTGTTTAGAAGGCTTAAATGGAAATTATTTTTTGAAAATTGTGCATTCAAGACATTGAAACAACAAAAAATAACTTTTTTTTACATAAAATTTATCAATAATTTTTATTTTTAAATCATTAACAAGTGTCTTTAAGACACTTGTTAGTATCTGTAGGACACTTGTTAGCATAATCCTTTTTTTTTTTTTTTGGTTTCACAATCCTTTAAACAAATACTAACATCTCTTGTTTGTTAGATTAATCACACTTGTTAAAGATTAATCACATTTGTAAGCATAACCCTTTAAACAAATACTAACGGTATTTTCTTTGAGAGAAATTACTGGTCATTCCATATCCGTTAAAACAGCACACACCCTTCTATATTTATTTTCACACTGAAGAGGTTTACTTGTCATTAGAGACGACAAAACGAACCAATTCACCTCGTCATAACCCGCCACAACCCTGTTTAAATTGAGGTGGGATAGGTCGGTATAGAGTTGAAAATCTCACTTCATCTCATATTATGACAGGCTAACGGACTTCCCATTAATTTTTCACAAAACAATATAAAAACAATTAAATTAAAGACCATTAAGATAATCAAAATATGTAACTAAGTAGTCTAAAACAATATAAAAATTATCTATTACAAACATGAGCTCACCAACTACAAGCTACTAGACAACAAAAATAAAAAATTAATGAGCTCACCAACTCAAACTATTATAAACATGAGATTGAAATCATAAGAATTAAAGGGATTTAATTAAATGAATTTCTTCTCTTAACTCTATGTACCAAGTATAATAGAAAATTGGCATATAAAAAAAAAAGATATTTGTAAGTACAACCATTTTATAATAATTTTTGTGATAATTTTCTCTCTCTCATATTCACATTATATTTTTTTTCTCTCTATTGTCTTGGTTTTTATGCAATACATACATTTCTTTGTAAAAATATATTTGTCACATAGGATGTCAAACAAATGGATGTTCAAATAACACAATTCTTAAAAAAAAAAAAATTGGTAAAAATAGATTTTTATTACTATTTAGGCCTGACAGACCAACAAA
>Ga0228711_1001471_pt1 | contig 34679 bp, 10 predicted proteins | sample MedpolnodulmetaG_2_FD_177996 | JGI IMG/M metagenome (GOLD analysis project Ga0228711, IMG submission 177996) | Root nodule microbial communities from Medicago polymorpha collected in Santa Monica, California, United States - brown nodules | ecosystem: Host-associated > Plants > Roots > Nodule... | reverse complement strand
TGTTTGATTTTTTTTAATTTTTTTTATTTTTTTTTTTTTTTTTGGTTACAAGTTACTTTATATTGTATATAAACCTAGTTATAAAAATGTATCCCAAGGTGACCCGCATTGAAATTCAGATGTGTCTAAGCATAATTGAGAGCTGAAAGTAATAATTCATATAGTATATGATTGCCATTTGGACATAATTTACACAGCACAAAAAGCAGACACATATCTCCATAAATATATTTCCTCAAAAAAAAAAAAATCTCCATAAATATATATTATTTTTTAAAGAAGTCTGAAAAAGGGATAAAGGAAATAAATGGAATATTCGTTAAACAGCAACTATTTTTGACAAAATGATAAAGTCAGAAATTAAATATAAGGATCGGGTTATTATAGGTTTATGTTCTAAAATAAAATTCATTGAGAACTACTTAGCATAATATATGAGTAATATACCATTAAGCTTTGAAAATACAGTAATATAACAAATTTGTGAAATTTTATTGAATATCACCGTAACTAATTTATATTAAAAGTTCACATTCTTTTAATAGATTGATATAAAAAATTATATGTTGTCTCTACCAAATAATTTTTTTTGTTTTGATATGTTGATACACGAGTTCATATTTTCCAATTCAACATTCAAGTCCAGACTATTATTTCTACACTAATAATAAATTATTTGTCTAGAAAAGCTAATAATAAAAGCAAATTAAAGGCATAATTGGAGGGTCCCATTTCTCTGAAAATCCTACAATGCTAGAACTAAAGTGCTAATTATGCATAGTCTTCTTTCCTTTAATCTCCCTTTAATGAGTTTTCTTCTTCATAGATACTACATTTTATAGTACATGCTTACCTTGTTTGCTTGCAAATGAATTATAGAACAATATTTTCTGTACAAGAATAAAATCTTCCTGTTCAAATCTGCCATGTTTCAACCGACATAATGTTACTATAAATGTACATTATTCTTAATACATGGTAGTCACATCACATAACATTATAATAATTTTTAAAGCCACATCATTTGAAAATGTCGTTCACCACCACTGCAAACGGTGTTCCTTCCAACTCCACGGTGGCGACGATGTTGGGCAGGCGAAGAATTCCGATCCACACATCATTCTATTGGGGTCATAATGTAGACATACTATTCCATTGCTGGCCCGGGGACAGCGCTGCCATGTACGCGTTGGCGCTGATCCTCGTGTTTGTAATGTCGTTGTTGGTGGAGTGGCTTTCATTTACCAACATTGTTAAACTCAAACCTGGGACATCAAACGACGTCGTTGGCTCGCTTTTAAGGACGGGGCTGTACGGTGTTCGTACTGGATTCTCGTACTTGGTTATGTTGGCTGTTATGTCGTTTAATGGTGGTGTGTTTCTCGCTGCAATTGGTGGCCATGTTATTGGGTTTATGGTTTTTGGTACGATGGCTATTTTGAAGAAATCTGGTGGGTTGGATTCTTCTTCCAAACCATAGATTTTGTTTGATGCATCGTTTTTGGTGTGATTATAAAAATGAAATATTGTAAAATGGTGTGCTTTGTTGTAATAAACTGCCAAGAAAAAGAAAGTATATATAATGGTTATTTTGTGAATTATTATAAATAACAAAGTTCTTTGATGTTGAAATGTAAGAACTTTATGCTTTGTGCTCAATTTGTGAAATGTTAAATAAAGAGATTTTTCTATAAGCTTTTGAATTTGGGTTGCTGATCAATCAACATGCATCGTTGAACTTCTTTAAAAAAAAAAAACATGCATCGTTGAAGATGATGTGTGTTCAAATTGATTCGAGCATGTTGAAATATCAATTAATTCATGGACCGATTTAGATAACGAAATGTCAAATCAATTTTAAGTTAACAATGACACTAATGTTTTAGTTAGGGGTGTTTAAAATTGAACAAACTTAAATCAAAAACCGTGTTTGGTTTGGTAGTCATCAACTCACCTTTTCATTCATTTGTATGATTTGGTAAATAGTCACTCAACCCTGATTTCTTCTTTTTTCAATTAACTTTATAGGTATAAATATGTAATCGTTTTCAATTCATTTTAAAAGAAAAAAAACTAAGTCATATCTTGACCATCTCCCCTGCAACTCGGATAGACATGACAACACAACCCTCCCCCGTCCCAAATTTAGTGGGGAAAAGACGAACTAACTGGGTATGGGTACAGGTGTGGGGAAAATCTGATTTCTTAATGTGGGACCGGGGGATAGTGATACCCGCCCTGCATTCACCCCCACCCTGCCGCGCAAATGCGAATTTACCTTATTATCCTTATTTTTAATTAGTTTATTACTCATTTACCTTACTTAAGTTAGCTAGTAATATAAGGATAAAGAAACTTAAAACTCTAATTTTCCTTACTTTGGTTGTTGCGTTTTGCCTCTGTCGTTTCAGTGTTTCACCTTCCTTCCTCGACCCCATCACCGCCACCAACAACATCCTCTATGTTACTGTCGATTAACATTCTCATAACCGTCGCTTTCTTCCTCTTCCTCAGTACGTTCCTCTGTCTTTGTTTTTCCTCTATCCTCTCTTATTTTCTAAATTTTATTTTTGTAGATACATAATAAATGAATAAGTTTAAGTGTTTAACTTTTAAGAATACGATTTCTTCTCTGAATTTCGTTTTTGTTGATAATGATTTAATAAACAAGCTATGATGTTGTTATAGTGTGTGAAGTGGAGGTTTCATAGTTGCGTTTTAGATGCGGGTTCACCTACAAGTTCTTAAGGCTTTAAATCTTAATCGAGGGAGAATGAAAGGGAAAAAAATGAGATTGTCGGTGGTGATAAAATGCTATATTGATACGTAATTTTAATTCTAATGTGGGGAATGAAAATGTTATTTTACTCACTAAATGGAGTCTGATGATGAAGGTATTCTCTATACAATTTGTACGAAATTTGTCAAGTTAAATGTTTATATTCCAACTTTTATTTTTCAATATAGGTGTTGATAAGTGGTGTTACTTCTGTTTCAATCTCCCGCCTCGAAGATGATGATTTTTAGGAAACTTGTTGTTCATTTGAAACTTTTTTTTTGTTTTGATGATTTGAAATCCTTTGTTGTTTTGAATATGTATTGGTGATGAGTTGTAATGATATTTAAAAAGAACTTGAAGATGTTACGAGCTCTTTAGAAGTCTTTGTTGTTTTGAGTATATATTGGTTATGAGTTGTAATGATATTTAGACAGAACTTTAGCCTTGTCCCGAGCATTTGATAGGCCTTAGGCCAAGTTTGAGAAAACGACCCCTTTATATAATTATATCATAATTTATTTTTATAAATAATGAATGAGACATGCATTAAACATGGCAGTTGACATCTCAGTTATGCTGCCACCCCAAAAAGTTGTTTTGAAACCCAACTATGTTGAGATCCAAAACATTGTGCCAAATAAACTTTGTCATATAGATTATGAATAAAAAAGAATAACAAAACAAAAAAAATATTGAGGGGTCGAACCAAACCAAGAGAAGCTAAGTAAAACGATAGGTAGACAGATCAAGCTTTATGTAAGTTTTATTATCTGATTTGATGATTCAACTGATTTACTTCCTCTCAAATTTCTCAAAGAGGTTCATAACCATTTACCACTTTAAATATATAAGAGAATATAATACACTTCCTTCAAATCCAGTAACAGGAAAACCTTTTACCATTTGTCAATATATTATGTCACTTATAAAAAATCACACTTAACCAAATTTGGGGTCGCAATCATGAAACTTTCATAATCAAAGTCATATTATAATACGAAATCTAAAAACAAATTCAGGTTAGTTTCAATTTGAAACACCAAAAACAAAATTAGTCTTTTTATGTGTTGCTTCTGCATTTTATATTTTAATTATAAGTTTAGCGTTTTAGCTAATGTAGGCAGGTGTGAAAATGAAATGTTGTTGAGTTGTAAAATAAAAAGGCTGAAGGACTACTGGGCTGAAGTCTGATAAATAGTTGGGTCCTCTTTGCGATTTTTGCTATATATACCCCCTTAAAAACAAGTATTTCTATATACACCCCACCTCATAAAAAATTGGCCCCCCTACAGCCATGGGCCCTAGGCCGCCGCACCCCCGACCCTGCAGAACTTAAAGATGTTCTAAGCTCGTTAGAAACTTTTGTTTTAATGATCTTGGAACTAACCAGGGATATTCTATGTAGCCTCTCTCTTTTTTTTTTGGTCAGTTCTATGTAGCCTCTTTAATAACATGTTTACTATATGGTTACTCTTTAAAAACATGTTTATTAAAGTTATCTTGCTCATTTGATTGAGATTTATTATACTTTTTTAGTTGTTGTGAAAAAATGAAAAAACATGTAGTTTTTTTTTTAATATTGTTTTCGCAAGTGGGGGTTGGGAAACTCATCCCCATTGAGGGTAGGGTTGGATGTTAAATTATTACATGGAAGCGGAGGCGGGGGCAGGGCCGGAAATGCTAAAACCTACCCCCTCCCCGCCCAGCCTTGTTGCGCACATGCCTGAACTCGTCTATCTCTCTTCCATCGTCTTTCTAGCAGTGTTGGCTTTAGAGTTGAATTTTTAATCTTTTTTTTTTTTTTTTAGGGGTTAGACTCTATTTTGAGAACTTATGTTTGTGTTTAATTGTTGCAACTTAGTTAATTGTTGCATATTTTGTAATTGAAATTAATTGTTAATAGTTGCACCTTATGTTTATCCACCTTAAGTTTATTTGGAGTTATTTGTTGATCATTGCAGTTAAATAATAAAACAAAATCGACATGTTTTAAATTATGTGTTGTCTCAAAAAACCAAACCAACTCAAACCGCATGTTTATATTAAGAAGTACTCTATTAGTAGACTTGATCTTATGGCTCATTAGTTTATATAATCTTGCTCAATTATTCAATCAAATAAACTTAGATTATCATTAACAAATTTTTCTGGTTTTCAACTACGTATACACTTGAACACACAATTAGTAGTAAATTAATTTTTTTGTTTTGTTATCATCAAAACATCAATGAGTAGTTTAAAGATATTGTATCTGAACCAATCATCGTAATAAAAAAGAAAATAGCAGAAACACTCAAATTTTTGAGAATTCAACAGCAAAATAGTGATGGATAGTTCAAAGAGGATTGAAACAAGCTCTAGATACCTTGATAATAGAGATTACAAAATAGGGAAAAGAGAAAAAGATCAATGTTTCAATAATATGAACAGGGTTGTTCCTATGTAATAGGAGGCTCGGCTCTCTTTTCAAAACATTTAAAAAACGTTTAATTAAATAAAAATCAAGAGCAGAAGCATATCAATTGAGAAAGTGAGCATATCAATTGAGAATCACTTAGTATATTAAATGGTGGATTTGTTTTTGTAAAGGCATGATACTTATCTACCCTTCTCCTCTCTTCTTTTTTGTTTATGGATGAAACAAAACCAGTGTGAGTTAACTCACGCTGGATTTTAGTGTTTGTTTTTTCTACGCGATTTAAGTCACGCAGCGTGAGTTAACTCACGCAAATTTAACACTAGCGTAAGTTAACTCACGCGGCGTGAGTTAAGTTATGCAGGGGCATTTTGGTCATTTCACTCGGGAATGAGCAAAAACTTTTGGATAAAGAGCAGTTCTCAAATCAGAATTAGAAGAACTTCTAAACATGAAACGAAATAAAAAAAATTAAGTGAAAGAGAGTTGAAATTTACCTAACGGTGTCGTTTGGATTTATCATTCCTCTGTTGTAGGAAAGGGGAAACAAATGGTTTATGTGAAAAAGAAATGATTGTTGTGATTCTTTTTATTGAAATAACTTTCCAAATTGACTCATTAAGTGATTATACAAATTGGGGGTGACTTGGTAGCATCAGATTTATGTCCAAAAAGGAGAATTAGAGTCTAGAAAAAACTCAAACGTGTACCAAAGAAAGAAAAAGAAATAGAGTAATGATATTTGAACAACCATTTTGGTACAACTTTTGGGACAACCTTGTTGTTCTCTCTTCTCATTGGTCAAAAACAATGGAGAGAGAAAAAGAAAGAGAGAGAGTAAGAAGATAATGTGAGTATGAGATGGAAAGTTGTACAAAAGTTGTATAAAAATGGTTGTACAAATATCATTTCCCCCTATTGTTTGCTAATTGTGGGGTTTTTGCACCCCCTCTTTTTTTTGAGCAATTTTGCACCCCATCTTTTGTCAATTGTGTTTTGTTCAAAATCATCATTAAAAGAGGGGAAAATGGGCAAAAGATGGAGTGCAAAATCGCTCAAAATAAAAGGAATAGGGGGTGCAAAATCGCACAATTAGCAAAAAGATAGGGGCAAAAGTGCAATTGAACACAAAAATGGGGTGCAAAATCAAAAAGAGGGTAAAAAGATGGGGTGCAAAATCACTCAAAAAGAAAGAGGGGGTGCAAAATCGCACAATTAACAAAAGATAGGGGAAAAAAGTGCAATTAAGCCTTATTTTTTTGAGGCCCATAAGTTTTGGAAGCCCGGCTTGGTTGACCTGCTTGCGCACCCCAAGGCCGGGCCTGAATATGAATAACATAACCTATAAAAATAAGAATTCTGCTCTTCACCTAGCAAATTTCGCTCCCACACAATCAAACTGACCAATTTACCACTATGCTAGTTAACTAACACAAGTGTAAAAAACAGAACTTAATTTTTACACATGCGTGACTTAAGTAGTCACGCTGCATCATCATTACGTATGCAAAGTACACCATGTCCTGGTTTCATTCTTAGACATGTTGGACATAATAATGTTTCTATTTTATTTGGGTACATGAAACATCATCATCATGGATGCAGTACACCATGTCCTGGTTTCATTCTTAAACATGTTGGACATAACAATCTTTCTATTAATTCATGACAAGTACTGTTCACGACGTGTAATGAAAAGGACACTGCAGTGGAAGTACACAAGAAAATAGTATATATAAAGCATGTGAACTCACGCCGGTGTTAATTTCGAAGTGAGTTAACTCACGCATGGGTAAAAACTAAATCCTGTTTTTTTACACTTGCGTTAGTTAACTAGCGCAGGGGTATTTTGGTCAGTTTGGTTGGATGAAAGCGAAACTTGTCGGGTGAAGAGCAGAATTCTAAAAATAAGGATTACAAGACAAATAGTAAAACTTAAAAGGACCAGACTACTAACTATTATAAATAAGGTTTAATTGCAGTTTTAGCCCCCTAACTTTTCCAAAGTTGCGATTTTGGCCCCCTAAGAAAAAAAACTACAAAATAGCCCTCTAAGTTTTGCAACTGTAACAGTTTTGGCCCCCAAGGCAAAAACAAAAAATAAAAAATAACACGTGGCACTTCACTTAGGGTGCCAATCAGCGTAGATCGAGTCAATATCAGCCTTGGGGGTCAAAACTGCTACAGTTGCAAAACTTAGGGGATTGTTTTGTAGTTTTTTTTCTTAGGGGACCAAAATCGCAACTTTGAAAAGTTAGGGGGCTAAAACTGCAATTTAGCCTATAAATAATAAAAAGTCCAACATCATAAACCCAATAGTCTCTTATCAACGAGAAATAATAATATGCAAGGAACAAGTCAAATCCTTTCCTTAATTTCTAAATTCTATGAACCTAGCCACAAAGCCATATCATATTCGAATTTGTATAGAAAAACCTATAATATAATAAAACAAAACAAAAAATGGGAAAAATTGATGGTAGCATTAGAAGAATAAAATAGACCCAGGGGCGTGATAAAACAATGTATATATGATGAAAACTAATAACAACAGGATGAAAACAACAAACCATGACAACGTAAACAACAGGATGAATGCAACAGAATAAGACAAAATAATGGACTGTAGTAATCAGATAATGAAAAATGGCTAAACTGTTATCCTTAACCTTAACACACTTTGAAGATGATTAGCTCAAGTGGAGTAAATCTATGAAGAAAAAGAAAACAATTTTAATTTTAAAAACAAAATAAAGTAAAATAAAACAAAAGAAAATTGGTTATGTACAACTTATGGTAAAGGACTACGTAGACATTTGATATGTTAAAATGTATATTCGAACTTATAATATCTCACCTTTTAACACTTAGACTCTATTTGGCAAGACTGAATTTTGAGTTTATAGTGGATTACTTAAAACTTATAAGCCTAACTGAGATGTGTAACATTTTTCTACCCTCCTATCTGGATGAACACATCTCAGTCGAACAGGAGGAAGACTAGGATTAAACCCCACAGACAACCAACCCGTAGACAAATCTACCACATGCCACTATCGGTGCCAACAAAGACTGAGTTCATGATCTCAAACAATAACCAAAATATTTTCTTAAAAATCATTTTTAAGAGGTGAATTTAACCATATCCACCAAATGGAGCACATATGTCTCCTGCCCCAAAAAGAGTGAGCATTTCGGGATCTTCACAAGGACCACACAACAGTTTGTCAGACTAATAAGAAACCTAACTTCTCCTTTTTCCTCCCATTTAAGTCTAACATAATACTAAAAATATTAGCTAAATCTGAAGGTAAAACAAACTCTCACCCCAACCACTTAAGCACACGATCCCAAACCTGACTTAAAAAATAACATCTAACAAAAAAGTAATTAATCGACTCTACGTATTCATTAAAAAAAACACAAGAAATAACCTCATGTCAACTATAATCCTCCTAGAAAAGAGATTTTGATAGGTCAGAATCCTATTTTAAAGCAACTGCTAAAAGAAAACTTTCACCTTGAAAGGAGACCAAGACCCCACACCCTTAAGATTAAGAAGTTGCACTATTCCAACTTACCTCATCCATCTCACTCGCCCTCATATGAAGTAACCTATAAGTTGGCCTCACAGAAAAAGATACTAGATGAATTATTGCTCCACATCTAAGATTCAGTATCTTTTATCAAATAAAGTCTTGGTGTGCTTGAATTTTGTCAATAGTATGTTTGACTTGCACTCTTAGCTTTACGTGGGGTATAACTCTGGGACATCTATTACTCCATTAGTCTTAAACTAAGTGTCATCTTTTTTAATTTTCTTTGTCTCAAATTATTTGTTCATTTTATAATGTTGGTACAACATTTATTATTTTTTCAACTAAATATCCTTATATATTGCATTTCAATTATCTAAAACTACTCAATTAACTATAATTAACAAGGATGTTTTAGTAAATTATATTATCATTAAAATTAACATAATTAGTCATTTTTTTAATAACCGTATAAAATTTAAATGGGAAACCTAATATGAGACAGAGGGAGTACTTAATTTATCTTTTACTTCAAAGGTTTTTAGTTTATAAATGTTAAGCAAATATTTTTTGTATGGTGATTTGTGAGTGTATCTTATTTTCTTCAATTTCTTTGTGTTTGTTGTATGAAATGTTTCTTTACATGCCACATTCTTGACTGTGCATATAGAAATTTTGAATTCTGGGTTTTCTCCATTAAGAGAAATCACTATTCTTCACTTCTTTTTTATTAATAAATATTTTTCGGTTAAGGGTGTCACACTTAGAAACTTCCATAAGTATCTTGAGGAACATTGTGGCTAAATAACACCTCAGAATAGTTAAGATTAACCATCCAACCAGAAGCTCCCACATACACCTTGAGGATTTTCATTAAATTGCGCACTTTGGTCCCAAACTCCCCTAAAAATAAAACATTCATATGCAAATAGAAAATGAACCGGAAAATGAATGATCCTAAATGTCTCCAAAAGCTTCTACCTGGTTGATAAGAGCAAAGAGCCATTTTGCAAAAATAATGAACAAATAAGGCAAAAACATCTTCCTAGTTGAATAGGACCTAATGCATCATTGTTCATATCATCGACTATATGTTGTTATGTATATAAGTCTGCTCAATTATATGTTGTTCAATACTACTTTTTCATTTGTTGTGAGAGTGTTGCTCGTACTTGACATAACAAAAAATTACTATTAAATTTCAATTTCTCTTCGAACAAAGAAGCTCATTGACTTGAACTTCTAGAAAACTTCACTTCAATATTGTTTCCTTTACGATATAATCAAGATTTCACTAAGAAATAATTTAATAAATTAATCATTATTACACCTAAGAATATTTTTATTCCAAATTTGTAACATCTTCCAATCTTTAAAACATACTGACCGTAACTCCCCCATAAACGACTACAAGCAAAAACAAAATAGTACAGCGACATCCTTAAAAATAACAGCTCAGAAGTTTATGTAACATATTTTTTAATTTTTATCATCATTAGACATTGGTTCCTCATTTCATTATAAAAGCTTAGTCCAACAAGAAATTTAATCGTTGCAATCTCAAATCAATCTCTCAAAACATGCCTATGGCTCCAGGACAAAACATGCCTATGGCTCCAGGACAAAACATGCCTATGTCGAATGGCACAACCAACATGATAATGAACATGCAAATGAGTTTCTATTGGGGCAAAAATGCCATAGTGCTTTTCTCAGGGTGGCCAAATAATAGCCTTGGAATGTACATCTTAGCTATTTTGTTTGTGTTCATTCTAGCTTTGGCTGCTGAGGTTTTGTCGAACCAACCACCGATCAAACGTGGGACTAATCCTCTCACTGGAGGATTGATTCAGTCGGGTGTTTACTTCGTTCGAATCGGTTTCATTTACTTGCTTATGCTTGCTGTTATGTCCTTCAATGTTGGAATCTTCATTGCTGCTGTTCTTGGTCATTCATTGGGATTCTTTGTCGCGAGATCGCGTGCTATTGCTGTCGCAAATGGGGAAGATCAACGATCCGCCTCAGATACACTTAAAATTTGAACAATTATGTACTACATGTTTTTCATGCTGCATGGTTTTGTTTGTTAATTAATCTTTATAGCATGTTGTGTTCAAAACTTTCTACCTTTTTCTTTAGGGTTTGCAGCCTTATTTCCATGGTTTATGTAAAGGAAAGACATACCAATAAGCACTTGATAGAGTGGAGGTGCAATGAACTAAATACGTATATTGTTGGATTCCACCCTGTCATGCGTGTCTTTTGAGTGATTTATCAATCGTTAGATTAATCTAATGACCGGTATAAATCGATATTTTCAGGTGTTAGGTTAATACAATGATTGAGATATGTAGCGTGGTTGGTTGGATTTTTGTTATGTTAGGGAGGTGCAATGACACCACCAAAACCTTTATTTTTTTAATATATATGTGTGTGTAAATTGTAACATTGTTCTATGTATATAAATTATATTTCTAGTGACCAAATTTTGGGTTGCAAAAGTGGCTACACCACCAATTAAGCTATTGAAAGTTCCCTCAAGAGAAAACGTCAAACTCTGCCATTAGAGTGGCATAGTTTGACGAGAGAGGAGAAAGGAGATTCAAGCTATTTTACTTTTGTCCGAGAAGAGATTTAAACCCTATTTTTTGAAGGGGTAAGATTAAACTTTTATTAAGTTGATGCTTCATAAATGAAACTGCACTTTTGCTTAATACACTTCTTTTTTTGGTCAATAAGGTTTAGTTGAAGTTAATATTATCCGAATTCAAATTCTAGTTGGAATGATCATTGGTTAGATTTACTTATTTCTCAATTGAATTTAGGATTATCAGAGTCTCTTCTCGTAAAAGCAGAAGGTTAAAACCAAAATGATATAAGATTGACCCTTCTATATGTTACATGGTCAAGATTTATTGCTCATATGCTACCTCTATACATCTATGTGTGTATACAACCAAGTTGCCCTTTGGAGCTCTTATTCCATAACATCAATTGGAATTTCTTGTGTAATTATATATACATTGCATTAACCAAGTTAAGGACAATAGTTTGGAGACAAACTCACATATATGAAGGTATTATTTAGTCTAACGACTTTTTTTTTTGGTAGTGTTTTAGTGTAACGACTTTGTTATGACACAACAATTTCTAATTCAAAATAATTGTAAAGTTGCATGTTTTTTATTGTGACTAATAATTAAAAGGGTAATTGTAATTGTTACCCTCTAATTTTTTAATTGTGCGATTTTAACTCTTATAATTTTAAAAGTGTGATTTTAGCTCCCTTAATTTACCTTATTTCTAATTCCATACCCCCCTTATCAGATTTTTGAACAAATGTTAACCAAATGGGGTTGATATGGCTTTTTTATTAAAAAAAATTATTTTATATTAAAAAAAAACTAGGTCACATGATGTGATAACGCAAACCAAAATATCCTCTTCCTCCTTATGGATAAACACAGTTACTAATGAGGTTGAATACATTGAAGACATTAGAACAAACTCAAATTTAATTGATTACCAATAGTGGAAATTCAACCCACACTTGAGTAGCGCCAAGTCTTGGGTTCAATGGGAAAGTACACTATTAGAGTAATTGTAGTACTTGACAATAGATACATCCCAAGGGGTAAAAGTACTTGGACCATAAGAAGAAAAGGGGTAGGATGAGATTTTCCTCTTAATGGACATATAACATGTATTTGCTGGAATGCATACTTATGGGGGCAATTTCGATATAGTCTACCTATGTGAGAATGAAGTTTGGTCGGTTCACGGAGTTCAAGGGTTTGACTCTTAAGTTATAATGAAAAGGGATATTTGACACAAAGCCTTCTTAATGTGTCATTTTGCAATTCTCTTTATCAACGGTACCGAGACTCTATGTATAAGTTATGCACACTTATTCTAATGAATAGTTGGTTCAAAACTTGCCTACCATACTATTTGGAAATGAGCGAAAATTTAACTTACTAAATAATGGTTCAAATCGTGAGATATCATTATTTGAAGGCATGGAATTTCCGGATTTATGAGATTTAGTATTTTGAAAATGGTGGGGGATTGTTGGTGATTTCCAAAATAATGAAATCAATTTAGAACCAAAAGTTGCAACTCTTCACCAAGAGTTGTAACTCTTCATGGGAATCATTCATATACATTGGAATCTTTGGCAAATGGGTGCTTAATGAACCATATCATTGATTCAAGTGTATATGAGATACGTTTGGTGTGGTTGTGCAATACACATCAAGGAACTCATAGTATCCTGAAGGGGATTCGCTAGTCATTTCTATTACATCCAATATACAGTTATTGGTGGGGGCGAATCGTACCTAAAGGTTAGTGTGTCAGCCCCATACGATTTGAGTTTTACATGCATAACCATTAAACTTTTCAGATTTCAAGTGCAACAACCACTTCCCAACAATCAAGTTATAAAACATCAAAGAACTCTCTTGAACGTTTTAACTAGATCGTTTAGCGATCAATCTGAAACATTGTTTTGACATTCAAAATGACAGCTTATAAACATTATAAATCCAAAAGATTCAAACATTCGAAATGACATTGTTTTGGTAACTTACAACATTCAAAATGAAACATTACAATCCAGCAAACTCAAATGTTCAAAATGACATTATTTTGACCAGCACGATTTAAATAAAATAGTTATTACAATCGCGTTTTTAAGTTTTTAGAACTAATGATAATTTTTTCCACTTTAGTTATTTATATGAAAGTAACATGAAACAAATTTTTATGCTTAAATTTTCTTTAATTTTTTATTTTGAACATCCTTACTAACCAACTTGATTAACAAAGACAAGTCACATCAATATAAAATGTCACGTCAACGCCACCTGATCAATATTTAATCAAATTTTTACTAGAGAGCTATGAAACTAAAAACAAGCTTAATTAAAGAGGCCAAAATCGCAGGTTTGAAACTACAAAGGTCAAAATCACACAAGTAAAAAAGCATAGGGCTAAAATTAAAATAAAATAAAAAAGACCAAACAAACCGGTTAAGGTAAAAAAAAAAAAAAATCGATATTCTATGACAAAGAAACACCAATATTTATTTGATATCATGAAGACGGGATACTCAAACACAAAAACAGAGGTGGGGTAGGATTTGACTGTTCATGCCTTATCAAGAACTGTTTGGCATTTCTATTTTTCTATATCAGCCACCAAATATCAAAGAAACGTAAAACTGTAAAAGGACAAATAACTCTTATAAAAGCCACAAATAATCATTGACAACTCAAAAGATTCACCTAGAGTAAAGGATTGCAACAAAAGAGAATTTCCCCCCAATAAGTGTGGAGGGTAAAAAGAATGAAGGAAGAGAGGACATGAAGAAAGAAGCTAATAGCATGTCATACTATGGATAATCTAAGATAAACTTGTATTTTCATTCCCTCAAATTTTCAAGGAATGAAATAGATGGAAACATAATGACTTAGGTTTTAAACAAAGGTTTACGACTATAATCTAGGCATTGACATCGTGATTATTTTGTCATTACGACTCCAACATAATAGCAATTGTGATTGTATTCAACTATAATTTTCTACAATATCAAGGATTGCAGAACAATCTTTACCATAACCAAAGTTTAAAAACTTTAATAACATTGGTAGCTAATTTTTTTTTACTACACTAAGATCAACCAATAGAACATAAAGGAATATTTATTTGCCTCTCTTATGTAGGAGATATTCCTTTTCATTATCAACTAGGATACTATTAAAGAAAAGAAATCTTACATTGTCTACTAGATATAAACTAATAGGGTTTAAAAAGCTACAAAACAATTTCCATATTGCTAACCAGTTTTCGGGCTAACTCGGTCTTACAAGACCGACTTTATTGGTTTATTTAAATAACAGCTACTTCGATTTACAAAATACATCGATTAAGCCACCAATTCCTTGGATAACAGTTAACTTTGAAATTGACACACAACCAAGGTATAGAGACTACATTGTCTTCCCTATTGGCAACATGGGACAATAATCTAAGAAAAACCATTATACAAATCCATATCTAAGAGCAAATCCTCCCAATTCCATTGGCTACTACTACCCTCTCCTCCACTTACCATAGCTTCAAATCCTTCTAATTGAAAATCCATTGGAAACTCACCAACCATACCTAGTTGGTCCAAGCATGAATACATCATCATGTCTTGTTGTGATTCAAGCATATGATTCTTTCCATCAGCATCAAATGTTGTTATGTCACTCTCTTGTTGCACTAGAACTTGGTCAGTTGGTGACTCTCCTTGGCTCCTTCTCTTCAGTGAGCTTGAACCAATGTTTCTTGCCTGTGGCCTAATGATTTGAACATCTTTGGATGATTGTGATCTATCTTGATCAGCTTCTAGAGCATTTAGTTTTTTGCTTAGATGACAGTTCCAATAGTTTTTCACATCATTTGCTGTCCTTCCTGGTAGCCTTCCTGCAATCAGGGACCACCTGGAAAAAAAAATTGTAGCAAATAGCTTAGGGTCCATTTGTTACTAATTGCAAAAAGGTGATTTTGAAAATTTTAAAGATTAATTTTTAGAATTATTTTTTTAAAAAAAGTTGAAGCTATTTTGTGTTCGTTCATCCTAATTAAATTTGTTTTTTAAACCAACCACATATAAAAATGATTTTTTTGGAGAAATTATTCACAACAGTTTCTTGAAACAATTTTTAGATATTTTTAGGATTCTCTATTTTAAAAGAGAATCGTAACACATGGAAAAACTTCTATTAGGATGTGTTTGTTTCAAGGCAAGAAATTACATTTTTTGGAATGACATTCTTCGGAATAATATTCTAAAGAATAACATTCTTACCCATGTGTTTGGTAAAAAAATTAGATTTTTTTGAAATGTTTTAGATTTTAATTAATTAAAAAACAAAAATGAAATAAATGTTAGTGGTAGCGAAAATTTATAGCAAGTTGAGTTTTTTATTTTCATGGGAATGTTAGATTCCCATCCTTTAAACATGGAAACAGCAATAGAAGAAATCATGTGTAAATAACATTCCTCGGAACAAATTTTCAAAACTTGAAACAAATATGAGAATGTTGCATTTCCAATCTCACATTTCCGAAAATCATATTACAACCCTTGAAACAAACACGTCCTTAGACTCATATATGCAAGACACTATATATATTACTTGTAACACGGGAACTTTAATTCATTAAAGTAATAAAAACGGAACTATAATTGTTCTATAGTTGCAGAGGTAGGCACAATTGACTGAATACGTTAACAGATATTGTGCGTTCATTGTCTTTTACTTTTGTTCTCTTATTTAATCTTATCTTACTAGTTGATGCTCTAGCAAACATTAAGTTAATGTTTGGATAAACAAGTTAATTAAGCACTTATCATATAATGCTTATATTTAAACTATTTTTATTTGCAAAAACAATAAAAAAAATGTTTTCGCATGGGATTTAAGTTATTATAGACATCTTATGAAAATAAGCACAAATCAGCATATAGACATATCTTAAGTTGTTTTTATATAAACTCTCACAAATAGCCTTACAAGTACTTGTACTAATAGAAAAGCTCAAAAAAATGAATCTAAAAATCTTACTCTACAACACACACCAAAATACCAAATCAATTGGTTCAAATTAAATGAATAATACACATCTTATACTATACTATACTATAGCTTTAACGAAATTTCAACAATTACACCTTTGGAAAACTGCATATGGCTATGATTCATAGCCCATGCCTATATGTTAGACCACATTATAAAATACCAAATCTAAAATATCAAAATTTACCTGTTGCCTAATAATTTGTGGAGTTTGACAATCATTTCCACTTCCTCTTCAGCAAAATTTCCTCTCTTTATGTTAGGACGTAGATAGTTCAACCATCTTAGCCTACAACTCTTTCTGCATCTGTTTAGACCTTCAACAAACCAATGTTTGATAGAAAAGGAAAAATAATCAACTTAGTAAATATGTTGGTTCAATTGTGTAAGAACCAATTGCTAAAATTGAACAAGTCAGTCATTTCATGATGAATTCATTTTAATAGTGAACCCAAGGTTTTTCAAGTCAAGAGTATGGACCAATCTCTCAAAATAATGAGATCCGTTTTAAGAGGTCGACAGTTGATTTCTCAATAAAAAAAAATGTTCTTCCAAACATATTTGTCAGAGATCGAACCTCAGATGACATACTTCAAAGAAGTAATTAAATATCCATTTTAGAGAAGACAAATAGAAATATAAAGAAAAAGGAAAAATAATTGATTAACTTTTACCAGCCAATAGTGGAACCCTATGCCACTTTCCTTCACCATATTGTTGTATGCATTTCTTAAGCAAGTGATCTTCTTCTTCTGTCCATGCAACACCACCCATCTCTTATGAAACTCTACAACCACTTCCACTTTTCACCCTCATATTCGACCCACACCTGCATCTTTTATATATATGTGTGGTGGTGATACACATATACACACATACACACACATGTTTCTTGAAGTAAGATGTGCCAAACTAGCCAGCAAGGCAGAGAAATATACAATGTCGTATGCTTCAAAATTCATAGTAAATGGTCCATTGCTCTTTCTAAAACTCTGAGGCCAAGCTCTATGTTTTTAAATAGACATCATAAGTATCCAATGGTGGTCCTCATCATCTCAAACAAATTGGATCTCATCATATATTAGAAGCTTGTATATTTCCTATTCAAAGCCAAACCCATCCCATCTGTATGTTTCTGTCATTTGTCATCTCATTTAGATTAGGAGAGTTTTCTTAGAATAACAATAATGCCAACAATAAAGTCTTACAGAGTGCATAAAGTTAGTTATCGAACAAGGACGTGGATCATCTCCGCCTTTTACTCCCCTTTAACTAAGTATCAACCATATTTTAAAATATAATACGCAACTGCAATTGCAGCCCTAATCAATGTTTCAAATTGGGGACCGCATCACCTGATACGGTCCCAATATTGTGGTTGTGGCAGTGCCAATCGCATCAGGCTGCAATTGCAGGGTGATTGTAAATCACAATAAAAACCGCTTTTAATGCCACGGTATAGTAGGCGCAACTACTGCATCGCATCGCGCAGCAACAAATTACCAAGTGCTCAAAAAATTTATACTTTTAGCTTTCTTCTTTCTATCGTAAATTTAGGGAATAATTTAAAAGTATTAGTTATAAACGAGAATTTCTCTCATGAGATGTAATAGCCTTAACGATCTCTATCGAGTCACATTGCATGTGATAGAACTGAAGATGTGTTTATAAGTGGTGGGCAATCATTTCATAAACATGCAAGCTGGTTTTATTGGGTTAAATTAGGTCTCATCTAGATTCTAAGAAGTACAACAATAATAGTAACTGCATCCGCTATATTCAACTACATTTTGTCCCATCATCAAGGTTTTTACTATAATTGCGAACACATTCGTAACATTTTACGATAGTCTCATCCAGTAAATTAATTCAACACTTAAAATACAATTGCAGAGGTAGTAATTGCAGAGGTAGTAAGGTATCAAAAGTTTTTATTTTTTTAAGGTTTGGTATACCCTTTTCAAAATTAGTTGAAGTTAATGATTGAAGACTAGAAACATTGAATCAATCAAAAAAAGCTAGGACCATATCTTTGCACTTGAACCACAGAACATTGAACCAATCAAAAAGTGAACTAACTATCCATGAATGTAGTTTGGGATAGTCTTTATTGATGTCATGGCCCTCTTAAGTAGGTTGCTTGGGTGGATATGTTTTTGCGGTCCATGGATGCATAGATTCAAGATAAAGACAAATAGAAGGACTTGTTCAAATCAAGCAGGTCCTTCCTCGAGGGTAAAGATCCTCTCCATTTAGTATAATAAATGGAGAATGTAATTTGGAGAGAGATAGACACATAAAATAGATAATGAGTCCTACTATTAAGTAGGTCCCACCATCATTAATTACTTTTTAGTTTTTCAAAAAAAATTTGTGTTTATATCTCTTCAAATGGATGAAATGAAGAGAATAATAAATGGAGAAGACCTTAACTCGGTCCTTGAACCTTGTGTTTTTTGTTGTTGTTGTTATGATATTGATTATGATATTGCTTTCATTATTATTGTCAGTTCGGGACCTATCTTCGATTCTTACCTCTGATGATGCACATGGTTGTACTTCTATTTTCAGCATAATGGTTGTACTTCTATTTTCAGCATAAACACTAAAATGAGAATTGAGAGGACCATGGATAAAATGTGATAGAAAAGTATAGGATATGATAAAAATTTACCATTGTCAAATTTAAAATCACTTCTCTTTTTTTTACTTCAGCCATTTGTAAAACTCAATTAGAATTAACAAGACAACTAGGATTAGAAAGCTGGGATATGATACCGATTGATAACTATAAGATTAACTAAACAATATCCAATCTTATAACATGAACAAATAATAATTCTTATCATAAACCTTATATATTAAATGGTCCTCCCCTTTTGATCTTCTTCAAGTTTTTCTAGTGAATGTGTTTAGAGAGAAAATTATCTCTATTCCACTCTACAATATTATGTGTGAAAGGAGACAATGTTATGACGGTTATGATAAGATTATAAGTGTCATACTGATACATAAAATCATTCCTATAGGAATATTTGATATAGGGAATAATCGAACCCAAGACCTTGCTGACGAGCACGCTCTAAGGTCTTATAGTCAACGCCGTCAGGTCAACCCAATTGGGTTATCCTATAGAAATATTGATACCATATGCGCAGTGACTCAACACCAATATGAGATATGGAATACATAAAATCATGCAATATGGTTATTCATGGATTCCAAAGTTAAATGGCCCTACCAACCAATTAAGATGTTTACCAATATTTAGCTACTCCCTCCGTCCCTATATATAAGCACCCTTTTTTTAGAGTCAAATGGTGTTTATATATAGGGACGGAGGGAGTATATATCTTAGCACAAAATAATAATATTTGATCCACATCTCTAACGACAATATCTCAAATTGTATGTTGATAGTTTATTTGAAACTCAAAATATATCAACAAACATAATGGTGACATAAATTACAATATATATAATCTTCCACTGATTCAAGGCATGAAAAGATCTCATAACAACCTTATAGGTTACATGATTTTAGTTAGGAGATCTGCACCATAAGCTTTATAGGTATATGCTCAAGTATGTCCCAAGTACACCACTTGCATAAGCAATATTCGGACGGGTTCACATTTATGCATACATAAGTCTGCCAATAGTAAAGTATTCGTATGTGTGTGTAGGTCATTCATGTTGAACAAGAGGACATATCAAAAAAGTTAATCAAGGATGCCAACACATCAAATACTTTTGTGTCACTAATCCCACCTAAGGGTCTCGAGTTACGATTCACAATTAAAATTCCAAAGATATTAAATTATGTCCTTGAAGTAATATGAATAAAAATATTGAAACTATAAAGTCATAATACACAATAAATTCCAAAATCATTAGAGATCACATCAACAAAGACAAACTGATAGAGTTGTTTTTTGGTAGAAATAGTTTTTTTTTTTGTAGAACAAACTATAGAGTAAGTACAATATTAATATAATTCCTAAGGCAACAATATTCACATTTTGTCACAATTGGTCTCATGATAGTCAAATATACAATCACGCAAACTATTAGTTTTAATTCAAGTTGGTCCAGATAAACTCAAGTTAGTTAAAATAGAAAATAGTTAAATAGTTGTTAGTTTTTTATTGATTACATGATCACCAAATAATGTACATATGCTTGTAAATAAGTATGATGTAAACACACTTTCATTGCTAACGAGAATAACAAGTTTACAATCAATAGTTCATTCTCTTCTTCTCTCTCAATTTTTTCAGTTCTCTCTTAGAAAACAGATATCATGCAGTGCAAGTTATCATTGTTGCGCTATCAAATTGGAATCAAGAGCCTGGTTCAAATCTAAGAGAGGAAGAAAAAGGCTTTAGTCGTGAAAATAATCAGTTGCGGAAACGTTGTGAAAGAAACCATGAATGGTAACAATCAAGGATTTACAAGTCGAAAGTTTATTCAACTCGTTTTACTTATGTAAAGTCGAATCGTAAACTCGTACAAGTTTACCTAAAATTAAAATTATATAAAATATTATGTATATATATGTAAGCTAGCATAATATTGCAAATAGATCAATAGTATAAAATATGACATAATTATAAAAGACAAAGTATACATAACCACCATAATAAAGAGTTATGTTCAACTTAGCATTAAAATAGAAAACTAACTTGCAAAATCATAAGTTTCATTAGACTCTAAACCATAAAATAAAAAAAATAAAAACAAGTTTAACATCTAAAGTTATTAATATAACTATCCAAAAAATAAGCTAGTTAATTTCTTCAAAAAGTTTAGTCATTCTAAAATTTCATTACATCATTATTATCGATGTCTTCATCTCCAACTTCAAAAAATTCTTCTTAAGATGATAAAAGGTTTCAATACTAGAACCAAATACATGACTTGAATTCACTTCAACATTAATTTCAGTACCTTGGCTTGAAAAAAATATTGGGCTTTGAAAGAAAATGGGAAAAAATAGCCCAAAATAAAAATAAAATGTCTTTTTAAACGTAAACTCGGTCGAGTTTACACCTAGTTTACACGAGTTTAACACTTGCTAACTTGGTCAAACTCGTCAAACATTATGATTTCACCAAAAACCAAGTTTACCTTTGAGTTAACACATTTTGGTATCTAAAATCGTGAACTCAAGCGAGTTTACGGGTTAACACTCGATTTATGGAACAATGGTAACAACAACTTCAACACTCATCTCCCAATTCTTGAAGGTGAAAATTGGGAGAGATGGAGCCCGGTGATGAAGATTCTATTTTGGGCACATGATTTGATTGAGATTGTGCTAAATGGTAATGCAGAACTAGGTGCAAATGCAACAAAACCACAAAGAATTGTGCATAAGGATTTGAAGAAGAATGATTGTAACGCTTCATTCTTATTCAACAAGGTGTTAATGGTAGTAACTAGTAACCTTTACAAAATCTCAATGATTACAAATGCAACGGAAGCGTGGGACATTCTTGAGAAGTACCATGAAGGTGATGAAAAGGTGAAGCATGTCAAGCTTCAATCTTTAAGGAGGAAATTTCAACTGATACAAATGGAAGAAGATCATAAGATTGCTGATTACATCTCAAAGTGATCAACATTGTAAATCAGAGGAAAGCATGCAGTGAAACAATTTATGATCAATAAATTGTTGAAAAGATATTGAGAACCCTATATCTAAGACTTGACTTCATAGTAGTAACAATTCAAGAATCAATGGATGTGAAAACTATGAAGATTCAAGTGTAGTTTCTACTTCAATAATTTGATTTAGGCTTTGATGATGTTTTTAATAAGATGATGTTTTTTGTTTTCCTTGCTCCTATAAAATAGATTAATTGTGAAAGCACCCTAGTCAATCCATGATCTCTTTGTCATCTACAATTGTGTCCTCTGTTAACAAGCATTAGTATTGTGTTTAGGAGTTTCGTGGTAGTCAAGTTTTCTCAAAATTGGTTTTTAAGGGTCCTTGATTCGTTGTTTCGTGGTAGAATAAATTATTTAGCAATCAAAGGAATCGTTGTAATAATACACTTGTAAATATTTTCATCATAGTGGAAGCCCATAGAAGAGATGTATTCTTCTACAAAGAGAAGACGTACCCTTAGTGATGACGAAATGGGGGAACCTCTATAAATCTCGGAGTCCTTCTCTCCTTTATCCATTTACTTACAGCAATTTAATATTTATATATGAATCTGTTGAACGAATTGATTACCATTTGATTGTCAGAGTTTATTTTGCATTAACCTAAGCTCAATCTTCTTCATTTAGGTTTTTGAACATTCAACTCATTCACAATTAAACTTGAAAATTAATTTCAAATAATTCATTCATATATCAAGTGTTCAAATACTTAGTGTGATTTGTTATTCATTGTTTTGGTTTGAGATAGTTTAGTTTTGTGATTTAGATTATGTATTGATTGTTGTATTGGTAAATAAAATTCATTGGTGAATTTCTTATTCATGGTTGAATTGTTATTTTTCACACATTGATTTAGTCTTATAATTTGAATCATTAACATAAATCAAATAGTCATAAATATTTTCAAAGGTTTTTAAACTTACGTTTTCGCAAACGCATAAACACCAAGAACTGCATAGTTCTTTAGAGGCACGTGAATTAATGATCTCTAAAAGAAGTAGTGAAACATCATCTCAACAAGCCTTGCAAGCACAAAATATGAAGAAAGGTGGTTATACTAAGAAGAAATTCAAGAAGGGCAAGGATAACTCTAAGGGATAAAATTGATCAAATCCCAAAGGAAAGAACATAACTTATGATACAGTTGAATCTTCAAAAAGAGGAGGCTCTGGTAATCATCAAGAAAAGAAGATTGATTTTGATAAAAGGAAGGGACAATGTTATAATTGTGAGAAGTTTGGTCATTATGCTTATGAATGTTGGACTAACAAAGGAAAGCAAACAAAGAAAGAAGAGAAGGAAGCTAAGCTTGCACAAGAAGATTCAGATTCGAATATTGTCTTATTAATGGTTAAATAATCAGTACTGAGAGCTACAATTCATAAAGATGATTTTTAGATACTGGTTGTTCTAATCATATGACAGTGAATAAGAAATGGGTGAAAGAAATTGATGTTGGAAAAAACACAAAAGTGAAATTGAAGATGTGATATATGTTCATGGGATGCAATGTAATCTGCTCAGTGTAGGTCAACTTGTGCAAAAAGGTTATTCAATAGCACTGAAGGGCAACTTCTTGCAATTATTTGATAAAAATCAAAGGTTAATGTTAAAAACTCCTCATACAAAGAATAGGTCATAAAGAATCGATTATAGGAGTGTCAAAGTTGAATGTGCCAGAGAAAGTATGTGATGTTTCCAACCAAGGAGTGCATTCAGTTCGCATACACCTCATAGATCAACTGATGTGTTGAATGTAATTCATCCAGATGTATGTGGTCCATTAAAAGTTCCTTCATTGTAATAGCTTTTAAACTTAGATCTAATTTAATTGTTGAATTAAATGAGTCGGTTTAGGAATGGATGTTGGTTTAATTGTGATAATAGATCAACGTTCGGAAGAAAAAAAAAACCTTCAAAGATTACTAGTACACCTAATGGATTAGAGAACTGTAATCTTTGAAGAGAACTCTGACTTAAGGGATTGGTCAAAGGTAATTTTGTTAATCATCCTAAAACTAGTGGAACATTATTAGGGATAGGTGTAGTTTACAAAACAGGGATAACAATAGGATTCAAAAGACCTGATCTATTTCTTCAATTATCTTTACCAATCTTTTTACAAGCTTTTATTTAATTTACGCAATTCAAACCAAATCAATTGCCTAGGGAAACCCCTCATTTTAATACATCCTTAACGATAATGCAATTGTCGAGTAGAAATTGATACAGTCCTTGTGGAGACGAATCTTATAAATTTTATTACTTCGATGCATTTTAAGTACACTTGCTAAAAGTCTATCATGTTTTTGGCGACGTTGTCGGAAACTATTGAATCATTTCAACGAGACAATTTCATTATTATTTAGGATTTATATCATTTACATTTTTTTTTATATTGAAAATTTTTGGAAAAAAATTAAATACTATGATTTATGCTCTCATGTTTATTTCAATGTACTTTGTTGCTAAAAAGTTTATCCAAGTTTTATAGCAATGATAAACAGGATCCGCCTAGATGATAATACGGAAGAGGTTATGACCCTGTTGTACTAAAAATATTTGCTATCTTACAAGATAAAACATTGGGATGACTTTTTTAGAATGTGCTATGCTCTTCAAATATCATATGACTTTTCCCTCCATCGAATAAACTTTGATTCGCTCGGCGAGCATGAATTTTTCCAACAAAACTGCACTCTTCCAATTAGTATAAATAGACATGTAAACAAAAAAAATTCAAATGACTTTGACATTAATACATTGTTTATATGACTTTGGCATATATACCTAGCTATGCAGAACACGATTATGATTAAAAAATTGTCAATTTAATTAGATATAAAGATTACGATTAGATAGTAACATGAGCATATCACATTCTGGCTATCATATAGTGATTACACAGTTCTTATTGAAATCAAAGAATGTGTAAACGCAAATTGACGAAAGTTTAAAAACTCATCAAATTATACATTACGAAATTATAAAAAGAGGACTCCTAAAAATCCACTATTACATTTACATCCATTATGAGTAAACATCGATAATGATATCAAGATTGGGAAGATGTTGCTTTCATTCCTTCTTATTTTGGGTAAATTGACTTTTTTGAACATATTCTACATTTTGGAGATCTAAATATTTGTCTGATAATCTAAATCAGGTTAAATTGTCTAACAAAATTGTTTCAGATAAATACCATAATATCATTAACTTGTCTAACAAAATTCATACATCAAATGGCTCCAGATCTATCATTCTTCTATTGTTGTTCTTTTAATTCCAACTTGATAATCATTAACTTCACCAACTTATCATAAGTGTCTACTAAACAAAAAACACACACCGGAATATATCAAACATAAAATTAAAAATAACAACATAGTTTACACACTTCCTCTTATTTTTGGGCTTCACTTTCACCAGGAATGATCGGCACACAGGTAATTGTTGCGTTTAAAAAATTACACTATGGCTATTAAAACGCAATAATTACCTAAGCTTCGAACATTACTGGTGATGATAAAGATAATGTGAGAGTGATAAAAATGAATATAGGTGAGGTGCACTATATATAAGATATGGAATCAGATATTATGGTTATCAATGAGAATAGGTGACCATGGTTTTACAACTCGAGAGTTTATCTCGACTCGTTTTGCTTAGGTAAACTCGACTCGAGAACTCGTACGAGTTTACCTAATATTAAAATTTAAATAAAATTTATTATTTACATGACATATGTAAACTAATATAATATTGTAAATAGTCCAATAGTGCAAAATATGACAAAATTAACTATATATAAGGGGAATTAGTCATTTTAGTCCCTGAATGGGAAATGAATCGTCATTTTAGTCCCTGAATGCAGATAAATTGCAAAATAGTCCCTGAATATAGACTCTGTAAGTTAAATTTAGTCCCTGGATGCATACTTCGTTAGTCAATTTAGTCCCTGAATGTAGACTCTGTTAGTCACTTTAGTCCTTGAAATTGACTAACAGAGTTTACATTCAGGGACTGTTTTGCAATTTATCTGCATTCAGGGATTAAAGAGACTATTCAATTCTCATTCAAGAACTAAAGTGATTAATTTCCCTATATACAGCTAGCGTGTTAGTTTTCATATTCAAAAAGTTAACATATATAACTCACGATGGTTGCATTGGCTTATAGTAACTACCTCACCATAAAAGGGAAAAGCTTCACATGATGGTTGCATGACTTTGTATGACACCAATCACAATACACAGTTCAATAGTTGACTACCTCACCATGACCTATGTTCATCATCCATCATTCACCATTCATTCATGTATGCATGTTATTGATTTCACTGCTTATCCTTGTTGGATTAATCGATACCATTCATTCTAGAACTAACACAAAGACCCAAATAGGTGTTGTACGAAACTATGAATGAACTTGAGTTAACTAGCTTAAGTTAACTTACGTAGGTGTAAAACCAACGTGACTTTAAATCACGTGAGTTAAGTCAAGTGGAGATTAACACTAGAGTTACTTAACTCATGTGAGTTAACTTACGCAGAGGCATTATTGTCTTTTCAGTTGGGAGCGAGCAAAAACTGTTGGGTAACGAGCAAAATTCGTCGAGTTTTGCGTCCTTAGGAGGTTGTCCCCTGTTTTTATTCTGTTTAAAAAAATGTTGGCCAATTTAGCTTGTTTTTCTCAACTATCTCTAATTATTTTTTCGTCAAAAATAAAGAAATATCTCTAATAATTTTATCTTCATTTCAGCTCTCGACAAAAGAGTGAAATGTCTTTCTTTTATTATTTTCAACAATGAAAACATGCTCCTAGATATAAATCTTCTATACTCATTTTTTTAATACTAATTTTTGAGAGATTTCATATTGTTTACTTCCCATTGATGTCTACGTTGCAGTGACATGCTTCATCCAATCCCTTCTTTCATTTTTAATCAAAAGAATCCTTTCTCTTGTTTTTTGGTCGAAAGGAATCCTTTCCCTTGAATTGGCTTAAGCTGAGTATTTATAGCTGGGCTTTGAAATTCTTGTATGAAACATGGTGACAATTGCTTTTCTCACATACACAACTGTTCTCCCACGCTAGTAAATGATTATTATACTCCCTGTAATAGTTAATTGTCATCGGCTTCTCAACGCAAGATTCAGTGGCAGTTAGCTATCACAAGGAGTATAATGGTCTTTTACTAGCGTGGGAGGGCAATTGTGTATGTGAGAAAAGCAATTGTCAAACATGGTTGGATCCTAATTTAATATTGGCCCAAAATTCATGTCTATTTTGTGCTGCATTATTGGGCGGCTTGTACATCATATTACCATGAAAATTGCTCTTCTCCCTTTTGTTTTTGCTCATTTACCTGCCAACGTGAGTTAACTCACGTTAAAAAAGTCGAGCGTGAGTTAATTCACATTAAACATAATTAAGGGATTGAGCAATTTTAAAAGGGAGAAGAGCAATTTCCTATTACCATGTTGGTTTAAGATCCAACAATATTTGGTTATAAATTGGTGAAATGTTACACGACATGTTTATATATGTGCTGAAACTGCACATTCAGTGTTTTACTACTTTGGATTTTATAATCTAAACATGTTATATATGCCTTTTATATGTTAAGATTGTATAATCTAAAATATATTTTCTCTCGGAAAAAAAAATCTGAAATGTATTTCTATATTGAAATTAATTGTGTTTAAAACCCGATGTATTAGGGGTTTGGTATAGTTCATATTCTATAATTAGAAATGTGAAATATAACTAAATTATATATTCGGACTATGGAATGCAAATTAGAAAAACACAAGATTTTTTTTGGCCGAAATGCTCAGAAAATTCTATAGGTGTGATTGGTTTATTTTCTTTCCACACCACCAAACAATGAACATGTATCCGGTTGAATTGGACTCTAACATATATAGTTTACTGCAAGGGGAAATATGATATGTTTAGGGTTGATGTTATATTGTCAGATTTGTGGAGCATAGAGCAAGGGAGAGGAGCAACGAGATGAGATGGGTTGAAAAAGATGAAGATTGGTAATTTTCTGGGTTTTTGTTAGAGAGAGAGGAAATGAATATTTTCTGGGTTTTTAAAATATAAGAATTAAAAGAATTTTGAGTTTTGAGAGTTGGATTTGAGGAACCGAAGGAAAACCCATCGAAGGAATTCGAAAATGCATGGTCATAATGGAATGAATTAAAAATGCTTAAGACGAGCATGATGATTAGAATTTGAAACCATGATGCTCAAAAATCATAATCATTGAATGAATTGAATATTATCTACCAATTTTCCCCTTATTTTTTTCTTTTTTTAATTTTGTAATTACACACGTGGATTTTCTCTTCTTTTTTAATTAAAAAAAATTACACGGTTGGCGGTTTTTAAAGTTATGTGGCGTGACACATAGGATTGATCAGATCAAAATTAAAGTTTTGCAAAAGGGGTTAAACATGGGTGGGGACTTTAGCCATTTTTTTAATAGGGGGCCAAAATCACTACTTTTTAAAAGTTAGGGATGAAAAGTGCGTTTAAGCCTTTGATTTAATGGAAGGAGTGTTTTAAAAATTCTTGTTTTTCGTCTTCTCATTACTTTGGGAGTTTAGAATCTCTAAAACCCCAAAAACATGCTCCTTGAATTCTAGAATACAAACCGGATAAAATTGGTAACATAAGACGCGTGAGAGGAATGGGGGAAAGAATTTCACTACTCTCTCTGTCCCACAATACATGACACAGTTTACCCTATTACGCATGTCAATGCATAATTTTGAGCTAAATATCTTGAATAATATATTAAAAAAAATATGAAAATTTGATATTTTGAAAATACTCATCGAGACGAATCTAACGACATCTTATATGATATTATTTATCTTTGTATATTAGTAGAAAAGTATGGTCAAAGTAAGTTAGGTCAAAATTGCACATTTTCAAATGAGTCATCTATTACGAGACAGAAGGAGTATAAATTATCATGGTACATGGTTGCATGCATATTTAACCAATAATAAACAAGAGTATTGATAACTGGACACAAATTTCTTGACACAGATACAACATCGTATGTCACTGTTCCTTTATACTTCATTTTCATTTTTTTTTTCACCTCCCTACAACTCATCTGCTTCTTCCCTTATGTGTCGCCGCCACTACCACCCTTGTCTGTTCAACTTAGTGGCCACTCGTTTCACCTTCCATTTGCCTTCGTCATCGGTGAGACATATCCACTATGTCTCTCCCTCCTCACATCTGTCTCTCCCCTTCGTCTCTCAATCTCGTCTCTAACACAACGTTTACTCTCGTCGTCGTCGTCGCCGAGAACGAATGCAAATCAAATTAACACAAACGTAATCAAAGAAAGGTAGATGAATAGGAGACATGGAAGACGGCATGAGGGGGTGTTGAGGATGTCATTGGCGGTGGAGGGTCATATCTGAATAGAGGATGTCGTCGTCGGTGGAGGTATAGATCTAAACCGAAGAGGAAGGGATGAGAACAATGTGGTTGTGAGGGTGGAGACAGCGGTGGTGAGATCGACGGTGAGGGAGAACACTGGTGGTGAGGGTGGAGGTCCAAATCTGATGAAGATGATGAGAAGGTGAGAGAGAACGTAGAAGATGAGAATGAGCTGAGGGTGTGAAGATTTGACAAAACTGCCCCTTGCTTTATGGGTGAAATGTCCAAACTGTCCATGGTGTTGTATTTGTGTCCAATTTTTTGTGTTTAGTTATCATTTCTTAATAAACAATTGCAAATGATATTTGACCCAAGTAAGGGCAGAGACAATGGAATCAACATATTGTGGGTTTGGTTGGAAGTTGAGCCAACCGTTGAATATTGCAATCTACTTTTTATTCCTTTTGCTTCTTTTCGTCATTACACATCACACTTTGGGTGCTCCTCACTACCATCCAATTTGATACACTTTAAATCGGTTCCTCTTTGTTTACTTTGTTACACAAAACTTGTAACCTTGTGTTATTATTTTCATATGTTTAGCATTTTATTCTGAATGATGCCAAAAAAGAATACAAAATCAATAATTAGGTCTCACTCAAAACAAAAACAAAAAAATTAATACTAATTAGGTCAACTGTATAATGTGCCAAGCAAATTACACAAGACAGCATCACGAAAAACAAAACAAAAATATTGTCCCGAAATTTTTCACGTAGTGATGTGGACTTAATTTTTTTCAAAAGAATAAGATTAATAAGGGAATTGCTACTCATTGCCTATAGATTAGGTAATTTATGGAACTTAAAACATTTAGTGCTTAACCTCCCTTATATCTCAGCTCCATCACTCGATCAAAAATATATTGACAATTGACAAAGTAGCCAACAACCATAAATCAATTGAGTTTATATAGAAAATCAATTCAATTCATATTATTTGCAACAAAAAAAAAATGAACGGCAATGACATGATGACAAAGGAACGGAGACAACGAGGAGATGACATGGAAACGCACAAAATGAAGCTGCTGAATGAGGAGATGAATTCTTCAATTTGGAGAAGGTTGGTTTCTTTGTAGAAGGTATAATTCCATTGGAGAGAGAAGCCAAAAATGTGTTTATAAGTTCTTCATGAAGAATATGTGTTGTTTACTTCGCGAGATTTAGCATTTTTCTTGAACTAAACTAGGAAAAGAAAATGTTAATAGACATGAATTACTTCTCGCACAAATTTCACAAATGAGTTGCTATCTTATTCAATTTCACTTTCATATTTTCTTTATTAAAAAAAATTATTAATTTAAATTGGTAGATAGAATCATGAATAATAGAAATTTCGTGTCACCGAGACTTATAAGATGAATTTGTCATAAACCGATATAATGCATACAAAAAGTTACATAATTAAAGTAATCTAAATACGCATTTGAATATGTAGTGTTGATGTATAAGTGATCATTAGTTGAAAATGAATCTAAATTGATATGCAAATCTAAGCGCAACAAATATCGCAACAAAAAGAAAATCAAACTGCACTTAACCGAGATAGAAAATGAAATGATACCACAAATAAACGGCGAAATCATAAATAAAAGTAAAAAAATCTACTTGGAAATCATCAAATTAAACTCATCATAGAATTTTTTTTCTTTAAAAAAAAAACTCATGAAAGAATTTTTATTAAAAGAAACAAAGATTTGGAATGCCGCGTGCCCCGCTAACTAGGCTAGAAAGTAGCATCATCCCTAGAAAAATGAGGGAGTACCTCTCTGTGATGGGAATCCTATGCTCAATTTCAGGCTAATTACATAGTGACTGCACCCACATGCAGATTTTTACTGTTCAAACACTGTTTTTTATACCAGAATGATCCCAAAGAATCGGGCTCATGTCAGCATCCAAACCAAACAAATGAAATGAGTGTGTTCAATGTTCAATGTTCATCACTCTGTATGTACCATTTAGTTAGGAGGAAATACTTGACGAATTCAAAGATACACTAGTGTCATGTTTATCTGGTACGTAAACTGTGTTTCCTAATCCTTGTTTGTTGTGAGCTTCACTTTCTTTGAAAGTAAATTTGAGCTTTTTTTACTACAAAATTTATTCAATAACTAAATATTTGGTCAAGACGAATAGAGACCGACGATTCAGAGACTACACAAAAGCCTTGTATACCAGCGGAACATCCAAAATAAACACCATAAAAACATGCAAACGCACAACATCTAACCAAACCCTACCTTCAATTCATTTGAGGATAACCCCACCAAATAAACTTCACCTCCTAAATCAGACACCACCGTGAACTACCATGGAAATTGATATTCATAACCATCTATCGCCGCTACTCAAAAAAAAAACACTCATTTAAATCAAACAACTTGTTGGCATCACCATATTTGAGCTTCACTTGTGAAAGAGAAAAATTGTGTTATTTAATTTTTATTTATTTATTTAAACAAAGTTAACTAAAAGCTTTTATTTTACGTGTTAAAATAGCAATAAAACTTGAAATTAATTTACTTAGCTTCTATCTATAAAAAATAAAAAAAAATAAGAAAAACCTACTTTGCTTCTTATAATTTAAGCATGATTGTATTTATATAAAAAAATATTAAATTATTTATTTAAGTTTATTAATTTAGTATTTTAAAAACAAAATTATTAATATATATATATATATATATATATATATGTTTATAATATCACATCACAATTCACAACTCTTATACCTTTAACACAAACATAGCCTGCCTTAGTTTTCTAGTGAGAGAAACTTCAACTTCTCTCTAAACTTTCTTTCTCCTTCGTTCATTGATGAGGGGTGGTTTTAAGTCATTTTTTGACCTAAAATCACTCATCGACATCTTCTTTTTCCCTTTTCATTCAATCTAAATAAGTGGTTTTCACATGTATCAAGTTTTTTCTTTTGTGTTTTTTTTGTGATTTTGTCGTCTAAGTGCGGCGTTGTGTTGTTCGTCGTCTTGTGCGACGTTTGATTTCGCGTCCTGTCGCGGTGTTCGTTTATTTTCTATTGAAAGATCGGTATCAATCAATTACAAATTCAACCAGTGATTTGGGCGTCAACGTTGAAGATCTGAAAGCATGTGAATTTCTGTGACTTAGGTTTTATCATATTATTTGTAGGCATTTTGCCATTTTATGCTATTAACTTGGGTGTTGTGAGTTTGTTCGCAGATTCACCCTTTACGTTTTTAGCGAGGTTTGTATCTGATGTAATCTATCGATTTGAATGAATGAATATCGTTTTATTTTTGTCAAAAAAAACAAATAAAAATTATTTTTCATTAAAAATTATCATTAGAAAACTATACAAAAGCTTTTTTTTAATTAAAAAAGACGTGATACATATTATTTGATTATTCAAAGAGTTTTATAAATGTTATTGTTAAGGATGATGTGTAATCTCAATCATGGAGGATGACAGATTTCTATGACATTTTTTGTATATGTTTAGTGTTGTGTTGATAAAAATTGAGAAAAAGGGGTCCACGGTGGAATGATTTAATGTCTTTGGATTCTCAACTATCACTTCTTTGGTGTGTATTGGGAGATTTTAACAACTTCCTATCATGAGAAGAAGGGGAGCATACCTCATCCTTAGTGGTTGCTTGATGGTTTTCAATAGGTACTCAATACTTGTAGTCTTGCAAGATATTCCAAGGTAGGGTAATGCTTATGCTTGGTTAAAGAGTCATCGAAGGATCATAACTTTCAGATTAAAATCTATGTTGCTGTTGCATGTCACCTCCATCATGTGGGAACGTTGTCGGTTGTAGAACTTGGTCAGACCAAAATTAACAGCTTTGAAATTAAAATCTCACGAAGTTTTTCATATCCTAAATTCTTTTTTTCATGAAACAAACATATATATTCACTTCCCATGTACTCATAGACAAGTGTTGTCAAGTTTCGTTCAAAGCAAAAATGTCAAGTTTCGTTCAAAGCAAAAACCATATAGTCTAATAAGATGGAAGTTATAAGGGTGTTTCAATAGAGGTTCATGTCTTTAGGGGTAATATGATATATAAACGGTTGAAGTATGACACATATATAGAAGACACAGAAGAAGGCAAGGGACGGTTTAGGGGTAATATGTAAACTGAATTGTAGTATACTATATGTACGGCTTGTAACACTGAAACCCTAATTTTTATCACAGTAATAGAAACAGAACTATAGTTGTTCTATAGTCGCAGAGATAAACACAAATGGCTAAATTGTGTTAACAAATATTGTGTGGTTATTGTCTTTTTCTTTCGTTCTCTTATTTAATCTTTTTATACTAGTTGCTGCTCTAACATAAACTAAATTATCTTTTTGTAATTATTATCTAAGACAATATTGTCTATTAATTGATCATATAACATGTAGACAATATTTGTTTTAAAGATTAAGTTAACTTAATCCTTAAGTCACTTCGGTTTTGTTATGAATTCCCACTATAAAATGAGAGCTCGCCTCACTTATTCTTCACACTGAAATACACAGTTGATCCTTTATGTGTTTTTCCTCTCTTCTCCCTCCTTCAACTTGTGTTGACGAGTCCTTCTTCCTTCATTCTACTAGTTTTGTCCCTTCGGTTTCGAGTGGTCTTCGTACCATATAGAGTGGTTTAATCGAACGATTAAACCATATTTGAGGGTTTTATTTCTCGAACGATTACTTACGATACAATACGTAATCGAACATGTGAATTTGGTTGATTTATCCTGGAGGCGGCACGGTTGTTAATCTACCTTGCACAAACTCGAGTAGTGCCACGAAACGTCTTAAGAAAGTGACCTGATCGTGACTTAACCCGATAATATCTTCGGTGGTAATTTCGATTTTATTAAAAGGTACTTTTCTGAACTAGAAAAACAACAATAATGAGTCTTCAAACTTTTTTATATAATTATAATAATATCAAATAATCTTTTTATGTAAGTATTTAAAAAATAAAACACATTATGAGAGAAGATATATTTTAAAATCATTAATACAAATGTTTCAAAATGTATTTTTTTTTTTTAGATTTTCAAAATGATTATTATAATATTTATAAAGAAAATCTTAAATCCAACAACATTAAACATTTTTCTTTTATGTTTTTTTTTTTTTTTAGGTGGCTAGGATTTAAACTACAGATTTTGCTTATAGTATTTT
>Ga0228711_1001470_pt1 | contig 34692 bp, 15 predicted proteins | sample MedpolnodulmetaG_2_FD_177996 | JGI IMG/M metagenome (GOLD analysis project Ga0228711, IMG submission 177996) | Root nodule microbial communities from Medicago polymorpha collected in Santa Monica, California, United States - brown nodules | ecosystem: Host-associated > Plants > Roots > Nodule... | reverse complement strand
AAAAAAAAAAAAAAAAAAAAAAAAAAAAAAATATACAAACTATAACCAAAAAAAAAAATAATATACAAACTATAACCAAAAAAGATAATAACTGCACCAGAAAAGTCATTCTCATAACTTCACCATAAAATTTTCCATATATATATCGGGACATAAGTATTCAAGAAAGCATCACGACAGGCTACATGCATTAGCAGCGGGCCCCTTTTACTCTCATCAAGCCATGTTTTTAGTCAAATGGCAAACAATCTAATGGTTGTATTTCATTCGTGATGTGTTCGCGAGTTTTTCCTTTGCTGCAAAAGCATAGTTCATTGCTAAATCACAAAGCGAGATAAATCAACAGATCAAAATCGCTTGAAAAAAAATGAGGTGCCAAAATTACACAACTGTGATATTTAAGAGGCCGAAAGCACACTCAAATTAATCTTCAATGTAAAATGTCTTCCACTGAAATATTTTAAATTAATAAAAAATATCTTGATTTAAAAAAAATAAAAATTATTCGAATAGTTATAAACTTATAACAAACAAATTGTAGAATTTGCTTGCAACAATATTAAGATAAGGTTCGCTACTATTTAAGTGGATTTACGTATTGAATTTGTAGTGATTTAAGACCTCTAAAAAAACGTAGTGATTTACGTATATGCTTGAAAATTTGCTCTCTCTTTGTTCTTTCTGACCCTCACAGATAAAATGACAAACCGATCACATGAACCTGTACAAGTTTGTCTCCTATTAATTCACAAACATATAATAGTGCTTAGAACATTGATATTTGAACAAAAATGGACTCTTATTCTCCTCAAACCCAACAAAAGCCTCATGCTGTGTTTGTACCATTTCCAGTACAAGGTCATGTGAACCCTTTCATGCAACTTGCCAAACTCTTTCGTTGCAATGGTTTCCACGTAACCTTTGTCAACACTGAGTTCAACCACAAACGTTTGATTAAATCTCTTGGACAAGACTTTGTGAAGGGTCTACCAGATTTCCAATTTGAGACCATACCTGATGGTTTGCCAGAATCAGATAAAGATGCAACACAAGATGTTGTACCGTTGTGTGAAGCAAGCAGAAAAAACTTTTATGCTCCTTTGAAAGAGCTAGTGAAAAAACTCAACACTTCATCACCCCATATTCCAGTTACTTGCATAATTGCTGATGGAATTGCGGGATTTGCTAGAAGAGTTGCAAAAGATTTGGGGATTCAAGAACTAGTGTTTTGGACTGCTTCTGCTTGTGGTTTGTTGGGATATTTACAATACGATGAGCTTGTTAACAGGGGAATTATTCCCTTGAAAGGTAAGTTAAACTAGTAGTATCTCATTCCGTTTGTTTTCTGCATACATGAAGCACGGACACCTTGGGGACTAGGCATCTTGCGGTATCTGACACTTGTAGGATAGTAGGGATGACAATTGGATCCAGATTTGATGGGTACCCGCAAAAAATATTTTTAATGGATCCGAGTAATTACCCGTAAATTAAAATGGGTATGAGCGCGGGTAAGGACACTATATTGCTTAGCTCCGCAACCCGCATATACATATTTATATAATATGAGAAATAATTTATTTATTTTTGGTGTACAATTAATTTATTTATTTAGCTATTAAGACTAAATCTAAACATAAAAATTGCTTAATACAGTAACCGCTCCCTCCTGTTTACAATTTTTTAAGGGATATTTTAGATGTATTTTGTTTGGCAAATACAACGATTCATGCTATTTTATTATTTGATTTAAACAAATTTAGATCATAGTTTTATTTCAGTTGTGATGCTTTTATTGTCTTTTAATAGTTAAAGTGCAGGTAATAGGTGCGGGTATGGGCACTTAGGTGCCCATAGGTATGAGGATGGGGAGTAAAGTTGTTTCCCACAATGATACGGGCATTTTTTTACAAACACATGTATGAGGAGGGACACTATAGTACCCTACCCATATCCCATTGCCATCCCTATAAGATACGTGTCAGACAACTCAAAAAGTGTCTGAAATAAAGTTGTTTTTCCTTTACTTCGACACTCCTTAAACTGGTGTATGACACCTATGTAACACTCGTACGATGCATGTCAGACAAATGTATGATATTTTTTAATTTTGTCTTTGCTTCCACACATTATAGACACTCCTTCAACACATCTAAGACATATCTATTATAAAAGTCAAAATGTCTTTAGAAGTATTATCCAATGAGGGTTATAGACATTCTTTTCCATTACAACATTTTTAGTTTATTAGATTGATAAATAAAAGGTCAGGTATTATCGTATTTTGTTTTAGAACTTTTTTAATGAAATAAATTGCTCAAGTTAGATGTATATGTATGTATTTTGATAATCAATTTAGATCTCTAATAATATATATATATATATATATATATATATGCAGCAATATCAATGTCCTTTGTTTTATAAATTAGATGTGTCAGTGTGTTATGTGTCTGCGCTTCATAAATAACTTCATTTTCAAAATAATTTTACATCGAACAAAACAATTTGAAATTAAAATATATAGGAGAAAAGTTTAAAATTTCACTCCTCGCACAATTCTATAAAGTTCTAATGAACTAATTGCAGCTCCCCTTATGTGCTATATTTTGAAATTATTTGGAATCCCACATTGCCAAGGTTCTGGGCTTGTTGGGTGTATAAATGGTTTGAAACTTTATTCCCTTTAACTTACTTTTATCAAATTTTTAGATGAAACTTTTATCGATCAAGGCATTTTGGATACAAGTTTAGATTGGATCTCAGGAATGAAAGATATCAGACTAAAGGATCTTCCAAGCTTCATCAAAGTCACCGATCTAAGTGATAGTTTGTTTGACTTTGTGGTCTCCGAGACACATAATTGTTTGAGATCATCGACAATAATCATTAACACGTTCGAAGAATTGGAAGGTGAAACCCTTGACACCCTTAGGGCCAACAACCCAAACATATATAGCATTGGCCCAATTCACATGTTTGGTAGACATTTTCCTGAGAAAGAAAAAGGTTTTAAAGCAAGTGGTTCAAGTTTTTGGAAAAATGATCCAGAATGTATAAAATGGTTGAGTAAATGGGAACCTTGCTCAGTACTATATATTAATTATGGAAGTATAACTGTTATCACAAATCATCACTTGAAAGAATTTGCATGGGGAATAGCAAATAGTAAATTACCTTTTTTATGGATAATGAGACCAGATGTAGCAATGGGTGAAGACACTTCAACTTTGCCACAAGAGTTTCTAGATGAGGTCAAGGATAGAGGATACATAACTAGTTGGTGCATGCAAGACCAAGTGCTTGCTCATCCATCAATTTGGGGATTCTTGACTCATTGTGGTTGGAATTCTACACTTGAAGCAATTTCTGTAGGTGTGCTTACCATTTGTTGGCCTTTCATTGCTGAGCAACAAACAAATTGTAGGTATTTATGCAACACTTGGAAAATAGGGATGGAAATTAACCATGATGTTAATAGGGATGATATAACAGAAATTGTGATGGAAATGATGGAAGGTAAAAAGGGAAAAGAAATGAGACACAAGTGCTTGGAATGGAAGAAGAAAGCTGCTACAACTACTGATTTGGGAGGATATTCATACAATAATTTTCATAAGTTAATTAGACATGTTCTTCATCAAAATGCTATTTGAGTTCCAAATATTAGTCTAATATGAATTATATTTTGTTTAGTTGTAATACTTATATTATATTACTTGTGGTTAAAGTATTTCTATTTTAACTAAATAATTGAACTCAAATAGTTAATAAAGTTCACCAAATAACAAATCTTTCGAGAGAACTATAATTCGATTCTAAAATGGAACAATTTTTTTTTGTCAAATTACACTTGTCATACCCTAAATTTTGACCAATTATATTTTTATTCGCATTTTTATCATTCAGAACTTTTTCTTTCGCGTTTTAATCATTTAAAACCTTTATTCGTATGATTAAACTTTTTATTCGCATTTTAAGTATTTAAAACTTTTTATTCGTGTTCTAGTCGTTTGAAACTTTGTTCGTTTCTTTAAATAGTTATTCGTATTTTAATCAGTCAAAAGGTTTTTGTTTGTATGTTGAAAGTCGAGTGATTTTGTCCTCTCAAACGAAATTTCGACAGAGAGAGGTATTTTAAAATACCTCATTTGGTTATCGAAAGGGACAATTTTTTTTTTTTCCTTTTTAGTGTTTTATTATTTCTTTACTCTTTTTTTATTAATGTCTTTTAATTATTTAATATTAATTTTCCTTTTTTATTATTATTAATTAATTAATTCTTTTTAGTCATAAGAAGCCCTTTGTCTTTATTTGTGTGTTCATGTGTCAGTTTCCTATTGGCCTCTAAAGCATCCAAAGCTGTCCAGATTTTTCCTTCTTTCCCCAAGCCTGTCCACGTGTCAACCTGTGATTAGTGTGATCCACTCACACCAATCACAAGCCAACACCTAACCTGCACACAAACCCTAATTCACAGCTATAAATAAGTGAGCATTTATTGCACACTGTTCACCAGTCAGAAACGCGTCAGAATCAGAGTCAAATTAGTCCCCAATCATACAAACACCCAAAACCCTCTCTCTCATCCAATTTTCAAATCAAATCAACAAAAATCACAGAAAAATGAAGAACATGATGAACATTCATTTTTGTTCTTCATAATCCTTCACACTTTTTTTTTTCCAGAAACGAAATTCCTTAACATAGTAAATAATCGCAATATCACACTGTCAGAGATCAGAATTGAAATCGAAACGACAACATCTTCATTCCCGTTTCGATTTGTAAAATAACAACATTCAACCACAAACAAAACCGGATATGTTCAGTCCACAATCATCAAAGTCTGAATCTACCACGACAACAAATCGTTGCACATAGTAAAGGAGTCGAACTGGAATCACACGAGGGAACCAGAATCAGACCGATTTCAGCGAATCGAACCGGCCTCAAGGACTTGCGAAACCAAATCGAGTGAAGAGGTGAAGGTATCTCATGTTGTTCTAAGTTTTTTTTTCGAAATTATAATTGTAGATCTAGCTTGAATCTCTCACCCCCTTTTTAAAAATAGTTTCGAAAATGGACTTAGAAGAAGGAGAAGAAGAGATTGAACTAAAAAAAAATTTAAAAAAATATGTTGAAAGTTTCCGGCGCGGTGGCGCCACTGTGGTGGCTCACCGGCCACCGTGCCGGAAACCTCCAACCACCGTCTCCTCCTTCTCTTCCGACGAGACTTTTCAAGAGAGAGAACAAAGCTTCTCTCTCTTCCTTTGAGAGTTCTTGTGTTAGAGAGAGAAGTGTTATGTGTTTGTGATGTTTTTTTGTTGAAGGTTGCTTTTATACTACTTTTTGTTTGGTCCATTCCTATGTGTGTATGACTATGTTCTTGCCATGTGACCTCAAGACTAGACCGTTGGATCTCAGATCTGACGGTCCAGGATGCTCTTGGGAAGATTCACGTATGCCTTTGTCTTTTACTCCCCACTGTGTGTCTTTTGTTTAAACCGTCAGATCTCAGATATGACGGCTACTATGTGCTTGATTTTAAATCCTATGAGTGTTGTCTATTTTCATTATTGTGTTCCTGTTTTTTTAAACCATTGGATCATTTGATCTAGTGGCTGTGATGAGTTGATACAGTGATTGAATCTGGACCTTCTGATTCATCAAGTGGTCCAGATTCATCCAACCTGAGCCTTTGTTTTATTTATTTTTCTTCACTACTTTTCATATATTTTTATACCACTGTTTTTTTTTTATTTTAATGTCTCTTTTCATTCTAAAAAACGTGTTCTCTCTTTTAAAACTTTCTATCTTTTAATATTTGTTTTACTTGTTTATTTGTCATTTATTCCTAATTTAATTTATGCTTGGAATTTTTGCATGCATATTTATTGTTTGTCATTTATTTTATTATCATAATTTATTTAGTGTGTATAATAGGGAAATTATGTAACACATGCATTTTATTTCTTGTCATTTATTTTTGCTTGAAGACCTTAGAATGTATCTAGGAGGCTATGTAATTATATAAATAGCACATGCACCGACACCATCCCACTTTATTTATTGCTTCATGCTTGGATTGTGAGTGAGGACCAAAATGGATTAAGGACCAACTAGGATTAAAAACTTGACTAATTTAAGTGCCTTAAAAGTAACAACTAGTAATTTAGGTTGGAATTTTACTTGGGATCCAACATCATCGGTAATTCCTTTCACATTTTATTTTTCCGTTACGTTGAAACGTGTAGTTTTTTACCGTTAGCTTAGAAAAATCTTTTTTTTGCCAAAAAAAAAATCAAATATGCAAAACATCAAAAATATTTTCTTAAGAAACCTTGGATTTTAACCCAAGAGTTTGTTTTCCTTTTATTTTCTTAATCAAATTTTAAGCAATTTTAATATCCATATTAACCTTGGATTTCTTTCAATTAAAATCAAACAACCTCACTTCCTTTTTCTTCTATGCCTTGAGACCCCTTTTCCCTTCTTAAAACCATTTTCAAAAACTTTAAAATCAACCTAACCCATCAAATAATTTTTGAGAGTGAACTACATGATTTTGATCCCATTCTTTTGGGTAAGTAGGCAAAGGATTTATCCTTCCAAATCAATAAAAATAACCAAAACATATTTCTTCTCCCTCCATTCTTTCATTTAGATATCTAGGCAAGTATTTTCAAAATAAGTAAATTAGCACAAGATAAATTAGGCAAAAGGTTCCTACGGAGTACCGTAGTCGTGAAGGGTGCTTAACACCTTCCCCTCCGTGAAATCAACCCCCGGATCCATAATCTCATAAGGGTTTTTACTCACTTTTTCCCTTCCCACGAATAAAAGTATGGAGTTCAAAGATTGACGATTGAAATCAATTAATGGTTTGATATCCGAAAATCAGGAGCACAGAAATGGCGACTCCGCTGGGGAAATTCTTCCTAAGTGGGTTACACCTAACTTGTCTTTATTTATACTTGTGCTTTTTACTACTTATACCTTGCAAATACGTGCCTAAGTGTTTATTCTTTCAAACACGAGTGGTGAGATAAGTCCTACACCGGAGCTTGAGTGAAACATAAGATAGGACGGGGTACAATCATAGTGCCATACCAGGAGCGGTCATGTGATATGTGTCCATGTGATATAACTCCACTCAACGTAGGTCTCAAAAGTAAAAATATGTTGTCAATAGCAGTCGTGATAAGCATTGTTATTTTTGAAGCCCGTTAAACGTTGAGAACCTTTAGATTACCCTTAACCCATCTTGGCCCTTCTAGGACGTAGTGCGGTGGCTAAACCAAGAGCAGTCTTAAATTTGGTCGATACGCGATACTATACTCAAATTAGACTTCCTTATGAATGTTATTGGACTAGGAGCAGTCCTATACACCGATATATTCGTGAGGGTAGTTGTAATTTGGGAACTTGGTAGAACCCGTGATATATGTACATTTGAAACCATAGTCCTTACCAAATGGCGTTGTTACCCTTGACTCCAACATGTGGACTTAACCTTACCATGTATTCTATGTTCTTTAGCATAATCATGCATACATGCATTCATTCATTAAATATTTTTTCCATTCATTATTGAAGGACTTAGACAAGCTTTTTGTAAATATTGTAGATGAGTTCCAAAACAAGGAGTATTAAGAAGTATAGTTTCAAGAAGCCGAATTTGACAAAACTAAGGGAGCTAGGACTTCAAGTGACTAACCCGAAGAATTTCCGAGAGTACCATGGGAGATTGCTCGACCTTCTCAAGGTGAATGTTGAAGATGGAATCTTGGAGACTTTGGTGCAATTCTATTACCCGGTTTATCATTGTTTTACTTTTCCCGATTACCAGTTGGTCCCCACTCTTGAGGAGTACGTCTACTGGGTTGGCTTACCGGTGTCCGAAGGAGAACCTTTCAACGGCCTTGAACTCGCCCCTAAGCCTGCAACCATTGCAACCGCTCTTCATCTCAAACCGTCTGACATAGTCGATCCTCACTTCACCATAAAGAACGGTTTCCAAGGCCTAACCGCTAAATTCCTCTATCAATGAAAGTCTAGTTTAATTCATATTACTTTGTGTTTAATGCTTTTTGTATGTTTATTATTGACTACTAACACTAGCTTTATGAATATGCAAATTGCTATTAGAGATTGAATGACCATTAACCCTACCTTTTGACTCTGATCCAGGTAATAAGTTTAACCTAAATAATCAAGCTAGAGATAGATCATTATTAGGTTATAACTAATGGATTAACGTTCTGTTAAGTCTCCAATAGTCCCGAATTCACTTAAGAGATTAAGCGGTTGTCACTTGCGGAGAGAATTATAGGTCAAGAAATTGAGTAGAATTATCACGTTAGTTCGTCCTTAGATTAGAAGGAAATTGCTTGAATTGGGAGTGCAAATTACCGTAGAGGAATATTAGAGGATTCAAAGGTCTTAATCATATTTTTTCTCATAAATTCCTGAAACCAACTTTAATTGTTTTTATTTCATTTATGTTACAAAAATCAACTCAACCGCCTAGGGCACCTTTGAATTTAATACATCCTTTTGATAATGAAATTGCTAAGTAGAAGTTAACAACTGTCAGTTGGGATACGAATTTTTTATTACTTCGATTGAATTTGATACACTTGCCAAATATCTATCAATTATCTTACAACACTAATAAATAGGCAACATATGAATGTATTTTTTATGAGCACTTATTCGTATAGTGTTCCAACTATCCATCCATCACTGTTGTTCTCCTCTGGTAATACCATCATATATGTCTTTTTGCTATTCACAAGAGGTAGTGTCTTTCACCTTTTGCATTGATGGAATCGACAATTACTGTTACATTCTAATATCAAAATGACCAGATGTTATTATACAAGTTTCATCCAATGACACACAGAAGCGATTAACATATAACATATACAATAAAGAGGGAGAATAAATGTGATGTTATTATACAAGTTTCATCCAGGAGAGCTATACTTGTGAGTGTCGTGCCAACAATCATTTTCTTTTAATAAAAGTCACATTGACTATACGAATTGAATATCACGTCAATCAATGATGTCTCTTCATAATGAATTTGGAGAAAAATTGAAAGGGACAAATATTGCCAAATCACAAAGGAAGATAAATTTACGGATCAAATTATCGCTCGAAAAAAATAATGTGTCAAAATTACACAACTGTAATATTAAGAGGCCAAAAGTACACTCAAATTAGTCTCCAATGTAAAATGTCTTCAACTAAAATATTTTAAATTAACTTCAGTGACAACTATCTTGAGTTTTTTTTTAAATATTTATTAGAATAGTTATAAACTTATAACAAACAAATTATAGAATTTGCATGTAACAATATTGAGATAAGGTTCGCTATCTCTTTGTTCTTTCTGACCGACCCCCAAGCAGGGCAAATCTATATCACAACCGCCATTGTACAAGTTTCTCTCGTATTAATTCACAAACATATAATAGTGCTTAGAACATTGATATTTGAACAAAAATGGACTCTTATTCTCCTCAAACCCAACAAAAGCATCATGTTGTATTTGTACCATTTCCAGTACAGGGTCATGTAAACCCTTTCATGCAACTAGCCAAACTCTTTCGTTGCAAAGGTTTTCACGTAACCTTTGTCAACACTGAGTTCAACCACAAACGTTTGATAAACTCTTTAGGACAAGAATTTGTGAAGGGTCAACCAGATTTTCAATTTGAGACTATACCCGATGGTTTACCAGAGTCTGATAAAAATGCAACACAAAATGTTATACCGTTGTGTGAAGCAAGTAAAAAAAACTTTTATGCTCCTTTGAAAGAGCTTGTCAAAAAGCTAAATACTTCTTCACCACATATTCCAGTTACTTGCATAATTGCTGATGGATTTTCGGGCTTTGCTGGAAGAGTGGCAAAAGATTTGGGGATTCAAGAACTGGTGTTTTGGACTGCTTCTGCTTGTGGCATGTTGGGATATTTACAGTACGATGAGCTTGTTGATAGGGGAATTATTCCCTTCAAAGGTAAGTTAAACTAGTAGTATCTCCTTCTGATTGTTTTCTGCATATATATGAAGCACGGACACATCTGTGACTAGTTGTTGCGGTGTCCGGAACTTGTATGACACTCCTTTGACACTTATATGACACTCATTTGACACATCTCATATATATTTGTAAAAGTCAAAGATGTGTTTAGAAGTATAATCCAATGATTACAACATTTTTGGATTTTAGATGGATAAATAAATGTCAAATATTATCGTATCTTGTTTTAAAACTTTTTTAAATGATGTATATATATTGATGCTCGATTTAGATCTTTTTATAAATAATTTAATATATATGCCGCGGTGTTGGTGTCCTTTGTTTTGTACATTAATGGTGTCGATTTGTTCGTGTCAGTGTCGTGTTAGGTGTCTCTGTCGTAGTCTATGCTTCATTAGCTTCATTTTCAAAATAACTTTTTATGCAACACATCTGAAATTAAAATATATAGGAGAATAGTTCAAAATTTCACTCCTCATACAGTACTAAAGACAAGTTCTAATGAAGTTCATTATTACATTTTCCCTTGTGTGATATATTTTGAAATTCTTTTGGAATTCCACATTGGTCGGGTTCTAGGCTTATTGGATGTATAAATGTTCTAAAGATTGACTAATTCAAACAAGATGACATCCATTCAAATTTATATTGTGAAACTTTATTCCCTTTAACTCACTTTTATCAAATTTTTAGATGAAACTTTTATTGATGATGGCACCTTGGATATAAGTCTAGATTGGATCTCAGGAATGAAAGATATCAGACTAAAAGATCTTCCACGCTTCATGAGAATCACAGATCTAAGTGATGTTTTGTTTGATTTTGTGGGCTCCGAGACACAAAATTGTTTGAGATCATCGACAATAATCATTAACACGTTCGAAGAATTGGAAAGTGAAACCCTTGACACCCTTAGGGCCAACAATCCAAACATATATAGCATTGGCCCGATTCACATGCTTGGTAGACATTTTCCTGAGAAAGAAAATGGTTTTAAAGCAAGTGGTTCGAGTTTATGGAAATCTGACCCAAAATGTATAAAATGGTTGAGTAAATGGGAACCTTGCTCAGTACTATATATTAATTATGGAAGTATAACTGTTATGACAAATCATCACTTGAAAGAATTTGCTTGGGGAATAGCAAATAGTAAATTACCTTTTTTATGGATAGTGAGACCAGATGTAGCAATGGATGAAGAAATTTCAACTTTGCCACAAGATTTTCTAGATGAGGTTAAGGATAGAGGATACATAACTAGTTGGTGCTATCAAGATCAAGTGCTTTCTCATCCATCAGTTGGGGGATTTCTAACTCATTGTGGTTGGAATTCTACACTTGAAACTATTTCTTATGGCGTGCCTACTATTTGTTGGCCTTTCTTTGCTGAGCAACAAACAAATTGTAGGCATTTATGCAAGTCTTGGAAAATAGGGGTGGAAATTAACCATGATGTTAAAAGGGATGAGGTAACAGAACTTGTTGTGGAAATGATGGAAGGAGAAAAGGGAAAAGAAATGAGACACAAGTGCTTGGAGTGGAAGAAGAAAGCTAGAAAAGCTACTAATTTGGGTGGATCATCATACAATAATTTCCAAAAGTTAATCAAAGAGGTTCTTCATCATAAAGCTATTTGAGTCCCAAATACAAGTCTAGTATGGTCTATATATTTTGTTGAGATGCAACATTTCTGTTCTATTACTTTTAGCTAAATTATTTCCACTTAATATTTATGGTTTTATTAATTTTAGTTCTTAAGATTGACTATAAGCAATATTTTCTAGGAAAACAAATTCACTTAATTAATCATTATACGATTGATATGAATAAATCTTCTGGAGAATGTGATACTAGTAATTTCTAGAATAGAATAGAATAGACTAACAGTACATAGAGATAGTTATCATAATGATGAAGTGTAAAAATGTCTTGAAAATCTTGGAAACATCTATTTCTAAAATTATCTTCCAACATATGAATGTATTTTGTATGAGCACTTGATTCCTATAGTGCTCCAACTATCCATCACTATTATTCTCCTTTGGCAATACCATCATATATGTTTTTTTTGCTATCCACAGAGGTGGTGTCTTTCTCCTTTTGCATCGATGGAATCGACAATTACAATCTTATATCAAAATAACCAGATGTTCATTGTGAATTTGAATCCACAGAGGTGACAAAATAACTAAATGTTAATATATGCATGAATTGATATATCAAATTTTATTGGCGGAAAATGCCTTTTTAAGATCAACCCATTCATCTTCAACTTTCTTCTTATTGGATAAGGCAACTTTGTAAGAAGTATCAGACTCTCTCAAATTCATTAAGACAGTCTTACATTCTGGAAGCAAATGTTTTGCAACCTCTGTCTTAAGGTTGCTATTTATCACTTCAAAATGCTCCAACTCCTTCTTCACCTTGTCTCTAAGCTCAACAAGACCACTTAACTTTTTTTCTAACTCAACAATCTCAGAATTGATCTTTTCAAATTGTATTTTACCTCGAGATATTTCAGAAATAATTTGGGATTCTCTGGCTTTGGAACTTTCCAATTTCTTCGATATAAGTGACCTTGATTGAATCAGTTGATCATAATCTTGAATAGTATTTTGAGCACTCACAAATCTGACATCAACCCCTTCAATGAAAGTTCTTAACTTACAAATAACATGATGAAGCTTAATAGGGATTTGGTTTTCAAATTGGCCAAGTTGTTCCAAAATTTGATCGAACTTTTGCTTCACTTCATCGTCTGAAGAGAGAATTTCAAGTGGTGTCTTCAAAAGGGTTTCTAAATTATCAAGAATATCTGCAACATTTGGATCTTGGAGCACTGAAACAATTATTGAGTCAGTGCATTTAGGAGACAACTTATAACTATCAAGTAACAAACTTTCTAGTTCAGAAATTGGATCCCAAGAGTCTGATTCAAGGTGCGGACTGTCGATCTTTACATGACTATCAACTCTGTCCAACATCACTTGCTCATTGTTGGTCAAGTCTTCTTCTGACACCACTTCAATTGTCTGGTTTGAGTCCTTGTTGGAAGCTATTACAGTGTCAAACTGAGACAAAAAGATTCAATAAAGACCAAGGAAATTTTATTACATATCCTATAATTAGAGAGAGGGGTTATATATTTGATATAAAATTTCAATCAAGTGGTCAATTTTGCAAAATATGTATAAAATAGAGTTATATGCAAAGTTGTAAGAATACGTGAGAAAAAATACTTATGTAATTTAGCTGAAAATGAGGAATGGTAGTACTGATTTATGCAGATGAGTCCCTTACTTGATTCTTAGGTGTTGAACTTGTATTTGTATAGCAAGCATTTAATTTTTTGACAGAACTTGCATAGCATTCCTCTTCCTCCAAACTTTGTGGTTTTCTCGTGCAGCCATTTGTATTTGTTATTGTTGGAACTGAAGCAAACAAAAATATAAGATTAATAAAGTAATTTTTGTCTTGATTAGCCTTTTGATTGCTCTACAAAAATTAAACTCGATTAGTAATAGAGAATATCGATAGAGCAAAGATTTCAATACATACCTACAAAGATTTGAGACGAAGACGTTTTATTGGAGTCCAATTTTTCATCTTTAATGCAAGTCGCAACCGTAACTTGATACAATTTCTTAGTCTGGTCCTCTTCATTTATATGATAAGATCCAATTTCTGTGACTTGCAAGTCATTCATCTCATCATAGTTGTCGAATTCTTCTAAGTGATATAGTGGTAACACCCCACACCCTATTATCCTCTCTGTTGACCATTCTCCCTCCTCGTTTTCAAGTGAGAATTGAAAGGACATATTGTAAGGATTATCCCACCCTCCACGTTTTTGTATTTGGCCATGCAAAGAGATGTGTGTAGCAGCACCTCTAATGTCAAGATACCAAAGAAACACGTGATCCCTAACCAAATGTAAATTACCCAAAGAGGTAGCTTTTCCCCCTATGTCTTTGGAATTTTGGTCAATATTGCATTGAACACCTCTGTACTTGTCATTTGATTTAGAAAGAACCAGGCAAAACACAAAACCGTATAAACCAGATTCTGGAAGATGCCCAACTGTTACTGCAGAAGTTGAACACCGATGATAATTTTCTTCAGAACGAAAAATAAATTGCTTAGGAACTTGAGATCCAGGGAAGAACACAGATTGAGGATATGGTTGAGGTTTCGATCTATGTTCAAAGGGTATGTCCAATGTAGTAAGGTCAGTGACAAGAGAAATGCAGTTAATAGCACTAAACAATCGCAGTGACGGTGGAAGCTCAGACACTGACACGGACACGAGTTTCTTGCAGTTGTCTAACCTTAGTTCTTTGAGGTTGTTAAGATTTTTTATGTTTGGTGACAAACTCTCAACATTGCTTCCACTTAGCCTTAAGCGTTGCAATGATGATAATAAACCAATGCTATCAGGGAGTGCCTCTAAGTTGCAACAATTTTCTACATCCAATATGGTTAAAGTTGATTGGCATGCTTTGAGGTGGAAATAGAGATTTGATGCATTAAGTTGTTTGCACCCAGAAAGGACCAGAGTATTAACAGAACTAACTGCCATATAGTTTTCAATATTGCCTCCAAAACCCACAAGATTGTCACAATTGTGTAAATCAATCATCTTCAGTTTCGGGCAGGACCAAATTGATGCCGGAAGTTGTTGAATAGATGTACCTATTAAATGTAAAATATTAGCTATTAGCTATATCGGATAACACACACACACACACACGACGGTTTCAACTTAAGTTGTCCAAATATCTTTTCTCTATTGTATTTCTTCGTGTAATCATAATTCTCACATTATTTAATATACTTTTCTCTTATCAATGACTTCTATCAAGAATTGTTACAATATGTACCATCTAACCACAGTTTGTCGAGATTGTGTGACGAGACTGAAAATGTTTTCAGAGATGAGCAATTGCTGAGTTGGATGCTTCGGAGATATTTTAAACGATTTTCAGTTTGAAGACTTTCAATCTTTGCACAACCTTCCAATTCGAGGTCTAGAAGCTTGTCGAGTGACAGAACGGAAGGATGGATTTCACGCAAATTTCTACATTGAGAAAGTGATAATCCTTCCAAATTCTTAGCCATAGACAAATCTGGTACCTCAATCAGCTCTTTGGAGAATCTAAGATCAATTTCCTTCAAATTCACAAGATTCTAAAAAAAGAAACATAAATGTGGAATTAGCAACGGAAAATTAGCATGAATAATAAAAAAAATTCATCTTTAGAGACACTAGAATTAGAAATTATAATACAGGTAAAAGATAATTATAAATTAGTTAAATTAGTTTTTTTATTTAAAGAAATTTAGTTACATTAGTCCGAAATTAGTTATTATCATCGCCAATATATGTCTAACTACACCACTTAATGTAATAGAAATACAATTCCTCTATTCTCTTATCCATGCTTTCTATTTATTTTTCGAGAATTGCTCCTCTCCTACCTGTTTTTGCTGATTTCCGTACAACTTAAGTGAACTCACGTTGAAAATGCACTTGCTTGAGTTAACTCACGCTCGGCTATTTTGACGGAAACTAGCAAAAACATATAGGAGAAGAGCAATAACCTTATTTTATAAACAAACCGATTGAATTGGGCCTAGGACCTATTCTAGTCAAACCCAATTAAAGATTGTTCATCTCACTTTTGAAATTATTCATCTCACCAATTTGGCAGAGGTAACTGCCGCTGGAGTTTTAAATTAGTTTGAACACTTTTAACGTCAGTTGAACTGATGTAAAAAGTGTTCGGCGACAGTTAACTTTCTCTAGGTTGGTAAGATGAACAATTTCAAAAATGAAATGAGCAATTACCAACTAATTCAAGTATCGAACAAAAAACTAAGATCCTTAATGTGTAACACTGAAGAACCCATATCGGTCCTCAACTCTTCGTCTCCCTGATTCAAAAACCTAATAAGCCTCGCATTATCACTCTTGCAGATCATACTTCTATTTAAAACTGTAACAGAAATTAAAATATTTTCTTCGATAATATATTTTCCTTTTATGTAAATGAACTAAAGGTTTTTTTTATGAACATAACTCGGTTGATAAAAACATTTTATTTTATATACAGATGTCTATTTATCTTAAGGTGAAATTCATGCTTCTAATTGCACCAAAGAAATTCATGCTTCTAAGCTACTTGACCCAAAAAAAAAATATAACTTAAAGGCCTAAATGCACTACAACTACCGCTACCACCTCCTCTACCACCATCACCACCAACGACTTCCTTGATCAAACAGTAGCCAATTTTAATTCTCCCAAAACTCGACACCCACCGATGGGGTTAACCATAACATCTCTCCAACATTTTTTAACATAACAAATATATTAATATAAAGGATTGAGAAAAGTACGATTAATATTCAACACATAAAATGGAGAGAAGTACAAGGGATATTCGACCAACTAAGATGCTAAAGCTATCCCTTGATACAAAAGACAAATGTGCGACATTGTTAACACCTTGAGGCGAGTCGCCAACAGAAAAAGCGATGAAGAAATATACAACCAATGAGATGGAAACAACATGATAGTTGAAGAAATCACCCAGAAGCATGGTGAACAATGTTTTTAATTTATTTTTTCATTGTTTTGATGAACAATGTTTTTAATTTGTTTTTACTTTTTTATATATTTATTTTTCAATTTATTGATGAGGTGGATTTTACTTTTATTTTATAATTAAAATATTACACACGTGACGTCCTACTCCACGTATGCGTTGACTTAGTTAAAATCAGTATTTTGCAAAAGGGGTAAAGATAGGTACCAAATGTGATTTTTTTTTATTGGGGTAAAATTGCAAGTCTGTAAACGATGGGGGCTTGAAATTCATTTGGGTATAAAGTAAACAAGAAATCAAAGTAATCTAAGCTCTTGTTAGGACTACCTAGTTGTGTACAAATTTTAAAAGCAATCACATTATGAGTTGAAGAGGGGCCCAAAAACATTCTTTTTTTTAACATTGTTGTAATACTCACTTTCTTGTTGGATGAAATCAATGTAAATTTCAAAAATTGAAAATTAATTCCACATAAAATGGTGAATCCATGATGATTTCAGCAAATAAGAGAATAAATGTTAGAGGGTGTATGGAAAAGAGTCTTCATTGATTACCTGAACTCCTTCCCAAAGCTTTTGAAGGTTGCTGTAAGGCATAGAAAGCTCTACAAGCAATTTGGCATCAAATTTTGATGGCAAAGACTTCAGACAGCATCTATGCCATTCAATGTACCTCAATTTGTCAGACAATGAATCCAGACCGTTGGGAAGATAAATTCTTGCCCCGTTGCACGTCCCATAATGGAATTTAAGATATCTCATCTCAGACATTTTTGCAAAGGAATTAGAGCTCAAATGTAGATCCTCAATTTTAGACACATCTAAAGTTATTCCTTCTACCGCTACAGTTCCCTGACAAATAAAAATTCATTAATAAATGTTCATGCATGTATGAATTCATTTTCTAAAAATACTAGTAATTACTAACCCTATTATATTTCAGTACATCATACACGTCGTTGGGATCCCACAATCAACTTCTGCTTCCAGGGTCTTTGGGAGATTCTTGATGAACAATATTCCAGCCCATTTCTTGTATCAAATCGTGCATTTGTATCGTACCCTTGTTACAAATGGTTACAAGAGACTTTTCTACAAGGTCATCTATTCCAATGCCCGGGAAGAAATTACAAGCTTTCAATAAACTTGTCACGCGATCTTTAGATTCTCCTTTAACGAAGCATGCTATGTCTAGAAATATGTTTTGTTCATCACTATCTAAGTCATCATAACTCAATTTTAACACATTCTGAATTTTCATTTCTGGAATCTTCTGGAGTTTTTCCAATTCATTTTTCCATGCTTCTTTACTTGAACGAAGACGTGCACCCAAAACTTTTAAAGCCAAAGGATTGCCTTTGCAATAGGCAATAACACTTTCTGAGAGCTCTTCATATCCACTTTTAGGATGCTTTTCTTTGAATACAGTCAAACAGAAAAGCTGAAGAGAGTTGTGCTTATTCAATTCCTTGACCTCATATATTTCATCAACATTGCTAATTATATGCTTATCTCTAGTCGTTACAATCACTCTACTTCCTGGTCCGAAACATTCATAATCACTGACTAGATCATCTAACTGCTCTGAGTTAGCCACATTATCCAAAACAATAAGAACTTTTTTACGTCTAAGCCTATTGTTGACATAATGGTATTCAACTTTGGGTACATTAACATGTAGATTCTCTTCCTCTAACAGCTCTGAAAAAAGCTTGTTGCGCAAGAAATCTATACTATTCTTTTCTGTTTGTTCCCTTACATTTGCCAAAAAGCAATGACCTTCAAATTGAGAAAATAGTTTGGCATGTAAAGCAATTGCTAGGGTAGTCTTCCCTATGCCACCCATGCCCCATATCCCAATCACTCTAACTTCTTTTGATTCCATTTCTAATAATGATTTAACACCTTCATAGTTTTCCTCAATTCCCACAACTCCCTTCAATTCAATTGGTTGTACGAGATTCAGTCGTTGCAAAATGTCTTTAACAATGTCTTTGATGAATTGAGATTCAGACCTGGCATGGAAATGGTCACAAGTGTAACGAAATGAATATCAATTTCATCCAAAAAAATAAAAAGAGAAACAAAATGATATGTACAATATAATAATACAAATATCAAGACATTAGTTTATCATTTTATACATCATATTGAAAAGGTCTTTGTTGAAATGGACGTAAGTGCATAAAAATCAGAAAACCATCGTTTACTTGACATTCAAACTTGCATTTTTTAACAGCAAATGAAGTATTTTTTTTTTTTACATAAAAACAAGTGGTACTAAATTTTCACGGTGAATAAAAGTACAAATAAAAAAATGGCTAACGAAAGAGAAGAATAACTACGGACCGTTGATTATACATCCACACCCACCGCATGATTTCCGTGAAATGTGAAGATTACAGTTTTGAGTCCTTTAGAATGTTTCACATGTGCATTCTTGTCTTTCGTAACATTTAGCATCACTCGAAAAAAAATTATCGCCTCAACCACCTCCCTCACCTTTGTAGTCTTACCATTGAATATTCTATCATTCCTCTCCTTCTATATGCCAAACCAACCACACACTGATCTTTCCTTATCCTTTCCAAGCAAATGATGCAAAAATTTATAACAAAGGAGAAATGTTACGTGGAGGCACAATTACTACCTCTAACCATTTGAATATTCCATATTGCACTGGCGAAACCGCACCTAATGAACAAATGATCCTCAGATTCCAACACCACCATCATCCCACCACCAATCTGAGTTTTTAACATCAACGATCTCGTTCAAATAAAACAATTTGAAAAGGAAAGGACACATGATTTGAAGTACAATTTTTATCATGTTGTGTATCAGAAGTTCATAGCTATATATGAGTCTATAAAAAAACCAAAAAACTATATTTAAGAAGTTATTTAAGGATGAATTCTTTGCAAAAATCCGAATTCAAATCTAAATAAAATAATCGAAGGGTTTAGAAATAAAAAAAACAAACAAATATACAAGAAGTTAAAAAACTTCAGAGATTAAAGAAAGGTGCAATTGGAAAAATTAAATAAGATGGAAAACCCTTGGCTGCATCAGAAACAAGATTGAATGAATATAAATATAAATTCTATATATACCTATAAGTTTGAAAGTCCCAGCCAGCCAAATTGGCAGCTTCTGTGAGAGCACTTCTCCAATTGAACACCCTGATTTGACTACTGTGGCTCATGAGATCTAACTCATGCTTTGCAAACCATTCCCCGTATGTTCCTGTCTGCTTTCTAACATGGGATGGATCTATTTTATAGAACACAGGTATCACAATTTGTCCCCGATCTTTCTTACATTCCATGATCTTCACAATTTCATCCAAACACCACTTGGATGAAGCATAGTTTTCTGAAAATATGACAACTGAAACATGTGACTCTTCAATGGCTTGGATGAGTGATGGCCCGATCCCCTCTCCCTTTTCAAGTTTGTAGTCTATATACGTTTCAACTTTCTTTTGGTTCAGTGCTTCGCAAAGATGGCTTGTGATGTTGTCGCGAGTATCTTCGCCTCGAAAGCTAAGAAAAACATCATATTTTTTAGGAGACAGCATCAGAGAAGTAGAAGAAGCAGCAACGTTGATCATTGTGTTTTTTTTTTTGTTAACTTTCTTTCTTTTTTTGGACAGATTTGTTAACTTGTTCGCTTGCACTTAGGAAAAATGAGTATTCTGCTCTAACAAATAGATAAGACGTAGGAGCAAAGCAGGGGCGGAAACACATTCAATGCTGTAGGGGATTGACCTATCCAAAATTTAAAAGTCTTTCTCATTTATTTCTTTGTCGCTAACAATTTGTACAATAATGATATTTGAGCACTTTAGCTTTTACTGTGCTCATTTAATATTTTATTTTATCTATATCTCTTTCATATTATATCACCAATAAATTACATCTATCGTTTAACTCTCAGTTTCACTTTTGTTCTCTCAATTTCAATTGTGTATACACTCATATGAAATGTATACCGAGTATTTTCTAAATTTTTACGTTGAGTAATGATATTTGTACAACAAGTATCATTTTAGTGAAGACATTCTTCTTCTTTCTTTTTATCGGTTAAAAATAATAGAGAGACAAAAAGAAAGAAAGTACGAACACAATGAGAATATGAGAGTGTTGTTCAAAAAATTTCCTAAGATATACACGTTGATATTAATATAAAAATTGTTCTTTATTTTCTTGAATAACGCTAGTATACAAATTGTTTTTAAGTTTTTTTAGCACATGTAGGAAGTTTTGACGGTTGTTAAGAGATCTTCGTTGAGAAATTTATTGGCAAATAATCTAGTGAATAGAATTTCACTTCTAAAGTGAAATAATTGAAGAATATAGGGTTTGAACTCTGACTCCATATGTATAATACAACGTCTTTACCAACTGAGTTGTGTTCACGAAAAAAGAAAAAAGAAAGAGTGAACGAAGTAAAAAAAAGAAGAAATTGAATGATTAGTGCCACTGTGTTGGATTTATAATGAACCATGATTACCTCTTTTTTTGACAAACCATGATTACCTATAACCCTTATTTTTTTCTAATGTGTACCCTTGAACATTCGTATTCCAAATTAACAAATTATTTTTTAAAAATTAAAATATTTTAACTTTTAATGTATTGAATACATAAATTTTCATAAAATCTTATGATTTAATGTTCTTAAGAGCGCTTTCATAACATTTGTTAGCATTTTCTAAAAAGGAAAAAAATGAAAATACTAACATGTGTAAAATGTCAACGTCATATCTAAGTGCAAAATGTTTTTTGTGGGATCTAAGCGCAAAATGTTAACAAGTGTCTAAAGAGAAAAAATAATCTCCCGCCTTTTTGTTCATTCGTCTCTCTAGTTTTTATAATCTAACAGTTGGTTAACTCACAAAGAAAAAATAAAGAAAAAAATATCTAAAAAGAGAGAAAATAAAGTGGGTGAACGGCTGAAAGTAAATGTAGGACGATTATAACCATACAAGAGTGTTCAAGAAGGATCCAAATTTTTCCCAAAGGCATATGTAAAAGAAGTTATGTTCCTTTGTTTTTACCATTGAATTGTAGACGGTGGCATTACATCAAAGGTTTGTATGGTTTTTGTGGTGTAATAATTGAGTTTAAATGCTAAACATGTTTCCTTTGTCCCAATTTAGGATCTTGGGACATTTTATGGCTATTTAAATAGGCTTGCATCCTTTGACATTTTCATTTATTCTTCAATTGTCACCCATTCTAGAAATTTTCCTCTTTTTTTTTCTAGTTTTGAGTGGTTTAAGAGATATCATGGTCAGTGTTACCCATTTATGCGATCCCTGAAATGGTTTTGTAGTTTTTGTACGGATCATATGATAGTCAGCATAGACCTTTGATATCAATTACATAGCAAATAGTATTTTGAAAAGAAAAAATAGGATGAAAAAAGTAATAACCTTATTCTTTTCCTTTGTTTTGTGTACTACATATTAACATTAGTTTGGGGGCCAGGAATAAATTAAGTAAATTACACTTGATTGATTTAAAATATTCTCAAACTGTATTAAACTAACAATTTTCTTTATAAAATCAATTGCTAAAATATTTTTTAACTATGAATTACTTTCTTATTTCTTTATCAACTATATATATTTAAATTGAAAAGGGTTAAATTAATCTTTTCTTCTTCTTTGTCTTGGTTCTTGTACTATAATTTAATTTGGTCTTTTGTAAACTTTCATTTTTTTTTTGAGAGGATGTAAACTTTCATGTTGATTATGTAGGTTGCATAATTATGCAGGTTGGTATGCTTCTCCGTATGCAAGTTAATATAAATAAATGGATGTACGATCACTTTTTATTTTTGAAAAGGGATTGTGACTTTTTTTAAAAATATATGTCATATTATATACAGATAAAAGATGCAAAAAATATGGAAAAAAAATTACGCATCGATAGACTTTTACTAATAAGCAATAAAATATTACAAAATAAAATGCTAAATATTAGAGAAGTATAAGCATGATTGTTTGTTTAGTGTCGTAGACTTGCACTTGCAGAAGTTCAATATTAAATTTGATGAAGAGAATAATAAACTTTTACGATGTGTTTGTTGTAGACTTGCACTTGTAGAAATTTAATACTTATAGTAGGTTTGATGAAGAGAATACAAACTTTTACAACGTTGTTTATGTTTGAGTCTAACATCATTATTTACAGTTTTTTATCTCAATAAAATTCAGTCACGCCAAAAAAAAAAATCCTGAATCTGCCCCTGTATATATCAAATAAAGAGAGTATTTTTTTATATTTTTTTTTACAAAAATAAAACGATATTCATTCATTCAAATCGATAAAGTACATCAGATACAAACATCGCTAAAAACGTAAAGGATAAATCTGCGAACAAACTCACAGCATCCAAGTTAATAGCATACAATAGCAAAATGCCTACAAATAATATGATAAAACTTAAGTCACCGAAATACTCATGCTTCCGGATATGCAACGATGACGCCCAGATCATTGGTTGAATTTGTAATTGACTCATGTCGATCTTTCAATAGGAACTAAACGAACACCGCGACAAGACGCGAAATCAAACGTCGCACAAGACGACGAACAACACAACGTCGCACTTAGACGACGAAATCACAAAAAGCACAAAAGGAAAGCTTGATACATGTGAAAATCACTTATTTAAATTAAAAGAAAAAAGGAAAAAAGATGTAAAGGGGTGATTTTAGGTCAAAAAATGACCTAAAACCACCTCTCCTCGATGAACGAAAGAGAAAAAAAATTTAGAAAAAAGTTAGAGTTTCTCTCATTAAAAAAACTAGGACCGGCTTGTTTTTCTCCACATAAAGAGAGTAATAAAATACACTCATTCATCATGTTTATTTTTTTGATAAAATACTCTATCATCTTTTGTATCTCTTTTCTCTTCCTCTTTTGGTTTATTTTCAAATTTCTTAATGGAGACGTGTTCAGGTACTAATTCTTTTTTGAATAAACAAATCATAGTAATTACTATTATTAGATCCAATGTTAATTATTAATTCCATTGACTTTTTATGAAATTCATTGACTTTTGATACTCTGACACAGTCATGTGATTAATTGACTTCATCTACCGGTAGTACTAGTTGCGTTTTTTATTTGTGGGCCAAAGTATTCGGAAACAACAAAGAAATCTACATGAAACAAACAAAAGTGTTCACAGATCAGAAGATAGAGATTAATGATGAAGATTCATTTAAGATGCAGACATCTTCAACTTAATGGATCTAGTAGTAATCTTTCAGTTGTATTTTTTCATAGGCAAAATAAATTAAAGAAATACAAGAGGTACTTCAACCTATATATAACTAAATTTGTAAAATCTCAATGCAAACACGCAAGAGGATTGCACTGCCAATTGATGAAGACAACATATGCTGATTTACTATCAATTTTGTAAAAAAAAAAAAAAAACAGTTCCATCGAATTCGTTTTATGTTGTCCACCACCTTGGAACATTATCAATATCTCCTTTAAACATGACAACATTCGCAGTATTCCATATGCAATATAAGGTAACCAACCAATGCCGTTTCTGCAAATGTAACAATCACAAACATAGTTAAAAGAATTCGATAAGCAATCGAAATATTTGGATAACTATATGCGCCTTTGACTAACTCAGAATTTAAAATGTTGATAAAACATATTTGACAAAGATATTTGCAACACTTTCAATTCAGAAAAAATATCATTTGCATAAGCATTCAACACATCCTTTAAGAATTCAAGTATTGTTTTGGCCTAATAGACACTTTTGCTATTTTGGGTCTAAATTTTAAACTTATTTTTTGAGGCCTAAGACGGTCGTCCTCTTCACCCTGCTTCAGATACAACCATGTAACAACCCAGTCATATTTCTTAATTTATTGGTGTTTTTTTTTCCTGAAACCAGCTCAATGAATTTTAGAAAATGATCAACATTCAACACCATCTAGTTCTTCAAAAACTTGGCGCCCAATATCCCACTCAAAAATTGTATCCCACGCCTGAATTGAACGTTGGTTACTAGAGGCAATTTTAAATTGGTAAATAATTATTCGTCGATTCTCAGTTGATAATGAATTATCAATCAATAACAATAAGTATTTTTTTAACAGCTATTACTTATTCAGTTGCTAATGAAAATTTGCTACCCCTTTATTCTTAACCCAAAAAAAGAAAATAAGACAAGCCATCTCAAGACAATTATCATAATTAATATAGTACCACATCGATATTTTAATCCTACAATAAGGATATTCCCAAACATTTATCAATAAAAAAACAAAAGGGATATTCCTTAACATTTTATTAACAAAAAACAATAAGGATATTCCCAAACATTATACTCAACATTACACTATATAAACGACAAGGGAAAACTATACCCACAACCATTATACAAGTTCTTCTCCAGCCTATAATTAACAAACGTATAGTACTGAGAGAATTGATATTTCAACCTCCCAAAATATCAATCCCACCCCAACAGTACTACAAATTAAAATGGACCAAAAGCCACATGTTGTATTTGTACCATACCCAGCACAGGGTCATGTTAATCCCTTAATGCAACTAGCTAAACTCCTACGTTGTAATGGTTTTCACATAACCTTTGTGAACACTGAATTCAACCACAAACGTTTGGTAAACTCTCTTGGACAAGACTATATGAATGGTCTACCAGATTTTCAATTTGAGACCATACCTGATGGTTTGCCTCCTTTTAATAAAGATGCAACACAAGATATTCCAACGTTGTGTGATGCAACTAGAAAAAATTGTTATGCTCCTTTCAAAGAGCTTATCAATAAGCTTAATACTTCATCACCACATATTCCAGTTACTTGCATTATTGCTGATGGTCTTTTTGGTTTTGCTGGAAGAGTAGCAAGAGATTTAGGCATTCAAGAAATACAGTTTTGGACTGCTTCTGCTTGTGGATTTGTGGGATATTTGCATTATGATGAACTTGTCAAAAGAGGCATTCTTCCATTCCAAGGTAAACAAACCTCTTCATTGCATCTTTTTATATTTTATTATGTTACGAGCTATATCCAAATCAATACGTCAAATCAATACAACAAAAAAATCACATACCACAAAAACTGAATTTATTGGATTTCTTTTAATACTTTTGTGGAAAGGTGCGTTTGGACTTTTTTATGAACTTTTTGTGGAAAGGTACGTTTGGATCGATCCGATTAGATTTTTTAATTATTATTTTTGAATCCAAACTGCACCAAACCCAAACAAAATATATAAATTGTAATATTTATCTTTTTATATTTATTTTATATAATTGGTATGAAATGTTGCATTATTTTTTTATTTGTTAATTTTATTTTTAATAATACTTGTTTATTATTTATTTTTTATTTTATAGTCCGTTTCAACTTTTTTTTAATAGATATGCTTCAACGTAGTTTTTTATTTTTTTATTTTTAACGTAGTTGATTCTAGTTAATTTGAATTGTTAATTTTTTTCGTATCTATTGGTTATTTAATTTGTATAAATCATTTGTCATAATATAAGCAAGTAGTAATTATGCTTTGGTAAAAACAAAATGAACCGATTCACATCACTATAATTCAATTGACAGGAACATTGCAGTCCAGGTGGACATCCCTCATATTCATAAAAAATTGAACCAATAGCTTTTTTTGACAATAAATGAATCAATATCGTCATAACTGCGTTTAATCAAATTGAATTTTATCAAGAAAGCAATCCAAATCAAATTGAAGCTCATGTTATAAGATAGGATGAGTCTTTGTCTCAAACTAATCCAAACTAAACAATAAAACACCGATGTTGTGCTTGACATTCAAAATAGCTATGGATCATAGAAGGAAAAAAAATTGAAACCAAAATATAGAAGGAAACTTTAAAGTTTGACCTCTAAAATGGTTCTTATATCAAGAACAATACTACCCTTCTCATATGTGGTGTGCAGGATAAGAAATATTACATATAGTATGAAAAATATTATATGTATTAAACACACCATAAATTGTCCAAACCATACATATAACGCCACGTTCCAAAAATTTTACTATTTCAAATTATATAATCTTAATTATTGTCCAGTATTGGTTCAGATTATTTAATTTAAAATATGCACAGACATTGTTAAAAGTTATGATTTGGGGGTATGACATGTTGCATATAATATAATTTGAATCATGTCTAGAACACAGGAAATAGAAAGAAAAAAAAAAGCTGCCAATATATGAAACATAACAATTTCAACAACATAATTTTAACAATAAAACACAACAATGTACAACATCATTATTAAATAAAAACAAGATTATGATCAACCAAACTAATTTTTTTCATATGGTCTATACATGCAAGCTCTAATTTCTTCGTAGGTCCTAAGTCGAATCAAACTATCCCGAGTATCGTGAAAAGATCTAACCCGATCAGTCCCTTTAAAATATACTAACGAATAGTCAAAGGGGGGTTGTTCCTCACCATCTTGTATTCCAGATCTCTTTGGATCTGGGACCCAGATATTGTTTAGAATAGTTCCACCTTCTCCTTCTCCATCATCTGTGTTCCCAAATTCTTTGAATGGTGCGTGAGAGGGATGACAAGCCTTCTCCCCCCATCTTCTTGTGCTAAAAATTTCGTTTTAGTTGCCAACATTTTGTGGTACACAGTGTAATAATGTAAATGTGTTATGAAATTATGTTCACTTAATAAATTGTGATAAATTATTAAGTTTTGTTGTCAATTTTTAATTATACCATTTTAATAATTTGAGTTTAATTTGAACAAAACTAGGTAAACACAATTTCGATTTTATAATTCAAAAAATGTCAAATATGCTTCATATTATATAATCCAAAAAATGTCAAATATGCTTCATATTATATAATCCTAACATGGTAATGGGACATCCAGAGGGTGTGTGAAGAGTTAATAGGGTGAGAAAAGAAAATCTCTTCATCCATTATCATCCAAATTCATCCATTGCCACGCCTAAATTATATACCACTTGTTTTGATTGACCGGACATCAAAGGGCATTGTGCTGCGGAGGTTTTAAATAGTGACATACTTTAAATATTTTTTTAATTAAAACTCAAAATACACTCTTTTTTTTATAAAAGTCAACAATTTTTTTTTTTGAGCAAGAGATTAATTACAAAATTTGGGGGACCAAGCAAAAACCCAATTAAATATATATAGTTTGGCAAACTAAGAAGAACTCTAACAAAGTAAGGCCTAACAAAACTATGCAAGAAAAAAACCCCAATGTGCATTTACAAGACAATTGCATTGCTCCATCTTGTTCTAAACCTCTAAGAAATCAAATTATCCTTATCATCGTATGCTAACACCACTACTTGTGAATCAATCTCTATCTAGATTTTTCTCCAACATATCTCTTTGGCCTTTTTAATGACATACATCGCATCATAAAACTTAGAAAACAAGCATTGTGATGCCCCTATATTCTTAGAAAAAACTCCTAAGAATTTAGTATTATGGTCCCTAAAAATTACCCATATGGCAGCATTGTTAGAGAAACCCATAGAAGAACCATATGTATTCACCTTTATCCAACCAAGAGCAGGAGGTTGCCGAAGCACCTCTTCGATTTTATCAAAATTTCTGTGATTACTAGATATCTTGATGAATTGCAAGACCAGAAAATCATCCATAGAAGAGGATATACAACCGTTAAGAGAGTTTTCTACTTTGTCTTACCTCAACAATGAGAATATCAATCATTCTTTCTTTCAGTTTTGGTGATTTAATTCTGAAACCTTCTATTGTTTCTGTCCAGCTAAATTGCCCAAAAAAACAAAATTGTCATTATTTCGAATTCATATTATTAAACTTTATATTTGTAGTAACTTATTTTGTCAAAATTTTAGATGAACATTTTGTTTGCGATGGCACCTTGGAAACAAGTTTAGATTGGATCTCAGGAATGAAAGATATCAAATTAAAAGACCTTCCAAGCTTCATGAGAGTTACTGATTTAAACGATATTATGTTTGATTTCATGGGTTCTGAGGCACAAAATTGTTTGAAATCATCAACAATTATAATCAACACATTTGAAGAATTAGAAGATGAAGTCATTGCTACCCTTAAGACCAAAAACCCTAACATATATAGCATTGGTCCACTTCACATGCTTGGTAGTAACTTCCCTAAGAAGGAACGTGGTTTTAAGGCAAATGGTTCAAGTTTATGGAAAAGTGACCCAGAATGCACAAAATGGTTGAATAAATGGAAACCTAGCTCAGTTTTGTACGTTAATTATGGAAGTGTAACTGTTATGACCGATTATCACTTGAAAGAATTTGCTTGGGGAATAGCAAATAGTAAGTTACCGTTTTTGTGGATAATGAGGCCAGATGTAGTAATGGGTGAAGAAATTTCAACTTTGCCACAAGATTTTCTAGATGAAGTTAAGGATAGAGGATATATAACTAGTTGGTGCATGCAAGACCAAGTGCTTGCTCATCCATCAGTTGGGGTTTTTCTAACTCATTGTGGTTGGAATTCTACAATTGAAACTATTTCTTCAGGTGTTCCAACTATTTGTTGGCCCTTCTTTGCTGAGCAACAAACAAATTGTAGGTATTTATGCAAGTCTTGGAAAGTAGGAATGGAAATTAACAATGATGTTAAAAGGGAGGAGATAACAGAACTTGTACTGGAAATGATGAAAGGAGAAAAGGGAAAACAAATGAAACAAAAGAGCTTAGAGTGGAAGAAGAAAGCTAAAAAGGCTAATGATTTTGGCGGATCATCATACACTAATTTCCATAAGTTAATTACAGAGGTTCTCCGTCACAATAATATTTAAGTCTTATTATTATTGGTCTAATATGAAATTTATCTTGTTTTATTACTGTGTGTTAAAGTATTTCTTATTTGAGCTACAATCATTCTCATGTTGCATTATAGTGTATGGAGAGGGTGTCTTCATTTTCTCATAATGCTACAATTGTGTTTACAAAGAAACAAGCAAATATGGTGTTTCATGTAATCACATAGACGATTGTAACTAATGTTGCTTTATTTATCTTTGATTATGTTGTTTGTTGCACAACTCATTTGATTGATTTGGAAATGTAATATTTTGTTGGTATTTTTACTTATTTCTGAAGGGAAAAAATAATTGTATCATGTTAGGTCTCAATTCAATGTTTGATGACCAAATAAGATATGACACATTAATCTTAAAATTTATTATATAATACCTCTAAAAAAGACCTATGTTAATATATAACTGCAAATGAGTTTGGTCATTACTTTGTCTATTCTATGAGTTTCTCGCGAATCCTATTTGAATTTTAAAATTTGAAATGTTTCGACGTGTGTTTGGAGGTTTTTATGAGATGTTCATGCTGTTTGGATTCTATAATTTGAAATGTATAGGGCGCGCAAGAAACTCATAGATTGAGAAAAGAAACAATCAATAAGTTCAAAATAAACCAATTCAAATGAGCCCTATATGTTTAATGTACCAAAAAACTACATGTTATCCACCAGTTACAATGGTTTAGCTATTTAGATTTAGATAGTGACGGCTTTGTATGTGGGAGTATGATTCATCTGAATCATTGTGTGCGCGCTTTCTACATCACTATAAGTCTATCTTTTGGAGAATTGAAAGGTGGATGCATTCGGTGGCTGTATTGACTGTGTACCCACCATTGAAGAAAGGGATCATGTTTAAAAGAGGTGGTATGTGTTGCTTGTGATGTCGTTATAGCACATGATCTAATTGCAGTGGTCTTTTTATAGAAGTTAAATTAGTCTACCAAAACCGACATCAATGAGATTAGTCCACTTAAATTAGTCTTTTTATGGGGATGGAGAAGGTAAAACCCGTCCCCACCCCGCCCCATTGCCATGCCTAATGGCAAGGCTGCCGCCTTAGACCCACAACTTATACCCGCCAATGTCTATTTGGTAATTTGCTAATAGCCAACAAACAATCACGTTGAAAGACACTCACAAGCTAGAAGATGATACACTAAGTATTATTTCCATGCTCAAGTAGAATTTACTTTGAGGTAAATAAATGAAATCGCTCATGTTTTAACACTTGTAATCACATTTCTAACTAGCTTTCATATCTTTATTGATATACTGATATGTATTACTGATATCTAATGAAATGTTATAAATATGTTTTTCTAGAAAATAGACTATCCTTATCAGAAAAAATAAAAATTAATAATCGGACTATTAGCAATGTATAAGTCAGCTAACTTTGGTATATAAAATTGTGAGAGAGATTAATTTAAGTGTTTATTTTTGTACTAAATTAGTTTGCATTTCAAATTATGAGTCATACTGTCATATGATTATGTTCCTACAATGTGAATCACATCCTATAATGCTCACTAGCTTCTATGTTCACAATTTCACATGGCCCAAAATGACTTAAACACAAATTCCAGTTCCTGTTTTTTATGGCCTCAAGTGTCCCACAACAAATCACCCACGACAGCATGACCCACGCCATTTACCCTTCACGTTTCTTTACTCCCAAAGAGATTCAAAAACTGGCGAACTAAGCTCTTCTAGGGTCCATTTAACTTAACAACGTAAATTCTTTGCCAGCTTGAGTTTTGTACTGGTAATCTAATCTAATTTATTCTCGTGCCGATTTCTGAGATTTAGGTGGCGTAGAACGAACCTACAATCGAGTCCTAAATAATAAATATATAAAAAATTTAAATTTCTAAAATGTAAAAATAATTTGTTTGAAGAGGACCGTTTTTACTACATTAAGAAATTATATGATAAAAACATCAAATTTCATACAAAAAATCATTGAATTTTTTATTTAATATTCAAATGCTCATAAAACAATCTCTATGAGCATTTTTAGATGCAAAGTCACTAATAATTGTGTTTACATCAATATGTTCAATCATATATTTGTCAATATATAAAATGACTAGAAGCAACTTTGTATTGCCTTCTTTCTCCTTTCTCTTTGTTACAATGCTACTTGTTTGCAAATTAGGATTTAATTTAAAAGCAAGTATGATGGTTTGATTCTCCTTTCTCTAAGGCTACTATAGGTTCTGGGATCCTAATCGTGATATAAGATGGATTTGACGGCTCAAAGTTTATGCAAAGACACAATATTTAATCTGGCTTTGTTTACACAACGCTCTTCCAACAAATACATGTCGGAACTACTGCAACATGGCAGCTACACCAGGCTGCACCCGTTGCTCATCTCTTATGAAAGATTATTTACACTGCTTCCGTGATTATCCTCATTATGTAACATGGGAATTTTTTCTCCCTAACAAATGCAACGGTTTGGGTCAAACAAATGGCTTGTGGTACTCTATCGACATTTTTATTTCTTGCAGGTTTATGGCAGGCCTGGTGTTGGAGAAATAATAGTATTTTTGAAGAACATCCTTGGTAGATTCAAGAAGTTGTAAGAAAGACTCAGACGTTGGATGACGAGTTCATTACTTTTTGCCAACCTCCAGACTTTGATACATCTATGGATCGAATTTTATCGCATTGGAAACCACCTCCTAACGTACTCATAAAAATAAATGTGGATTGCAGAAAACAACTCTCATTTAGGAGTTGGTAGAGTTATTCGTGGCCATGATGGTAGCTGGATAACAAGATTCACTCACTTTGAAAATGATGGTGATGCACTCTTGGTGGAACTTCGTGCTATTCAACTTGGAATTGCAACTTGCTATGATTTCGTCTATACAAACATCATTTGTGAGAGTGGTTATTTAGAAGCAGTAAATCTTATTCACAATTTCGAAAATGCAAGTTTGCATGTGTAAGCCTCTATATGTTACTAGAAATCTCAAATGTCTTGCAACATTTGACTGGAAATTTAGTTCACATTCTGACGAAGCAGAATATGTGTTGACTTTATGGCTAAGGAGGTTGTTTATTCCGCCTACTTGTCTCACTTAAACTTTCTTCAGCTGACTTAGATTCTCTCCTTCTAAAACAAACTAGATATTTAGTTTTTTTAGTTTTTTTCTTTTTTCCTTTTGTTTTGTTACATTGTAACACCAAAAAAAAAATTAATATTATTATTATGAAAGATACTAAACAAAATGAGGGAAGCTACCCCTTCAATCATTCTGAATTAAAAGACCTAAGATATGATACATTAAGTCGACTAATTCCATTGTCATCAAGAAGAGATATTTGAATTGTGATTGCGGAGAAGCTCATGATTGGACCATCCGAACTGCACCATGGGAATTTAGATCATGAGCACATCGATCTAAGACCAGGGAAGGATAACATGATTTCAGCATGGAGAGCATAAGCACATCTAATTATATATTTGAACACTTTTTAAATAAAATAAAAAATTCTAAGAAGTGTCCATAGAACACTTGATAAAAAGTTTTAAATAAATATTTTTTGAGATTTATGTATTATCAAAAAGCAATTTTTTTCTATATGAAAGTTTTCAATCGTTTCTATTTTAAAATATTTAATACGTGCTCTAAGATCGCTTGTTAGCAATACTTTTTTACAAGATTTGAACACTTATATATTAATTATCTAAATGTTTTTTTTTAAGGGAACGTGTTTATATTTATAATATCCTTCAAAAAAATGTTTATATTTATAATAAGTAAGAAACTTCTCTCAAAAAAAAAAATAAGTAAGAAACTACGATCAATATAATAATTTATTTTCTACAAAAAAAATATCTCTATTTTGACAACGTCTATCCGGGTAATGTGGACCTACTAAAAACCAAAATCAAATATAATATGTAAATATAAATAATTAATATAACAGATACTTGATTTTAACCTTCATGATATAGTATATTTTGAACCCAAAAAATAAAATAACAAATTTGACAAAAAAAAATTTATTGACAACTATTTTTTTTCGTCAAGATTGACAGCTTTTATTTTCTTATAGTGTAAAGTATTAAATATAAAATTATAAGATTTTACAAATTTTGATTCTTATAAATATGAGTTCAAATATTTTTATAAAATTTGTCTAAAAAAATTCTTCCAAGTATTAAATATTTACGAACAAGCTAAGCAAAAGGTTGGTTTGGTTTTGGCTGATTTTCATCAAATTGACTTGGGGTGTAATCCCATATTCATGTTAATTGAAAACTTTACAAGAGTTTGAGGAGTATTTATTTGTTTCGCTGATAAAAAACTGTCACAGTCATTAACTTTCTATTATTTTATTTTCATTTATTTTACGTATAAAATGATGTTTGGCATAATTTGCATATAGTTTATTTTAACTAAGCTCAAAGTCAAAGCACAACAGTTACTTTTTTTTTTAGGCAAACAAAGGAAGATCAAAGTACAATTACTGTTGTTTCATACTATCTGGATTCTGGTAGGGACTAGGGACAACCACATATTCGGATGGTAGGGTGCAAAAGAGAGAAATTTGGTGATACTTCTTTTCACAGTACAGATTTATCTTCCATTCCTTGTCTCCCAACATTCGTGAATCGTCTATGTAAACATGATGTGGCCCTGGACAGGGTTGCTCTTATTTCTGTCGTGGAACTTCAATAATTGCACATTTCATCGTTTAATTTCAAAGTCCCACAATTGTTTGATTCCTTGGCCAATGATTTTACATCACTTCAATAATTATAACTTTTTTTTAAAACCGGATATCGTCTGCGTGCAACTACAAAGATTAATCCCTCAAGCATTGTGGAACCTAAATGGACGACAAGTTTTTCCTAAGAGTTTTAACGTTGCTGCATGCGCAAGACTGAATTTGAACTCAGAACCTTGGTTAAGCTAGAAGAGGCTCATTTCATCTCATCTAAACGCTCTTGGATACTTCAATAATTATACATGATTATGCTAACTTGTGCTCTAAGGCTTTGTTTGCGAGTTGGGTTTTGGAGGGTAGAGGAAGGGAAGGAAAGGCTTATGGAGAGGTAAACCCTTGTTTGGGAGTTTTAAAAAAAATAGGGAAAAGTTTTGAGGGGTTTTGAAAGGCTTCATTTGTCC
>Ga0228711_1001468_pt1 | contig 34708 bp, 18 predicted proteins | sample MedpolnodulmetaG_2_FD_177996 | JGI IMG/M metagenome (GOLD analysis project Ga0228711, IMG submission 177996) | Root nodule microbial communities from Medicago polymorpha collected in Santa Monica, California, United States - brown nodules | ecosystem: Host-associated > Plants > Roots > Nodule... | reverse complement strand
CAACTATTATTGGTGTCATCAACTTGTTAGTGTTTCATATCAGAGAAGTAGCAATTTTTAAACCCTAAAAATGAGTGAAGGCAAACAATAAAAACTGTAACTTTTTCTGAAATCCTTCTACTTTTATCCACAGTTTCTTTGCTTCATTCATATCTACTTTCATGAACTATTTTGGTTACAAAAATTGAAATAAAAAACGCGTAATCGAAAATTAAAGAATAAAGAGGAACATACAGATGAATCCAGAACGCAATGCGCAATCTGCAGATTGCTGGTAGGGAAGCGGATACGACGGAGTTTCTGGCAGGTTGTACGGCGGCGAGGAAGAACTCCGGTTGGGTTTTCCGGCGAAATGAGTTCTCTTCGTGTTTATGATGCAATTTGTTGATGATTTAGGGTTTTGATTTTATTTTTTCAAATGAATTTTGTTTTTTTTTTATTAAATTTAGTGAATGGTGATGGGCCAATCACTCTTCTTAAGGTAGTGGATTGGGCTTGTAGGTCCACCAAAAGTTCCGAAATTTTGTTTGAAAGCCTAATTTTACGGATTGGAAAAAAGTATTATAAATCAAGTAATCGATCAATTTTGTTCTTTTTTTTTTCTTTCAAAAAATAAATTGGTTTAAAATTCAAGACTGAATCATACACATGAACTTTAATTTTGAGAGCAGCGAACTTGGACATACAAACTTAACATTAATCGTACACATACACACTATTTAACTTAATTTCATGAAAATAGAATAATAATGTAGATATTTTATGACTTAAAAAACTAATTTGTTATAAACATCTAACTTAAAAGACCGTATATGGTATTTGGCCTAAAAAACAACTAAACTTACAATCCTACAATACATGATCAAACTTCATGATATCATCATCTCCCTTATTAAAATAGCCAATAACTTTTTTGAATCGAGGACAAAATCAACGTTGTCAAGATGTAAGTCATGGACCCAATGGAGAGCATGAAATAGGCCAATGGCTTCCCCTAAATCCACATTACAAACGGGTGATAAAAACGTGGTCTTGACAAGAACAAATATACATTCATCACCTCTGATACATAGACCAATTCGAACATGATAAGATTTGATGAAAAAGATGCATCAATATTGCATTTCTATCTACCTCCTTACGGTTTATGCCATCGCAAAATGTTTGAATTTGTTTCTTGAAATACTTGCGAATGCAACAAATGTATGCATTGTGGAATTAATTATGCAGTTGTGATTGGTGGCGCAATTTGCCATAGACCAATCCTCGAGTAAACAAACAGTTCGATCTAAAATATGCGCGTTTGTTTTAACCACATCTTGCGAACTAAACATCCAAACAAATAATAACCTTACCAGTTGTGATATTTCTAAATGTTTGAAGTTGATATATTTATAGAACCCTAGAAGCACAATAGATTCATATTACGACCATTTCTTGCTAAAAAAAGTCAAATACTACGTAGTTTTTGTTTCATTCACACCTTTGTAGGGATAGCACTTAACTTGGATAGCACTTGTGTGCCATAATGGTATATACCATTGCCCAATTATAATGTGCCACGTGGCACACCCTTTAAAAAAATATATCAAATAAAATATTTATAAAGTAACATTGATAGGTGGCACACTCTAATTGGCCAATGATATATACCATTGGTACCTCAATGGTACACAAGTGGAGTAGAACTTTGATTTGAATTCTATCTCTACTCTATTGTGCCGGATACAATTTTTTTTTTGGTTTTAATATATCACAATTTGGCATCTTGGAAAGAAAAAAAACATTTTTTTTTGTTTCATTCAGTAATAGTAACATTATTCTTGTAAAATTATAGTACCAAAGTTGATACACTTGAACCAAAAAAAAAGTTCAAAATGTTTTTTTTAAAGGAAAAGCTCAATAATGTTGTTGCATTTTTATTTATATAAGAGAGAAAAGTTTTTCAACTTTGTTGTGATTGAATTCCAGTATTATCATGGAATCACACGAAGAAAAAACGAGCGCGCATATTTTCATTTCTTCTTTTTGTGATTGGATTCCAATATTATCGTGGAATCACATGAAGAAGAAACGAGCGCGCATGTTTTTATTTCTTCTTTTTGTGATTGGAGTTTAGTATTATCATGGAAACGGAGGTAATTCGAGACAAAATGTTAGCAGTTGAAGAAAAAATAGTATTTCTTCTCACAAATAAACAAAGCTAATCTTTACAAAGTACTAAGCACAAAAATTCCATTTTAAAATGGATTCGTCAAAGAAAACAAGACAAGGACAATAATTCGTAATAGCTTGCCATTGTTCTGTCTCCAAAGCTTTTGGCCTTTTTATCTGCATAATCATTTCCACTTCTTTTAATCTCTCCTTAAATTGTAATACATAATCAACTTCATCAAATGGCATGCTTGTTAACCTCTATTACTTCTCCCTTTCTAGTTTTTGACCAGTCTAAACAAAAATGATTATGATAAATTAGGATTAACCATTGATCCAAGAACATCAAGGAAACACTGTCACATACTACAAAGATACATTGACATTGATAATAATTCAAAAAAGTAAAAAAAATTAAATGTAACTACACATGTTTGATGTCTAGCACGAGACACGTCTTCAATACAAAATGTTGGTATTACATATTACATATATATTGAAAACATTGATATCATTTTTGAACAAATCAATTATTATTCTTCTTAGCCTTCCCAACACGTAAAAATGAACCGAACCCAAATAAACTTAAACTTCCTTTAGAAAAACAAGGAGTTGGTACATTCAAAACAGGACTAATCCTTAGGCCATTACCATAACTCTTACCTGAACAAGACTTCTGCACAGGATACAAATAATTATTTGAGGTAGAACATGATGAAGATAGTGATGATTGTTGTCTATTCGAACTCGTTCTCTTTAGATTTGGCGCTGAACCGGTTGAGTTGCTTCGCGGCAAAGGAGGAGAAAAACATACAAAATTTTTATTTGTATCACAATTGAGACTTTTGCTTTTTTTGAATCCTATAAAAGAACTAGACCGAGTATTTGTTTCTTGAACTTCTCTGTTGATCTCTTTCTTTGTTTTAGTCGAAAATGGTCGAGGTGGAAGATTCATATATCGAGGTTGTTCATTATAAGATGCAGTGTTGTTTTTCTTGTCATGTATCTGCAATGGAAGTATAACTCCATTAGAGAAAAGTTCATCAGCTGAAGATGTTTCAAATTCAATGTTTCTGCTAGTGATGAATTCAAAATCAGTATTTGATTCAAGAAGTAGTGTGTCTCTACAAGGAACAATATCATGTTTCATTGGTGAAACATCATTGGAGAAAGAGAAACGAGGTGAAGATGTTTGAGAACACATAACTGAAAACAGGTTCACTTTCAAAGTCAGAAAAGGTTGAAATGAATGGTAGGATTTAAATTAAAATTTTGACGAAAATTGGAAAATATCAAAGGAAATTTTAATGTTGTTTGCTGAAAAAAGGTACAAAGGGATTTTTGTCTATTGTTGGAAAATATTAGAAACAAAAAAGGAAGATGAGTTAAATAGAGAAAAGGGTATCTCTGAAAGTTTGGAAATTATTGTGTAATATTAACCATTTTCTAGTTCTGCTGAACTGAAGGAAGAATGTTTTGGTATATTTTGACCAGTTCTATAAGATATATATGGACTTTGAGGGGTTTCTATCCTAACCACTTGCTATGATTTTTCTCCTTTTCCACCATCACATATTTATGTATATTTTTATGGTTAGACCAGGAACATTGTCCTATTTTTTTTATTTTTTTTAAGCAACATAGTTGTTAGACTTATGCGAGAAGTAGAGAATTCAATGTTCGAGATACAACCCTTGCTAATAATATTTATGATAACTACGGAAGATAATAAAATGTTATTTATAAGATAATAATATTGCCTTATTTATCTCTAACATTATGGAGTATCACTAATAAAATGTTATTTAGATGACAAAGTCAGGTCAAATACCACATTCATAATTAATTATAGGAAAAATTAGCCTCGAGTTTTTTGAAGCATCTTAACCACTTGAATCAAATTAATTGGTTTAAAAAAAACTATTTTTATATGCTTAATTTGATCGATTTTTATTTATATTCCATGTCAAAGTGAATAAATAAATATTTATACATCGGGTTAGCTTAACTAATCTTTCATCATTTTCTTTTTAATAACAAAAATAAATTTTTAACCAATAAACTACTTAGAGAAAAAAAAAAAAAAGAGGACATAAATTAAAGAAGTCATTTTTCTTTCATCATCTTTTGTTTCCTAGTAGAATAATATGGCTGGATAATCCTATAAGACAAGGCTGCAAACACATTTAGGTTTATCACCCCATGACTATAAGTCTATAACTTTATTGAATATATACATTTTTTTAAGAAGGAAATCACAATAGTTAATTCACCAAGCATCAATTATTTACCATTATAGTATATTATTTACATTAATTATTTCACCAAAATAACACAATAAACAAAGAAAAGAAAAAGTCTGCATGTATTTGTAGCATTGTAAAAAATGAAATTGATGAAATGAAAGAACATTCTACCCCCAATTAAATTTAACAAGTTGGAAGAAGTCTTAGAAGTTTAATAACGTGAGAGATTAACTTTTATAGTGTAATATTTTTATAGTACATTTAATCAAGTCACACCAGCACACAGAAAAAAGTCACGACACCAAAATATCAAATCACTTAATATAGATTTTGTAAAGATATGTTAGAAAATAATATAAAATGAATCATGTACGTGTAGTGATTTGATTTATTTTTTAACTTATTTTTTATAATAATTATTGAAAACTCACACACATGAATGGAACCGTTAGAGTTTGAGCTCCTATCACAACATACAACTTAACAATTTCAGCATTTTTTTGGTTTGAAATATTTGTTGAACAAGAACTTGTAGACCATATATAGTGATTTGATGTAGTCCACGTCTAAAAATGTTCTACCAGGTGAATACAAATTAATTCATAGCTTAATAGTGGTGCTAAAAACGCTAATAATGTCAGACCATTTCTCTATCTTCATAAAATATTTTCATTGCTGTTTCACCACCCAAAAAAAAAATTAAAATAATTTCGTTGCTGTTTACAAGTCCAATAAAGAAAAAAACGAAAACTTTAACAAGTCAATGAATAGCAGTAGTTTATGAACCAAATGGTTAGGTGGAGGCTAATTCAATTCAATACCATGATGTCAATGACCAGCTCTCTCAAAGACGCAAGTTGTTACAGTTCATGCCCAAGAATTATTTATTTCTCTAAGAAATATATACATCCTATTTTCTAAAATTTAAAACTCATGCTTCATCTTTCCTCTTCCTATATTCCAAAAGAGTCATGATACATGGACACTCTTAGGTGGCAATACACCCATTGACATCCACACAAAAATCTGACACGTGGCCACGTGGACCCTGCACAAGCACACTTTCTCTTTCCTCTCCTCTTCTCTCTTCCTAGTGCATGAGGTTTACAAGGATGTATGGAAATAGATGGTGTCTTTGTAACATTTTCCATTCCAAAAATGACTCGTCTATTTTACTTTGACACGGAAATTGGGTTATCCACCATCCATATGATTGTTGAATATTTATGGCGGTAAGGGTTCTTTTGCAACTAAAAAAGACTTGAGATTGAGTCTTGCATTATGTGAGCAAGATTCAAACCACGTTAAAAATAGACTTAAATATGTTTTTGGTCCTTATAAAATTTGGACCTTTTAAGTTTAGTCCTTACTTAATTTTAATAGTTCTTTTAGTCTCTAAAAAAATTTCTCCACTCAGTATTAGTCTCTCCTCAATTCAAATTTGTTTCATTTATGCTTAAACTCTTGAGTTTTTGAACAATTTTTTGCAGACGTGTTAAGAACATTACTAAAAGTTCCTCTGTAAAAAATTGTCGCAAAATTTGATTTCTACGTCCAGATTTTGTTAATTTTATCTTTAACTTTTGCCGTTTTAAAAAATTCATATTTAATTCGTTCTGTGTTAAAAAAATTCTAAATTTTAGTTAATGAACCTTTCATAATATTCTAAACTTGTCTCAAAAAAATCGTGTAAAAATTTAAGAGTTTAAGGATAATTAAACAAACTTTGTTGTAACAGGGACTAAAATTAGAAGTAATTTTTTTTTGTAGGGCCTAAAAAACTTATTAAAATTAATTAATGACTAAACTTACAAGTTTCCAATTTTATAGGGACTAAAAACATATTTAACCCTTAAAAATATGAAAGTCTCACCTAAAATGTTGGTGAATTTATTTATAGTATATATGTTGACTCTTTGTAAACAGTTGAAAACCTAGTTCATGTGTAGGTGAAATCGTAAGAAGTACGGTGAACCAGTGTGATTTTGATAAAACTACACTTTAGATTTTAATAAATTTTGTTGAACTCGTCGCTCACCCAAACAAACACTTAGTCGTTCACCTCAACTGTGTGGCCTTAAACTTCTCCAAAGTATAGATTCTTAAGGAATGTGATTCACACCGTAAATTTTAAGAATCCTAAAAAGTGTATCCTAAAAAATGTGTATTCATCGATGATTAATATTAGTTACCTCATCTTCTTTTTTCTTTTTTTTCACTTTCGAGTTCCAACACATCGTTTTAAACTATAAATGTTTAAGTCTTCCTACAACGTAGAGACAAATTGAGAATAACAAAAGCATTAGTATAAATCTATAAAGTACAAGTACATACACAGACATTAAACATGACACTAACACGTTGACGTCGATAAAATTTTTAAAAAATAACACAATTTAATATAATCACAGCTATCAATATCATATCAGTGTTGGACACAACGCGTGTCGAACACTGGGTCACACCTTCTATTAATGGTGTGTCTGTGCAAAAGAGGTATAGATTATGTGTAGCGTGGTAAGCGGGATGTCCTTTGACGACGGACCCCTGCACACAACAATATATTTCCCCATTTATTCAAGACAAGTAACCTATTTCACAACTTGCCATGTGTATATCTTGATGCAGAAGAATGACTAAACACAGAGCCATGCAATAATAAATTGTCCTTATTTCAGATGCTCAATACTTGTCACAGCATGAAGCCCCCCCCACATACCTACCATTTAAAGGGGCCCACAAAGCAGATTGGGCAGAAAATATTTTTGGGGTACGAAAATATGTAACCAAATCCATAATCTGCCCAAAAGCCATGCACGTTGGGTGTGAGATCTATCTTCGTTAAATGGTGTAGAAACTTGGTTGTGATTGATCTTATGGACCCATAGAGGAGATATAAGACACGACAACAACAAAAAATAGATCACTCGTATATAGTGGTTCAATTATATAGGTGGTAGTACCCTATAAAGATGTCTTGTACATGTGTTAAGAAATAGGTTTTCAATGGCTGAAAACAACTATTGAGGGAGAGTGTTCCCCCAAAAGTTGATAATAACTTCTTTCACTAATAGAAAGTTGAAACTTTCCAAACCCAAATTCTTGCAGGGGAAATTGAAGAGACTTAGGAGTTGGGATAATGTTTTTTATTGTGATATATATGTTCATAAATAAGAGAAAATCAATGACAATGAGTTTCAAAGACTTGCAAACAACGGTCAGTGTTGAAACACCATCCATTTGATTCGATCATACTCATATTAATAACCACTACCATTTATCAAGTTCAATAATTTCATTATCCTAATTCCATCAGCAACAGATGTAACTATCTCCGTTCATTGACTATTATATATTCCCCCATCACAAACATATAATGGAATCGCTTAAGTCAAATATTTTTCTATAATAATTGATAAGCTGTATTGAAATTTCTGGACAATCTTAAACACTGGCACTGACTGACTATTCTTCCAAAGTTATCCAAGATGACGCATTTCAGACTAGTTATTAATTAATTTAAGGGTAGCTTCACCTACATCGATAGAAGTTACGGCAATTATCAATCATGATAAATACTCCTATTTCATTCTGATATTTAATTTTAAGGGAATGACACATTTCCAAATACAACAAACAACGAATTTGTTATAGTCCAACATCATTAATTTTGTCTTCTACAGTTTTTATTATTCAAGACTATATTTGACATCTAATTGGTAAGTATATAGTAGTTTATTGTTTAATCTTTTTATTTAACTCTAATATCTTAGCTGATTAGTTGACCCATAAAAACATTGAAAAGTTAGACTGAACTGATTGATGCCTCCCATTCAACCGATTATTACTTGTAGTCGGTTTGATCGGACGATCAAACTGTTTGCAATAGAACTGATGTAAAAATAAGTTTAAAAAATTATTTTTATTTGAATGGATAGAGTAAAAACATGTGAGTAAAAATACAGATATGTTTTGAGTAAACTTTTGTTTAGTGAGTATCACACCCGAGTATTTAGAAGAACTTGAGTTTCTTTTATGATACGAGTTGTTATTTTAATAAGTTCCCAAGCTAACTTGAGAACTATTAACTTATATAATACTCGCCACAAGGCAATAGTCATAAGTATATCTGTACAGGAAGTTTAGGATTTCACACAGAACAATGGTAAATAGGCCATTGGTGAATAGTTACAAAATACAGAGTTGTAGAAGCCAAGAATAAACAATCAATGAGCAACATTTCTTCTTTTACAAATAGCCGAGACGATAGACATTATGATGTCCATTGCTGGATAAATGGTAAAACCTATATATCTTAGAAAGTATGATAATATGGACAATTCAATGAATAGATTTTTACCCATTTAGAAACAAAAGTATTATCATCGAAGATCAATGACATCAAATTTTAAATCGGGGTTCAAGTAAACATCTGTACATGTATCGTAAATAGGACCACCATCTGGAGGCGGATCATGTGGATGAAAGCCTCGTTGCTGGCATTGTCTAATGACCGACATGCCACCAGGGGTTGTCAACCGAAAAATACCATGAGTTCTGTTACATGTAAATAGACACAAGTTATTCCAAAATAGACAATCTTTCAGTACCCAAATTCAGTACATTCTTTATATGTATATCTAAGAATATTCTGACTAATTTCTTTTTAGTGGAGAATTGTAGTAGACATGCTATTATGCTAATGTAGAAGGAGAACAAAGAGGCGAGCCATTCTTTTTCTGTTCTTTCATAGTGAATTTTTGGAGAGTTTATTTCTAAACAAGGATTGTATTGGAAGATTAGAATTATCATATAATCAGAGTTCTACAAACATCTCTAAATGGGTTACCGTTATTCTATAAAGGATTCTACTTGTTTGTCTAGGTTTATATATATCTTTTATGTGCTTCCTACATTATTAGCTATCAATTCCTTCTTTTCATTTTGGTACATAAAAGTACAGGATATTGCAGGCATTACAATGCTAACTAAGGCAAGCTGTCAGCCTTTTTACAGTGATATTGCATATCACCAGACAATGAGGAGTCCTAGGATTCAAACTAATGTGATTATTATGAACAAAATATCAACCGGCTGGCATAAATAGCCATTACTGAATAGTCTAAAGCAGTCTCGTTTGATAATTATATCAAATTTACTTTCACGGTTTCGCTAACTTATATATGATATAAATATGCTTTCTTCTCTAATTTCCTATCAAAACACATTTGAGACATATGATGTTACCTTGAACTGTCTGTTGGTGCCATGACTATTGCAACAGCTTCTGGCAGCATAATCTATAGAGAAAAGCATTCAATAGGATTAAAACTCAAATGCAAAGAAATACCGAATCTAATTAGCTTGATTCTTCAGGCCTCAGGTTCATTATATCTCACCTGATATGAGTAATGGGTGTGTACATCAATTGATGACATGAAACAAGATTGTGTAGGGTGTGTCTGCATATTCAGAATTATATGTCAGTATTGCAGCAAGAAAATGGGAAGAATATCAAAGTAAAAGTAAAAAGTTCCTTAAAAAAAAAAAAATCAAAGTAAAAGTAAAAAATTGGCTAAATTGCATTTTTGGTCCCTTAACTATTTAGGTAGTATCGTTTTGGTCCCTTAATTAAAATTTGATTTATGTTGGTCCCTTAACTTCTCTCATTTACACATTTTGGTCCTTTCCGTTAGTTTTAATTCAAAAACGTTAGATTTTCTTCATCTTCTTCTCCTCTTTTTCATCTTCATATCATCTCCATCAACCTTCAACAACAAGACTCCCAGAAAAATTCCAGAAGAAAATGAGGAAAACCTAACGTTTTTGAATTAAAACTAACAAAAATGACCAAAATATGTAAGAGAGAGAAGTTAAGGGACCAAAATAAATCGAATTTTAATTAAGGGACCAAATCGATACTACCTAAATAGTTAAGGGACCAAAAATGCAATTTAGCCTAAAAAATTTGGATATGATACAAATGAAACCGAGGAATGCTAAGAGCACCCACATCCATGCCACCCAAATGGGTGGTATAATTGGGACCCACATAATATATTATATTACTTTACACTTCCCAATTATTTAAACCACTCAACTACATTTTCTAAATATTCATACCATTCCTCTAAAACTCTAAAATGGGTCCCACTTATCTTACAACTACAATATACTTTAAATTATATTTTACATTAATATATAAAATGTGTAATGAAAATATATAAAATGTATCACACAATATACTCAAAATGAATCAAAATATCTAAATAATAAATAAAATTAAATGAAAATTATACGAAAATATATTAAATAATGTACTACTTGACACAAATAAGTTATAAGAAAATACATTAATAAAATTATTAAACGTTGAAATAAACTACTACCATGGAATAGGATAAATAATCAAATATATATGTTAAAAAAATTAGCCGTTGCATGAGTGAAAAAAATATATATTACCGTTGCATGAGTTAAATATGTATGAAGAGAAATGTATAGTTTGTTGGCTTGAATAAATGTATATTACCGTTGGGCTTCTCTTCAATAATATAAATATTAATTAAAAGAAAAAAAACTCAAAAGTAATACAAAATGTGCACAAAATCAGACAATTGCAGGAAAAGGAACGTAGTAATGCATTACTACCATGGATAGTTTAACTACTCAATTTCAATGCCAATTATCCATGATATTATGACACAAAAGCATTGGGCAGTGTGATACCACCCATATGTGCAGGCGATGTGTATGCTCTAACAAGTAAAACACACACATTCATTTTATTGTCAACACCAATTATTATAGTGAAATCTTGTGCGGGTCCCCACTAAATAACATGGACCCGCTCCTTAACCATAAGGCCCACATGCAATATTACCCGATGTATATACGTGTATCATCAACCACTGATTCTCACATCAACGGTTGAGATATCTTACTTTACTCTTTAAACTTTATAGAAGCCAAATCGCTAAGAATATGGTAACACAATATATGATTTATCTGGACAAATAGCATCAAAAGGTTTTGAAAAACTCAATAAGCTATAGCCAGTGCCCAAAGACAGAAAACAGAAAACTCACATGGATCCATCCAAGGGGAAAAAGTGATCGCTTATCTTGTGCTTCAAATATTTCCTCTTCATTTGTGGCTTGACACTGTTCAGGAAAGGTAACATTTTTAGAGAACATAATCATAATAGATGTTACTCAAGCGATTATATTGAATGAGTACTTACAGAACTTGATGTTGCCTCCTGCTTAGGGATTATTAGAGCTGTGATATAAAATTTTCTATTTTTCTGCAAATCAGTTGAAGTTGGAAAAGAACAATCAATATCTCACAGTTGATGTATGCACTAGGAGAGATAGATCCAAGGATAAAAGACATTGATAAAAATTTTAAAACCCAGTACATAAAAACACCAGACACAAAGCAAGCTCATGCACAAAAACATACATGATCTGTATATTCTGTAGCTATACATGAGACGGAATGTTCAAATATCTTCTTTGTTGAAGCAATTCCAGCAATGGGTTAACTTTTGTTTCTAATATAAGTAAATAATGCACACTGCCAAAAAAATTAACATGAAAAAAAAAATCTACAGTTGATGCATAAGTTAATATTAGCATTCCAACTTGGCAACTCATCTTGTACCTATTCTTGCTGATTACTTTAAGACAAAAAATGTAAAGAACACTTACAAGCGAGCCTGCAAGGATACCACAAGTCTCTAAATTTTTGTCAGTGTTAGACTTAGCAAGCTTCATAAAACTCCCCATCATTGCAGTTGACTGCAAACAGAAACAATTATAAGGAAAAGAGGGAATAGTGACGTTCCAACGGTTAAATTTTGGAAAGGTGAGTATGCAAGCAAAGAAACTAAATACTCAAAATGAACTGATACATTCTTCCCCAGAAATGAACCAAAAAGAAGTTTGCATCAAAGATTAATGATAAAATGCTTTTTGACTCTCACGATGTGCAATTGAAGAGGAGACTCAGCACGGCCAAAACTATCTGATGATGGAGTCTCTGTCTTACATCCTGCCTCATCAACATGAGGTGATACTGTAGGAACCAAATCTTGTACTTCTGCAAGTACAGGTGGAGGAGAAGGCTGTCTGATAACTTTTATAGGAGCAGAGTCTTCTGTTTCTTCAAATGAGATAAGCGAAGGAGTTTCATCAGCATGTTTGACCTGGCAGTCCTCACTCTGGGTAAGAGTAGATTCTACGTCTGATTTATTGTGTTCTGAAATGCTATTATCTTTTTTATTTTGTGATCCATCTTCCAAGGATTGATGAAGGCTGTTAGTTCAGATAGAGAATCCAACAGAAGAAATGTAGTTACTATATATAAGTAAATAGATAAACCAGCTAAAAAATGCTTCATGTACGACAGACCTCAGAATTTTAGCAGTGAATAAATTTTTAAAAGTCTTCAAATGAGGTACAATTATTGAGAAAGGTTGGAAACAACATCACTTTCTTCTTAAAATGACTAGGACAACAAAAGAAAATAGTTGTAAATAAAATAATCATAAGCCACAACCTTGGAATTTCAACTGGAGACAGATCTATGATAGTTGGATACCTCACCTACATCCATAAAGAACAGTCAGGAGGATGATCTTTTAAAGTCATTGAAAGATACAGATAAACACTATCATACCCCTTTATCGCTTGTAGGTGGTTGCCACGGCCCTTTAAGGCCATTTGGACCTAGAATAGAATGTCTGGAGAGGGTTTCTTCCTTTGGGGGTGGGAGAGTTAGAGATCTACAGTAAGAAACGTAGTTAAAAGGGTTATCAAGCAAAGAAGTCCATGTAGCAATATCTACTTTCATAAGAAAAGAAATCTCATATGACAGGCAAAATATAACCCAGCATATTAGCAAAGTCTTCTGGACCGCCAATATTATATTAAGGGCTCAGCATCCTCTCGTAAAGGCCAATTAACCCTAGGGCGCGCCCTTCCCTCATCACCGCCTTTAATGACTTCTAGAAGCATCTAGAACGTGCAATAAACATAAAAGGTGTGACTTGGGGCTTAAATCACGGGAATAAAAGCCCAAGAAAGGATATAAATACCCACCTTGAGAGCATTCTCAAGACATAACCTAAACAGATACTAACCCTAGTTATCGATATAGCACTCGCTGCAAGTACATCTTTGTATAACTCCATGCCAGTGGAGAAAGCAAAGTGAGCTAATTTATGCAGAACTAACCAACATAAGAAGGCCAATCATTAATGACGGAAAATTCCGAAACTTACAGTCTTTTCATACTATCTTCCATAGGCCTTGCATAAGGATACTGCTGGGCCTTTGATCCTCGGTGGACAAACTCTCCTGCAGTTTGTCTGAGAGCCTGGTCATGTATAAAATATCATATAAATACTATTTATACAAAACTTCTTCAGGGAAGGTGGAGAGGACAGAAACAGTAAAAAATGTGTTCAACCGAAAGAACAGATGTAACTGTTAGGAAACTTTATCACCACAAGCTACAGCCTTCAATAGAAATTCTCTAATAAATTTTACCTTTATTTGATCGTAACTAGCCATAGTTTGCTTTTTCACTGGGGAAAAACCAGTCGAATAATTTGAACGAAACGCGTCCCTCCCACTCTGTTGATATGATTTCCTGCTGTTAAGCTCATTGATCTTCTGTTGTGCCAGTGGTTTCAACTTCTCCAGTTCAATCACAGAAGTTAACAATTTCTGTAATGATAGCAAGAACCTAAACATCATATTACATTAAAAAATGCATAACATGTTTGTTATCGTTTGAGGAAGAGAATTGAAAGTTAACCTTTCTCAATAATTCTTTCTTGCTCTGTGGAGATGTTCTATAATCTCGGTGCCGTGGTATTGTCTCAGAGACCAAACTAACACCAACCAAGGAAAAAGAACCTCAGTTCAACAAAGATATGAAATAGAATGAATTCCTCCTATTTCAATTTTCAAACAAATTTACTAGATACAGTAGAAAGTATTACGAGTCAAATAACAATACAAGCTATCTTGTTGTATTACCTGGAATATCTTAGGAGCATGATATATAGATCAATAATATTTTTCTCTGCACGGAAAATATCAGCCTACAATATCAAAATCAAAATTTGGATATTAGAAGCCATGCAAAGCAAGTAACTAGAAATTTTGTTTTTTTAGACAGAAACATAACCGCATTATGTTGCAGAATATATAACATGACTGTAAAGTAAAAGCCAAATATGATAGTATGAATGAAAACTATATATGGTGAAATCTGTGCATGTAATTATACTTATCAGTCACATATTTAAGCACTAACCATAAATAATAAGGTAAAATGTCCTCAAATAGTATTGCAGAATTTGAACAAACCACTATTTACTAGAAATTGAATGAAATATAACCTAAGTAACAGTTTAATTTCATGATGATATAAGTCAATAATTCATATAAAACTAAATGAAATAAATGTCGAAATTGAATTGATTTGAAATATGAATACCTGTTTGAGGATATTATCGGCGATCCTGTAGTAGATACGAAGCGAAAATCGATTATCAACATCGACTTTCTGAGTTCTCGCAGCGATGTTGATCGTATCCGAAGAACACGTCATCATTTTTATTTTCTATTTCTTGTGAAATATTCCGATTCCGATGTAACACCGCCGTGGCAATTGAGTTTAGCTTCAAGGATTCGTCGTCGTCGGCACAGAGTTGTTTAGATCAGAAGAGACTTTCGTGTCATTTATTTTATTTTACTTTCTCCTGAGGGTAAATATGGCAACACAGTGTCAATTATATATTTCATCATCACTAATTCACCATGGTTAATTAATTAATTTTATTAATTCACCGTGGTTATAGATTATAGTAGATAGATGATTTCATACAAAAAAAAATGAAAATTTAACCAAAAAAAATATTTACCCTACAAACAGGGTATTTTTTTTATTTTTATACGATATTACATGTTGAGATAAACATTTTTTATGGTATACATATCTATAAAGGATCTCTCCATTTATAAAGTCTTCTATACATATCGGACAATTGGTTTCAGTGGGGTTTAGGGAGTCATATGTTGACTTATTTACTCTTTTAGAAAGTGCTCGACGAGCCCTACAATTATCTATAATAATAACCAATACAAGCATAAAAAATATAAAAACCATTAATCCTAACAATAACATTCCATAAAAAAAAACTCTTATCTTCATCCTCTTCAGGTAGATCACTACTGTGATTCTCTTCGGGTAGATCGGCAATCTTTGACAGCGGCTCTCCATTCAGATCACCCAAACCCATTGTCAAGTTTGTGAAGAAGCACAATATTGCCAAAATTATGTTGAAAAAACTACAACCTGTCATTTTTTAAATGAAAAACTACGAGCTAGCTAAATGAAATTATTACCCTCCTATCTATAAGTGGGACATAATTATGTTAAAACGTCTTTAAAATGTCGATATAAATCATGTTCCATAAACAATAAAAATTAATAGTTGTTCGAATTAACTAATCAAAAGTATAAATTTACACACATTACAAAATTTGGCCCATCCAATAGAATATTTCTAGCTCCGCTAGTGATTGTAGCAGGTTGTATTATATGATGGTTCTTGTGGGAGATTGATTTTTATTTACATCTATGTAAAGTGATGATTAAAGTTATAAACAGAAATGAGGCATCTAATGATTACTTATACAATTAGTATGCATGCCAATTCTTGCTCTTGTGCAAAGTGTCTACACTGTTTCCATGGCAGCAGTTATGGAAAAAGTTCAATATGAACGTAGAAAAGCTCAGTTTTTTCAACCTTTCTAATGTTGTTGGGCATATTGCATTTCAACTTTCTGGTTAGCTCTATCCAAGTGATAAGGAGGCAGCTTTTACATCATTTGACTTTGGTGTCTGCACATTTTTTATCTCAATAAAAACTTATTTTTAGTCCCTCAATCAAGGATTCAAATAGCACAATCTTGCATGTTTTTCCACTTAGCTAACTATATATATATATTGGTCACGCAACTAAAAAAATGCGGTCACACACACCATATGCCATACAAAAATGTTAAATCAAGCGAATAATTGATCCAGAATTTATCACAAAACCATTTCTATTGGTAGAGCACCCTTGTTTTCCGCCCCATTCCTCTTTGAAAACTGTCTCACGTGATTTTACATCCAATATGAGTATGACACTTGGTTTCGTGAATTTTCGGGAGAGTTTGTGTCGTTATGTATAGCAATCCTCTATACCATATATTTGGTTAACTTAAATTTTTCAGAATGATGCAAAGCAAAGGGGTGTACACATTGAGGATGTCAATAAAAAAGTGGGCACTACTACCCCATTATCATAACCAATGATGTTTAAGATTTGTATATAGATTCAATAATATTTTACTTGATAAAAAGATATTGGCATAGGAGATAGAGTAATTATTATAGGAGTTTGGTAAAAAAAAACAATGATCATCAAACAGTCAATAAATCAATTTATTTTTTTAAATCCCTATTTATGTAATTACAAAATTAAATAAGAATATAGTTAAAGAAAAAAATACAGCTAACAGTTAAATAAGAATATATTTCTAAAGGAAAAAAATGGCTAACAAAAAATAAATAATCCCACATAATTCTATAGCATCAATCAACATTAATATTATTATAGTCCGAGTAGAATTAGATTCAGGCTTGTTAAGTAAGGTCTCAAATTCGAGTTTAGCGAATGAGAAAAATCAATAGATACTCCTCATCAATAATAGTTAAAAAAAATAACAACCATTTAAAAAAAAAAGGAAAACGCTCTTTAGTACCGAAAAGAGCGTGCGAAATTTGACAAATAAGATGAAGCTTTTGAATTAGTCTTAACTAAAATCCAAATCTAAATATAGAGTACAATATATCCTCCTACTCCTTTTAATTAGATACCTTCTATCAATATTTTTCATGTTAAATAACAAATGAAAATAGAGTACCATCGTCTTATCTCATTGAGTAATTAAAAGAATGTTTAACATCGAAACGGTGGAACATTCTTACTGTACGACAGGTTGTATTTTTCTTTGATATATTGATTTTTAATAAAAAAAAACCTGACGCGGCACGTGGGAGAGGGAGATAAGTTATTTTCTTTGATATATTTGAAAACACATTAGTTATGAAAGGGATGAGTATGAATTTCTATTACTCTCTGAATTACCTGAATTAGGTGTAATAAAGCTGCATCTTTTCTCCTCCTCTTCACTTGTTTTTGAAATAAGATTGGTTGAAGATGAAGAGGAACAGCAACACTTTCAAATTTTGCAGACTTTGATCTTCCATAATGAGCAATCTTCATTTTCCTCTGACCATGCTGCAATGCCATCTGTTCTCTCCTCAAGCCAGCAATACTCCCTGGTGAATCAGTGATCAAATTTGAAGAGTAACTCAATGATGCCTCAGTAGAACCACAAGAACCTTCTTTAAAGCTCTTTGATTTTTTTAGAGTTGAAATCTTTGTTGAGTTTCTTGGTATTACAATTTTTTCAGAACTTGTGTTTAAGAGATAAATTTCAAAATCATTACTGCATCCTTTGCTAAGTCGCGTCCAAGTCAACAGACTTAAGAACATCCGCTAAAAAAATGTATTTTTATACTAATGTCATTTTCTAGTTCTACTAATTGTGTTCCAACATGGGTAGTTAGAGTGTCTTCACAAACTTTGTCTAACTTTTAGTTCATATATGTATGTATGTGACAAACACTATCTTAAACTTATTTGAAAATTGAGATATATTAATTCATCTTCTATAACATATATAAAGGCAAAAGAAAACTATTATTTAGCTAAAAATTCATGGGTTAAATATGTTTTTGGTCCCTGTAAAATTGGGGCTTTTTAAGTTTATTCCTTGCTTAATTTTAAAAGTTCTTTTAGTCCCTAAAAAAAAATTTTTTTTACTCAGTATTAGTCCCTCCTCAATTCAAGTTTGTTTAATTTATGCTTAAATTCTTGAGTTTTTGAACAATTTTTTACAGACGTGTTAAGAACATTACTAAAAGTTCCTTTGCAAAAAATTGTCACAAAATTTGATTTCTATGTTCAGATTTTGTTTATTTTATCTTTAACTTTTGCCGTTTTAAAAAATTCATATTTAATTCGTTTCATGTTAAAAAATTCTAAATTTTAGTTAATGAACCTTTCATAGAGTTCTAAACTTGTTTAAAAAAAATTGTTAAAAAATTTAAGAGTTTAAGGATAATTAAACAAACTTTGTTGTAACAGAGACTAAAATTAGAAGTAATTTTTTTTGTAGGGACTAAAAAACCTATTAAAATTAAGTGAGAACTAAACTTAAAAATTTCCAATTTTATAAGGACCAAAAACGTATTTAACCCAAAATTCATATATCATTTACACTCACGAGTCACGAGTACATTTTTTTTGACAAGTATACCGACGAGTACATGATATATATGAGTATTCATGATAATCTATTAATTAGCTAAAAACCAAAATTGCAAAATAAAAGTCAACAATTTATACTCTTACAAAAATTAATTGAAATGTTAAAAAAAAAACTAAAAAGTATGAATGGATTGAAATATACCAACATGTTCGAGGATATTATCAACGATCCTATGGTAGATGCACAACAAAAATCGATTATCGACATCGTCTTTTTGAGTTATTACAACGATGTTGAGCGTCTTTGATAGGGCTGGAGGTCGTATAAATTATATCCCTTTTCTCGATTGTAGTCTTTTTTTTATTAATTACAATTTTTAGATGCCATGTTTTAATTTAAGTCCTATATTATGATGGCTTTGAACGAACAAATTTCAACTTTGTGCCGTTGCATCTTAGTGGCAAAGCTTTTAGAATTATACTCCCTCCGGCGTTTTGGGAAAAAAATTATTCCAAATTATTTGATATGATTTGTTTGCAGGAAAGGTGCTTTCAAGTGTTGGATCCCCATGCACCCGGCAGGGCCTCAAACCCGAACAATTTGGTAATCTAGGTTTATCATTAAACATGTTGTTATTAAGTAAATCCTTTCGATTGGTTCCAGTTTCTATCACAATCACTAAGATGCTGAGGAAGGGGTTTCTTAAAGATTATGTATGCTGAGGAAAATCCGGTGATCTGAATCTATCTACTTACTATATATTAAATATTAATCCCTCTGATTTTACCATTTTGCCCCTATGAGGGGCATTTTTGTATTTTCCTATTTGGTGGGATGTGGTTGGTGCCACCTCATCATTCTTATGGCATATTTCCCATTTTGCCCCCACCAATTTTTTTTTAATTATTTTCTAATTTTTAATAACTTTTAACTATTTTCCAATTTTATTTTTTTAAACTATTTTTCAATTTTTTCACCCAAATTCAGTTGCTTCTACATTGCCGTTGTGGGAGATTAAGGTATCGTTTAACCCGGCTTTTTTTCAACTTCTCTAAATTTTTAACGAGAAGTTATGTCAAGCACAATATCAATTATTTTAATTTCAATATTGTTTAATCATCACAACCTCACAAATATTTTTATCCACATTGTCATTTAATGATACCAAATATTTTTATTTCATTTCTTTAAACGTCGCAAATATTTACTCACACACATTAACGTTTAGAGTAATATTTTCGTCTGTCTGTGTTTTTGTTACGCTGATGCATATAATTTTTTTTAGTGTTGCTTGGTTGAGTGCTACCTCACCGATTTTTTTTTAACTACTTTCCAATTTTTATATTTTTAAAAACTTTTAACTATTTTCCAATTTTTTCTCTCAAATTCAGTTGCTTCTACACTGTCGCTGTGGGAGATTGAGATACCATTTGACCGGGGTTTTTTCTACTTCAATACATTTTTAAGGAGAAGTTAAGTCAAACACAATATTAATTAAGTACTTACTAAAAAGGGAACTATTTTAATGCATAAAATTGAATGGAATGAGCTTTGCCCAAAAGTTGTTGAATGCTACTTTAAAAAATTACTTCTCGCCAATATATTTCACAAATACCTCTTTTCAACTCACGCTGGGAACCTTTTCTTTTATTTTTTTAATATTATATTTCAATATGTTTTTTTTTCATTTAACTTTTTTATATTTTTAAAAACTTTTGACTATTTTTCAATTTTTTTATTTTTAACTACTTTCTTTTTTTTTTCTTCCCCAATTCAATTTCTTCTAGACTGCCATCGTGGGAGATTAAGATACCGTTTGACCCGATTTTTTTCAACTTCTCTATATTTTTAAGGAGAAGTTAGGTCAAGTACAATATCAATTAAGTACTTACTAAAAAAGGTATATTTTTTTTAATGCATAAAATTGAATGGAATGAGCTTTGGCCAAAAGTTGTTGAATGCTACTTCAAAAAACTACTTCTTGACAATTTATTTCATAAGCATCTCTCTTCAATTCACGTTGAGAACCTTTTCTTTTATTTTCTAATATTGTATTTCAATATGTTTTTTTTCTTCCATTTAATTTTTTTTAACCGTTCCATTTAATTTTTTTTAAGGAGGTTCCATTTAATTTTATTACCTTTTTTTCAAAGAAGTTTTATTATTTTTTTAACACTTATATATTTAATTTAAATATCATTTAATCATAACAACCTCACAAATATTCTTATTCACGCTATCATTTAATGATACCAAATATTTTTATTTTCTTTCATCAACCTCGCAAATATACACACACATATTAGCGTTTAGAGTAATACTTTATGTGTGTCTGTTTTTTTGTTACGCTAATGTGTATAATTTTTTTTGGCATTGCATAATGTGAATGATTATTTTTATAAAATTTTGATTTTAATTAAAAGTAAAATTTTAGATGTCTTTTCTTCAAAAAAAGGTATAGATGCCTTAAAAAATTATGCTTATCTTATATATATATATATATATATTGCACTTTTATATTGTAACAAACAATGCATATATTTTTCTTATTCAAAAAAATTAAACATTGCTAAATAGAAAATGTATTATTTTCTATTTTATCAGCATCAGATGATAGGATTTTGTATAAGTTTGATAATGATCCGAAAGATGTCTTTCCTTATGTAGTGAGAATATAGTTGATGTAACACTATGAGAAAAACACTCAGTAGCTTTATCATTTACCACATACTTACCTTGAGTTCTTTGCTTCCATTTTGTAGTCAATGGCAACCCAAATATATGTAACAATTGGTCAGGTTCGAGGCTGCTCATCAACCTACATCATCCGGTTGTTGAGAAGGTTAAGACTTAGTAGGTTTGCATTATGATTTCACAATACAGTGTTAGAGTAACTTATTATTTCACAATCCGATTTGATTGTTTTTTGACCATGTTTCTTGAATTGTTGTCATAACCTTAACACTTCTCAAGCTCATAGTCAAAGCTTCAGTTAGAATTTAAGTTAGAGTTCGACTTCTTCTCAACGTACTTCGCACAACGATTTTTCCAAACTGTCTCATGTTAGGCCAATTGCTGAATTTATAAATTTAGTCAATGTCTGCTTTTTTTTATGCATAAACATGCTTTGAGTTTTTTTACGCACAAATTAAAAATACATATTGCATTATTCTTTATTTCATGTGCATAATTTGTGTTAGGATACATACTACATCACTACATGGAAAACAACTGAATTCAATCCTAACCAGTTTGGATTGTATTATGAGAGTTGTACCAAATGTTTGAAGACATCAATGTCAAATGGTGCTAGCTATATATGCACATGCAGAAGTGATGCTTAATTTTCATTTGTTTCAACAATGTTAATTGGTCAACAGGGTACATATAATGTACATGCATGCATTTATCTAGACTTTATAGGAAGATAAATTAGAAGTCATGGTACATTTTCTTTAGCTTAAAATCAGTTATGTTACCTTTATTTTCTAAATTATATGTAACTATATTCGCATACGTCTTATCCATGTTAATATGCATTGGACTAATATTGCAGTTATTTCCCTGTTTAGCATTTCCAAAACGAGGTGTCAAGAACAATTCTGAAAGGAAAGCGCAAAACAATCACTCTCATTGATGACCAGACACAGAGACAGTATAATTGTCGCCTCATTACCGCCAATAGAGCAAGCTATGAAAAATATTTGGGTGGGCAGTGGTTCAATCTTCAAGGTGGTAAGCTCATCTTTGATCTCGAAAAGTCACAGAAGAACTTGCACGTTCGAGTTGTTCCAAAGTAGATCTTTGTTGTTGAACTATTTGAACTTCTACTACTTTGACGTATCGCTTTGGACTGTAATCGTAAACTATCTTGACTTTGGGATGCCATTTGTTCTTTTCATTTTGTCTGATGTAAATATTGACAAAAATCCCTTTTTGGTTAGTCTATGACACTTCCAGTCTCTTTTACAAACCTAACTATTATGTAACGTTAATCTGCACACTGTTGGTTCCTTCATTGGTTCCAATTAGTATCATGTTAATTATAACGTTGTTTTCCTAATCTCTTGAACAAAATAAAACATGCTCTTTTCCTATGGCAAATCTTTATAATGCTTTGGTGAATGTTTTAGAAATATACATACATACATATATATGTATATAACATCTAATTAACACTGCAATATGTTTTGTACCTAGCACTTCCCAAGATGAGATATCAAGGAAATTTCTAAAAGGAACACGGAAAACAATCACAGTCATTGACAAACAAGCTCAAAAAAGGTATAAGTGTCGCTTGATAACGGCAACGAGAGCAAGTTACAAAAAATACTTAGGCGGCCAATGGTTCAAATTTTGCCGAGAACATATGTTAGAGGTAGGTGATAAGTTAATTTTTGATCTAGAGAAGCCACCTAAAAATATGCACGTTCAAGTCGTTCCCAAATAAAGATTTGGTGTTCATGATCCGCACTTTCAACATATCACCTTAACTCTAATCCTAGACTAGATTATCTTCACTCACCGATGCTACTTCTTTGCTTGATTTCATTTGATGTAAATATGGGTATCAATCCTTTTTTGGTAACTCTATAACAACAACACTCTTTTTTATAATTTTGGATAATATGTAATCATAATTCACACATTATTGGTTCCAATTGTTTTCATCCTAAGTATTATGTCAATTCCTAATCTCATAAACTGATTATATGCTCTCTTAATCAGCCCATACATATTTTATGATGAACCACATGTTCCGTCGTTTTAACATCTTTTCTTTCAAAGAATTTTTTTATCGAATATGTTATTGAATCCGTACAAAGCACGGGTTTGCAACTGGTAAGAAAAGAAAAGATCAAAGGGTTACAAGCTTGCAGTAAAGCACAAAGAAAAGAAATTTCTATACTTCTTTTGGAAATTCTACAAAGATGTAGGTCCACCAACTCAGCAGTTTCATATATCTCATACATGAATGTGTAAAAAATGAGATTTACATAGACTATTAAAATGGACGTCTATATTTTTTATGTTAGGTGATGGAATGCGGCGAAGCGACGAAGTAAATAATCTTTTGTCGAGCACTTTATGAAGGGCTATTCTTCCATGGTCACAAGACCAAATAAATAGTATTTAGACACATTCACATGAAGAGATTATTTTCAAAATATTTAATTATTTTTTTATCAATTTTCTGTTTATCATTAAAAAAATATTTGTTTATGTGTATACGACCAAATACTATTTGTTTGGTGTTGTGACCATATTAGAATTTCTCTTTTATGAATAAGTTAGCAGTGAGTAAAAGTGCCAACCTTTTGCAGCATAGCTGGCATGCTTTATGTTTGCTCAATACTTGTTACAGCATCAATTGTTTGAAAATTAACATTAAACGGAGAAGCTCCTTTCCATTTGTCACAAATATTGGAGGAATTTTCCCTTAATGTTATTTCCTTTAACATGATAACATTCTCGTACTATGTTCACAAGGCAAGGGCAGTATTGCAGCTATGTAGTAACATCATTTTATTTTACCCGTCATAACATGGAATAGGGATATGCTATGATAGGAATTTGGCTAAATTGCTCTTTTGGTCCGTTAACTACAAGTATTTTTTAGTATCACTTTGATCTCATAATTAATTTTTGATCCTTTTGAATTCCCTATGATTATCTCAATTACACGTTTTAGTCTTTTCCGTTAGTTTTAATTCAAAAACTTTAACTCATCTACACGTGTCATCTTAACATTGACTGAAAATTCATTTATTTCCTTCATCTTCTACATCAAAAAAATAAAAACTAAAAATTCAATGGCATCACTCAATCAATAACCAATTTTTCCACTCAATAAACATCACTTTCACTTCAAACAGCACAAATTCTCATTCTCCATAATCCAAATCAACCAAAATCTTCAGACCTATTTCCCAATTTTTTTCTTTCAGATTCAGTAACGATGGAAAAATCAACCAAAATCTTCAAACCTATTTCCCAAATCCAAATCCTCCTTCTTTGAATCACCCTTCAATGCAGGGGCGGAGCCAAGTTTTAAACATTGGGGAACCAAGTTTTAGAAGGTGGAATTTATTAAAGAAACACTTAATCTTCAAATGCATTAATATATAAAAAATTTAAGTTATACTCAAAGTTACTATTGTCAAATAATAACCCACTTGGATTGGTTTGGTGGTATTGACTTGAGACTTAGGAGTGTGCTCCTCTTCAAGATCTCTCTGTTGTCAATTTAAGTGGACTAATTTATCTTCTTAAAAAAAAATTGTTGATTGATTGATTTTATTCTATTGTTGATTTTATACTTACATGATTAAAGGGGTTTTCCTTTAAGAAGCTAAAAGTTTTTTCCCCTATAAAGACAAAATCCAATACACATATAATATATTACTTTAGATGAAAGTACTAAGAGTGTTCACAATGCTAGTACATTAATAGAGACTCCTTAAACAAACCTCACATATACACATCACTTATTTATAATTTTTTAATAAAAATATCTATTAAGGACTCAATGACTTCAATGGCAATACACTAATAAAGACTCCAATTAAAAGTACTTAAATATGTCTCACTAATAAGGACTTCAATTAAAAGTACTTAAATATGTCCCACTAACAAGGAGTTAATGGAATAGTTGGGGGACCGCATTGAATAAAAAATAGGATCCTATTAAAAAAACATGTAAAATGATAAGACTAATAGTATGGAAAAATTGAAAAAATTGGGGGGGGGGGGGACCACGGCCACCCCTGGCCCCTCTTGTGCATCCGCCACTGCTTCAATGAATCTCAAACCGAAACCTCTTGTGTTTACATCCTTAATCTCTTCTTCAAAACTCAAATCGTTGAATCGTTCATCATGCAGAACATTATTTTATGTTTAAGGTAGTGTTGTTGTTTAATTTACTGATGATTTTGGTGCATTTATGTTAAGGTTAATGTGAGAGATCAAATTTTTGAAGTTTTTTGAAGGATTGGTTTCGAAGGATTTTGGTGCTCTTATGTACTTCAAGGATGTTGTTGTTGCTACTCTTATTTTTTGACATCAAATTTTTGGAGCAATTGTTGTAAGGTTAATTGGGTTTTTTCATAGTATTGTTGTGAGGTTAGTTGCGTAGAAGATGCACATAAGAAGATGAACGAGAAGGGATCGAGTAACATGTTCATTTATTTGAGTTTTTTTTGGGTATTTTTTACATATGATTTATGAAGATTTGGTGTAAATGATCAAGGCGAGGAGAGAAGAAGATGAAAAAAAATAGAAGAAATAATTAGCTGTAGATGACATACTCCTAGATACAATAGACCCACAAAATCTAGCGGTTTTCTTTGTGACAACAAGATCCAATGATTACAGTTAAAAAAAAATTAACGACGTCTTAAATGGACCACTTATAATGTTGGTCTACATAAGACATTTAGGGTTAGTAACTCGATGGAAGTGACCAATTTATATAATAAAGACATATTTAAAGGATCCAAAAAGAGCAAATATTAGTTATTAGAGCAAAGTGATACGTCAAAAATAATTAAAAGATCGAAAGGACAATTTAGCATAAAAATTTAAAATGGATAAATTGAATACTCATTTATCCTACCCCTTAGAATGAATCAGTAAATAAATCAAATATCCCCTTTCCAAAAAAATAAAATAAATCAAACATCCAATAATGTAAACGATAGTTAGACACTAGCACAATATTACAAGAATATCACTATGTTACTACACATCCAATAATGTAAGTAGATTGTTTTTAGTTGAAGTAGATTGAAGGAGAAGGGTATAAGGGAAATAAAGGGAACCAAGTCTTTTAAAGAAAATTTTAACCCCCTCCAAAAATGAGACATTTCAAGTAGAGAAATTATTTCTTTTTTTTTTTTTTTTGCAGTGAGAGAAATTATTTCTTTAATATTTAGACTTGAATGTCTTTTTATTTAATATCATCCTGAAAATTATCATTGTATAAAATGAAATTTTACAGTTTTTTTTATTAAAATATTAATCTCTTAAATCTTCTCATCGAACCAAATATAAAAGATTTGAAAGTCTTTCATTTTCATTAAAAACCACCCACTCTTAGTTTAGAGTCTATTGATTGAACCAAAAAAAAAAAAAGTCTATTGTTTTGCACGTATTACTTGTATCTTGAATAATAACAAAAGTCAAAAATAACCCACTTGGATTGGCCCAGTGGTATTGGCTTGAGATTTGGGAGTGTGTTTCTTCTCAAGATCTCAGATTCGATTCTCTCTGATGTTAATTTCGATGGGCTAATTTAGTTTTTTCAAAAAACAAAAGTCAAAAATAATTTGACATTAACATCTAAAAGTTTTTATTGTTTGTCGGTGTAACCCATATTTATAGTGAGAGAGTGCCCCTCTCTTTAATTTTTTTTTTTTGGTTAAATATAATAACAAAAGTCACACAGCATAAAAGATCTTTAGGCAATTTTTTTTATTTTTTTTTCAAATATAATACAACTAGAATTAAGATCTTTAATCCTCTACAAATATCTCAAAGTATCTCAACAATTTAATATTTTTATTAGAAAATAAATTTGATATAATCTTTGGTAAAACTTTTTACACAATCAATCAATCACTCACAAATTAGTCATGTGAGGGAGTTAAAAAACGAGGCTCCAATTCCAATTCCAATTCCAATCCTCAATTTCTTTATTAGTTTACTCTTTAACTCTTTAGTCTTTACTTGAAAGAGAATTAAGCAATGCAGTAACATTTATGAATAGTTGAAGTAAATGAGATAAATTTTTGTGTTGAAAGAATGGAACCGAACCCAAGAAGAATTTATGAACCACAGAGAAATTGGGTACCTTTGTTTTCCTTCTACCACCATATTATGAATATTCATTTCTTGCTCTGTTATATTTCCTTTTTTATGATCCATCATGATCATGTTTAGCAGCAAGTAGTAAAATCAATAGAAACTATTTTTCTTTTCTCACTGCTGCAATGAGTAGTAAGAAAAGTTTGATGATTCCCAATAATTTGGAAGAAGCTTCAGTGAATTTGTTAAACCAATTTGTGAAAGTGAAGCAAAATTCACGAATTTCATACTTTCTTATTCTCTTTTTCATTGCTTGGTTTATTCACAAATGGATCTTCTCTTTCTCCAATTGCCTTCCAATTATCCTTCTTCTCTTTGCATCTACACAAGTATGTAATCTCTCTCTCTCTCTCTCTCTCTCTCTCTCAACGAAATAGTGTTTCAATTATTACTGATTCTTCATCTTTATTTTGCAGTATGGGAATTACCAGCGGAAAATACTTGAGGAGGACTTGAACAAGAAATGGAATCGTATCATAGTCAATACCTCGGTCGGTACCTTTTTCACTCCAATTATCTCTTTGGCATTCTCATCAATGAGCTTTTATCATTTTTATTTCAACTTATTTTCGTTGTACATTGTAGCCTGTCACACCATTGGAACAATGTGAGTGGTTGAATCTATTGTTGTCACAAATCTGGTCCAATTATTTTAATCCTAAGCTTTCAACAAGGTTATCAGCCATAGTTGAGGTGAAATTTCCGTCTTTTCTTATGTATAATGTATTGGAGTTTTCTGTGAGTCAGTGAGTCTGGAATTAATTAACTCACCAATTTTGTTTTTCTTTTGTGTCTCAGAAACGTTTAAAGCTGCGCAAACCAAGATTTATAGTAAGTATTGATCATTTTCATTGGTGGAAGAGTTTCACATTTGTTTACCAAAAAAGTTTGAACATCCAATTCAATTAATGTTGCTGAACTGAACTAAAGGAATAATTTCCACAGGAAAGAGTTGAGGTTCAGGAATTTTCACTTGGATCACGCCCTCCCAGTTTGGGCCTTCAAGGGATTAGATGGTCAACCTCTGGTGATCAGGTTTTATTTTGCATCACATTTCAGTGTCACTTCTGTATAACTTTATGGATGATTTGTTTATTTAAGGTCTATTATGACAAATGCTTTTCTTCCCTTAAGCGCTTTTATATTCCACTTATATGAGATTTTAATATAGAATTCTATTGGTATTGACAGAGACTCCTGAAAATGGGTTTTGATTGGGACACGAGTGAGATGAGCATTTTGATGGTTGCTAAGCTTTCCGTTGGTACTGCCAGAATTGTGATTAACAGTCTTCATATTAACGGTGATGTATGTGAAATAACACCCTTTGCATTTATGCTCCTTAGACATGCAATAGAGCTATATATACTAAAGAAAGTAGCAGAAATGAAAACAAATTAGGAGTTTAGATTGCTTGCTAATGTAGAACTATAAATATGATTACCGGTATACTGCAGTTTTGAAGAAAATTATTTTCTGTTGATACATTCTTTATTTTCTGGGGCACTACTTGTCCTTTTCTATAATCTAATCATTCAAATTATTTTTGTAGCTTCTTGTGACACCAATACTAGATGGAAAAGCACTTTTGTATTCATTTGTATCTACACCTGAGGTTAGAATAGGAATTGCCTTTGGAAGCGGAGGAAGCCAATCAGCCACTGAGTTGCCTGGTGTTTCTCCTTGGCTGGTATGTTCAAATTAGTCAAAATTTATAGAAAAACTTGTTGTCTATAATTTCTGGCGCAATTTGAATTAAGTGATTAGGATCCATTGTCTATAAAAATCGTGTCCATTTCGTTCTTTACCTCTCCCATGCTCATTCATTCTTGGAACATTCCCTGATGTTTCGAGTATCTTTCGCTAGTTTTCTCTCTGAATTTTCCCCAGTGTTGTGTCATATGATGTTTCATGCTAATCGTAGTTACCTTCCATACAGGTTAAACTTTTTACTGACACTTTGGTAAAGACCATGGTGGAACCTCGGCGCCGCTGTTTCAGTTTGCCTGCAGTTGATTTAAGGAAGTATGCTGTTGGAGGCACAATATATGTTTCAGTGATTTCTGGAAACAAACTTTCTAGGAGTTGCTTCAAGGGGAGGCAACAAAATGGCACAAGTAATGGCTGTTTAGAAGAAAACTTGAGCGACAAGGACTTGCAGACATTTATAGAGGTAGAAGCGGAGGAGCTGACAAGGAGAACCGGTGTGCGTCTTGGTTCAACTCCAAAATGGGATACAACATTTAATATGGTTTTACATGATAATACAGGAATAGTCCGCTTCAATCTTTATCAGTGCCTCCCTGACAGTGTGAAGTATGACTACCTAGCATCTTGTGAAATCAAGGTATTGTCACATCATAGATGTTTGTTTTTGTGTGCTAGCAATAGGATTATTAATCGGCTGTCAATAAATATATGATTTTTGGACAAGCAATTTTATTTTTAGAGCAATGCTATTGACAGACACTTTAACACTCGCTAGTTAACACACACTCAACTATTGAGCCACAACATCGTGTTTTTAAAACTGGTTACTGGTTTACCGTATCTTTAAGTTAAGTATTTCTAACACTTTTTTTTTCTTAATTTTTTTTTAAATTAACCTATCTGCAAAATAACTCTCACTGCCTTTGGTAAAGACCACACCGTCTCGTACCCATAACCAACTCAATACTTGCCAAACCCCCACTACAATCATCTAAGATAATAGCTCTTCCCCATCCTTTATAAATATTTACACCACCACCCATGGTCACACATGCCTGTAGATCCAAAGTGTCACATGATTCAAATCTATCTATGAATTTAACTTTTGGAATGCAATGGTAAAGCGTCTAATTTGAACACAGATCAATCTATGAGTTTTTAGTTTTATTATTTGCAATATCATCTGTCAGAAAAATCAACACCTCACCTATACACTTCACGGCAAATTAATATGGAGGCAATAGGGGAGGCTGTTGTGAATTCATGGCAACAATAAGTTTTTCTGGGCAAGAGGATATCATTTTTGAAATAGAGGTAATGGAGAAGAAATATTGTTGAAACCGTGTCTAGTTTGTTTTAGGTGATAGTTTAAAATGCTAAAAAAAAAATCGAACTTGTATAGCCGGTAACCGAGAACAGAGCAATGATGTGGCTCAACATTTGAGCAACTGTTAACAGCGATTGTCAAAACGCATGTCTGTAGCATTCCTCTTATTTTTAATACTGTTGTGGTAACGCTAACCTATTTCTTTATGTCTCTGAGAAGATGAGGCATGTGGAGGATGATTCAACAATAATGTGGGCAATAGGGCCTGATTCTGGTGTAATAGCAAAACATGCAAAGTTTTGTGGAGAGGAAGTTGAAATGCTTGTCCCATTTGAGGGGGCCAACTCAGCAGAGGTACAATATTCGCCCATCTGTCAAGCTTTCTTTGCTAGATATAGCTTGGTTATCTTACATTAGCAGTGTTTGATTTTCATCTAAACAAAGCTTAACGCCCGTTCTTCTTTCTTGATTTGGACTTATACGCTCTTTGAGTACTAAGAAACAGGTATACTCTATCTTTCTTGCATGCCCATTTGAAAGGAACATGGTTATACCACCTTGGTCACAAAAGCTCTGATGTCATGTCAAGGACAGAAATTTAAATTAAGTTATTAGGTGAAAAATCATAAATGGTTTTTATATATCTAACAGTTACACATGATTATATAATCATTTAAAATGGAGAGGTAGAGTTTCATGTTGACAATCTTTCTGGAGTAATGTTTGCAAGTTGTATCTGCAACAGCATTTTGTTATCCTACGGAGAATGAGTTTATCGTAACAAATTGTTTGTATTCTGTGATTTCTAAATCAAGCAGCCTTTTGATGTTCCAGATACTTACATGGCATAGTTTTTTTCATTGTTTCTTTTCTAACGTGGGTTTCCTGATAGAGTCACTATCAACTTGGTGCTGCAGAAACATTTCTGCTCTCGAAAATGAAAGTAGTTGTACCTTTTCCGAGTGAAATAAGTTTTTTAGTAAACAGATTATTTCATCCATTATAACATTTTTAATTCTGTTTTTTTAGTTAAAGGTGAGAGTTGTAGTGAAAGAGTGGCAATTTTCTGATGGTTCTCATAGCTTGACCAACCTCCATGCCAGTCCTCAGAAATCACTTAAGGGATCATCAAATCTTCTTTCAAAAACTGGAAGGAAACTTAAGATAACCGTTGTGGAAGCAAAGGATCTTGATGCAAAAGACAGATTTGGAAAATTTGACCCTTACATTAAGTTGCAGTATGGAAAGGTGAGAGTTACTGGTGCATATCTGTTTGACTCGTTTTAAGTCTTTGCACGATGTCATGTATTGATGAACCAAGGTCTTTAATATATTTATATTGAAATGTAATTTGATGCAATGTAAGTTCATAATAACACTTTACCTGATTCCATTATTGATAATCTGTTCAGGTTGTCATGAAAACAAAGATTGCTCCTCCTCCTACTACTCCAACTGCTGTCTGGAATGAAACTTTTGAGGTAGATGAGAATAGTGGTGATGAATACCTAATTGTGAAATGCTTTAGTGAAGAAATTTTTGGAGATGAAAACATTGGTAGTGCACATGTAAATTTGGAAGGAGTGGTACAAGGGTCAATCAGGGATGTATGGATCCCACTTGAAGGAGTGAGTTCTGGTGAATTAAGACTTAAAGTAGAAGCAATTTGGGTGGAGAACCAAGAGAGATCAAAGGTACGCTTCTTTAATAGGAAAACAATGATTGTTTGAATAACGTGCTAAGCAGAATTTTTAACTCTGGCGTGTTTGTTCTTCTTTTAACAAGCACTACTCCTTTGAAATGGACACAGGGTCCACCATCGGGCATGACGAATGGTTGGATTGAACTTGTTCTTATTGAAGCGAGGGATCTTATTGCTGCTGATCTTAGAGGGACAAGTGATCCTTTTGTGAGGGTATACTATGGAAACTTAAAGAAAAGAACAAAGGTTAGAAACTTCATCCAAAATTCCTCTTGCACGAACCAAACATCCTTAAGATTGTCAAGTTTATTACCAGCATGACACAATTGATTGCTTACATAACTGTTATTATTTGTTTCATACTTGTAAGGCTTAATTTACTGTGGCATTATCTGGTAGGTTGTACACAAAACTGTCAACCCTCGTTGGGACCAGACCTTAGAGTTCCTAGATGATGGAAGTCCCCTGACATTGCATGTAAAGGACCATAATGCTTTACTACCCACATCAAGTATAGGTGAATGTGTTGTAGAATATCAAAGCCTTCCTCCGAACCAGATGTCAGACAAGTGGATACCTCTCCAAGGGGTGAAAAGTGGCGAGATCCACATCCAAATCACAAGAAAAGTTCCAGAGATTCAAACAAGACAATCTCCAGACTCTGAACCTTCTTTGACTAAATTACATCAGATTCCTAGCCAGGTAAGATTATCTTGCATCTCCCAAAACACACTGATACACAATATAAACTTTGGTTATCTTTTCAGCTCTGATGATGAAGTATTGTATTCGATGTCTTAAAAGGCCAATGCACGCGATAACATTTTACAGGCTATCCATTTAACAATTTGTAGAAATATCTCTGGTGTTGAGCTTCATTTGCCCTGTTCATTTTTCCATGCATACATTTGCTTTGTTTTCAAGAATTTTGAGCTAGTTGGTTTATATGCCATTTCTTGGGGGCACTTCTCTTATTGCTAAACTATTGGTAGAATAAATTTACGTTCCTTTCTGATAGAAACAATCCATTCGTCAACTCAATTATTTTCTTTTTATCAGTTCCACTCATTCGTTTGCTGTGTGAATTATTATTAGTATTCTCATTTTTATTACACACCATTTTTCTCACATAATGTTGAACTTGTACATTTATATATCAGATAAAGGGGATGACAAAAAAGATTCGGTCTTTAATAGAGGATGGAAATCTGGAAGAACTGTCTACAACTTTGAGTGAGTTAGAAACTCTAGAGGATACACAAGAAGGGTATATAGACCAGTTGGAGACTGAGCAAATGCTTCTTATCAGCAAAATAAATGAACTGGGCCAAGAGATCATACATTCTTCTCCATCCCTCAACAGAAGTGGAAATTGATCCTTATTAGTATCATACCATTATTTAACATTGTTATTAGCTTCTTCTTCTTCAAAAAAAAAAAAAAATGTTATTAGCTGAAATTATTTCTCCATGTCACTTGTTTGTAAGAATGGTCACAGACAAATTTTGTACATGATTATCCAAGTCTTCTCCTAGCTGCACTCCACAATCCATGTAATGATATAGTAGTATATATAAGTACATGTATAATCCATTGATGATTGTAATAATAACATTATACAATTGGACTGCAAATGTATTTGAAGGGAATTGAGTAAGGAAGTGCGAATGTATGTACATAACTTGGATCGTGATATAGTTTGACAACAAGTTTGGCCACCTAAAAGGTCACATACATACAATTTCGGTTATATTCGACCAAGTCTGAGATAAGCAAGCATGGCAACAACTATTACCCGACCAATCATGAGATAAGCATGACAACAACATTCTGGGTGGGACTTCAGTGACTTTGTGTTGGGTAACTTTGGTGACTTTAGTGTATTTTAGAGGAAAGAGAGTGATGATGGAATGATTAAAATAAATTATTTTGATGAGAGAAAATTATTGGTTAGGAGAGAGATAGAGACAAAGGCACCGAAGCCAAAGGTACCCAAGTGCTACCCAACATTCTTGTCCCATCTCAATCTCAATATGCAATGTTCTTGCTAAGGACATTCAATGATCTCTTCATCACCGAAGAACCCACTCAATTTTACATCCAAATTCAAATTTCTTCTTTTCAACTCATTCTCTTCTCTCTCAGCCAAATCCAATTTCAACCAAGAACAACAACCACCATCCAACGCCATCGACCGAATCCTTCTCCGATTCCGCAATTTATCCCATCAAAACGATGATGAACCAATCAAAACCCTTCTTCCACACCACTTTTTGCACCGTGAATGGATTCGCTCCGA
>Ga0228711_1001467_pt1 | contig 34714 bp, 20 predicted proteins | sample MedpolnodulmetaG_2_FD_177996 | JGI IMG/M metagenome (GOLD analysis project Ga0228711, IMG submission 177996) | Root nodule microbial communities from Medicago polymorpha collected in Santa Monica, California, United States - brown nodules | ecosystem: Host-associated > Plants > Roots > Nodule... | reverse complement strand
TGGGAGGGGAACAACAGCTGGAAACGGCTGCTAATACCCCGTAAGCTGAGGAGCGAAAGGAGGAATCCGCCCAAGGAGGGGCTCGCGTCTGATTAGCTAGTTGGTGAGGTAATAGCTTACCAAGGCATACTATGAGAGGAGTTCTCCAAGTCAGAATAGTATAGACTGCTTCCTTACATCCTTAGCTGATGGCAAAAATAAATACGGCTTCCCAAATGCGAGTTCAATTGAATTGATCAGCCACACTATGATGAGATAGTTTTTTAACTTTCATTTTTGAAATGACTGATCACCTGATCGGTCTTTCCTAGTTGAGTAGTGTCTCCAGTCAATTAGTGGAGTTTGCCTTTGCCATCGAGGGCTATGAGAGATGAAGCTCTGATACCATATGATTTTTGTGAGAGTGGATGAATATTAATCGGAAGGATATGTAGGTAGAGGAAGGAGTGATCTGAGCCACCCTAATTACAATTTTAATATAAAGATAAGGTTGGGGGCAAGTAAAGTAGAAACAGATCATATCAAAATAACCTGATCTCCTAATTGAATTAAAGGAAAGCAACAGATCGGAATAATCCGATCTTGATCTTAATTCTCAACTACATAACCATATTTCAAAATTTAAAATGAAATATCATACAACTGTACAACTGTTTAGGGCCGTTAATGGTTTGGTTCTGGAGGAAAACTGAACCAAACCATGTCGACAGTTCAGGAAACTAAATCAAACCGCTAATATGTTGAGATGAACTGAACCAAACTGGTGCTATAGTTTGGTGAACCGGTTCTCTATTTTCAAACCAAACTGAACTGATATCAATTTATCCCGAACTGTTTCTTTTGGTGAACAGTTCTTTACCAAATTAAAATCTGACTCTTAAAACAAATTGAAGCCATTCTGAAAAAGCTACTAATAAAAATACGGTCCTTTCTAATGTCATGATCGAATCTTTTAGCTCGAATGATTAACCAACAGATATCTTTACAAAGCCTTTTAAGGGTTCTCAAGTTCAATATATTTGTCCCATGCTTGGAGAATTCAACTTATATGCTCTATGTTGAGGGGAAGTGTTGAAAATAGAAAGGAAACTGTTGGATTAACAACATTTAATGCTTATGTTCATATACTGTTAGATTCATGTATAGTGTCTAGGTTCATTCATATGCTTAAAAAGTTGCTCTCCTATTTATTCTTCTTGAAAGCATATGATGCAATCAATTCACAAGTGCACACTTGTATCTATTTTTCCAAAAAGCATATCAGGTAATCAACTCAGAAGTGTAGACACACAGATATCCAATCTGATGAGTGCTAATTTACTCAAGGATTTTATATTTTTAAGTCTAACTCTTCAAAATCTCTCTTTTCAACTTTCTTATTGAAGAGTGTTAGCTTTGGAACTTAATAGTAAAACAGTGGTTAGTCCAAGCAAATGCTCTTCAAATGGAATTGAGACGGTTTGACAATTATCTATGACTTTCTGCTTCGGCAAGTAAATATTTAACTGATTTTTGCAGGTCACTTCCCTTCTGGAGAATCTTGACAATTCTTACACAGTTGCTGCTCATCTTATTAAAGAATTCAACATATATCCTCTTTTGCTTGATTGCCTTATCAATGGGTAAGTAGATAAAACATTATATGTGACTCATATCATTGTTGCTTTGCCCTAGTGTTTTGTTTCAGCAACACATGATCTTTTATTGTGCTACTTATTGTATCACCGGTAAATAGCTAGGGGATTAGGTTAGCTTGAATGATTTAGTGCCAATTAGATAAGCTGAATTAATTCAGAATTCATTTGTAGATCATCTTGAAATCAAGTGTGTATTGGGAACACTAGTATAAGATAGTTCAATATAAAAAGGTATGGTCAGTACCAGGTGGTTTAGGTGAATCATACTGCAAGATTTCACTATATTAGTGCTGGAATTCAGGCCTATATCAAGGTAATTTCAGGTCTTGGGTTCTGAAACAACAAATAAGAAAGAAAAATGCAGAAACAAGAGTGTGAAAATGTAAGAAATTATCTTATGATATCTTTGATTTTATGTTAGAGTATATTAGTTTATCTCCTAGGATTAGTTTCTAATCTTAGAGTGTCTTAGATATGTGCGCGCGCATACTCACACACCATTAGAGTCAGCAATGCTCGCCGCACGTGACATTCACTTGCAGATATTTCCACCGTAGCCTCTACCATTTTGTTTGTCGCTTGCTGCTTCAGTTTTGCCTATGTTACGCTTCTGGGTCCATCGTCTTTGCAACACCACCTTTGAGACTGATGTCTTGCTGTTTGCCTATGCTCGTTTCTGCACCTGCGATATGTTAGGATATAGAGTAGGAGAGAGGTCTATCCTCCAAGGGTTTCCCTTTCACAATAGAGTCACTACTCTATTCACAATGATTACAATAGGAAACAGTTTATGCATCTGGGTTCTGGACAAGTTTTCTTATTTTGGTCTCCCTCACCTGTTTTGGTTGTAGTTTTGTTCGTATTTCATATTTTTTATTTTTTTGCTATTCCACCATTGTTTGAGGTTGTTTGCATCTCTTTTTCTGCTGGTTCTGTTTAACAGTTTTTCAGACATCATTTTCCCTGTGTTAGATTTCTAGGAATCTCATGGATTCTATGAGAGAGTTGAGAGAGATTTCAATTGAATCCTTTTTGATTCTTCTGTATTTTTCACAACTGAATTGATTACAATGGTTTGGATCTATTTATGGTTCCGTGTTACAGTTTCTGAGCTAACTAACTTGCAGTTAGTTTCTGAAATCTAGGATTAGTTACAAAGGGAAAACATAGCGGAAGGACGGTGTACAGTAGATACAGTGAGTCTTAAGCATAATGTGAGATACTTCAACTATCCAAATGTTAGTTAAAGCTATCCTTTAATACTCTTACTTAGAAATCGTGGTTGGGCCTAACACAACCTCACAAAACCGGCTTGTGAGGTGATGATTGCCCCCACTTATAAACACATTGTCAGACCATCTCATATCCGATGTGGTACTCTTAACACACCTCCTCACGACCAACACTATTGGGCTTGGTTCGTAGACGTAAGTGGTGGGTGGTCCGATAGTGGAAACCTGATAGCAGGTGGCCCAATGGATCTTGAAGAGGCTCTGATACCATCTTAGAAATCGTGGTTGGGCCTAACACAACCTCACAGAACCGGCTTGTGAGGTGAGGATTGCCCCCACTTATAAACACATTGTCATCTCATATCTGATGTGGTACTCTTAACACTCTTCAACTTGTGTAACGACTAATCAGACAATGTCATAGTTTGCTGCCGCTCTTATTCAGCTCACTTTAGTGTTCTCCACTAGCATATACCCTCATTTGCTATTGCAGCACTGTTTTGTATTTGGGTCTTTTTTCTGAGTGTGTTTCAGGCCTTTCTTGCTACTGTTGGTTCATTTTTTTGTGCTGGGGGATATGTTCTGCACATCTTTTGTGCAATGTTTCTTTGTATCTGAGTTTCTTTGCTTCTGTTTGAGATTTCTTCACTGCATGTAGTTCAGCCCTGCTTCTCCCTTTAGGTTAAGTTTTGAGATTTCATCGAACCTGCTCTGATACCAACTTAAGAGTTATTGATAAAAATTTCTGAATGCTTGAGTAATTTGCACTGAGCTGATCTTCTATTTATACACTCCTAGCAATAACCACAATATTTACAACGAGATTAATAACACTGCTACTTCCTCAATGCATAAATGATATTCCCTGGATACATGGCTAACTACATACAATAAACTGAAATAATTGCTATGACCCGCGCAATACTTACATTAACTCCAACCGTATGTATGTAATTAGTAATGGAACAGATACACAAACACATGTATGTCTGTATATATTCTAAGATATGTTTTTGGCAGTTCACTGGTACAATATATCCTTCAATTCTCATATCTTCTCACATATGCAGAAACGAAGAGGTGGCAGCTGGGGCAATCGATGCAATAAAAAAGTTGGCTAGTTTTTCTGAAGGCCTGGTAAGAAGTATTTTGTTGTCAAGTCACCTAGGCTTTGCATACTTTTACTTGAATTGAAGACAGGTGATCAATTAACACCATATTCTTCATGATTGCTGTTTGACATGCAATACTATTGTAGGACATAATCTTTCCATCTACCAAAGGAGGTGATACAGACCTTGGGATTATAGCATCACAATGTTCATCACTGGTATGGCTACTGATATGTTGATGCACGATTATGCAATCATTAATGTATATTTTAAGATAAAGACTATGTTGAGGGTTTTAACTTGATTTCATGGGGAGGTTCTGGAAAATAAGCTGAGCTCTTCTTTTCTTATAAAGCTGTTGTGATTTATCTTTTTTATAATTAGAGAATATTTTAATTTTCATATGTCATGCATTTTGTTTTGGTATGTTTCACCTCTTGAGGGAACATGCCTTAATGTCCTACTATTTAACCTTTTACCATCCTGATTTAGGGTCGAGTTCGTGTATTGGCTTTGGTGGTGAAGCTTTTCTCTGTATCTACGTCAGCAGCATCTGCCATATGCAGTTTAAACCTACTTAAACTGTTGGAAGCAGAAATCAGAAGTACAGATGATACCCTTGTAACTTTAAGTGTTTTTGAGCTGCTCTATGAGGTTACCATTCTCTCTCTCTCTCTCTCTCTCTCTCTCTCTCTCTCTCTCTCTCTCTCTCTCTCTCTCTCTCTATTTTTGTCTGTTGTCGTGGCTGTATATGATACGATTAGATATGATCTTTAATTTAGTTAGTTTGTGATTGCAATTTATTGTAATGCAATTAGGATTTTGATTTTGTACTTTACTTTTTGATTTGTTTCCTTATTTTTTTAACTAGGGTAGCCTGACTAGGATCTATATATTTGTCAGTTCTTGCAATACAATTAACATGAATGAGTCAAATCTGTCTCTTATATGTTTTTATGTTGGTATTAAAGCTTCTGATCCAAGTGGGTTCTGCATCCGTGTTTAAACTCTAGTCACTATCACTGCATGGCTTGTTTTTGGCACCTTCACGAAGCTCTCAGAAGTGCAAACCACTAAGGTAGCATTTGTCAGACCGTTGATCGCCACTGCGCGTCAATCTTCTCCATGACCGATCTGACTGGTGACCCTACCAGCAGAATTCATCTTTTCCTGATTGGTCTATTCCCAAAGTTTGGCCATCATTGAAGCACCGATCACTTAGATTAGTCAGCTTCCCTCTTTTACTTTCCTATTATGAACTTCTACATTGACTTTAAGTGTCTATCACATACTTATAGACCGGACAGAATTCATCTTTTCCTGATTGGTCTATTCCCAAAGTTTGGCCATCATTGAAGCACCGATCACTTAGATTAGTCAGCTTCCCTCTTTTACTTTCCTATTATGAACTTCTACATTGACTTTAAGTGTCTATCACATACTTATAGACCGGACAGAATTTACGAATTATTAGCAATTATCAATTGTTTTGCACTTGCCCAATTTATATTGTATGCATATTTACACATTCTAACTTCTACTGAAATGGATGCAGCTAGCAGAGGTTGAGCATGGTACAGAATTTTTGTCAAAGACGAGCCTCTTTCAACTGCTTTCATCAATAATTAGGTACTTATTATGTGGTCAACAATATCTTTTCCCATAGCGGGTTTTATGAAAATTGATTTTATAATTTAATCACATGTTTTCATGAGGTTAGCGACGATTCCAAGGATTCAATTTTAAGATCAAGAGCAATGATGATAAGTGGAAGGCTACTATCCAAGGAAAATACATACTCCTTCATAGATGAACCATGTAAGACTTGCATTTTTATCCATTTGGTTCTTTTATCCACCAATATTTGTTGGAAGATACAAAAATTTGATTTTATTATTTTCCAACTAAAACTCATGTACTTTGGTGGTGCATATGATGCACACTGAGATATTGTACAAGGAAACTGAGTATTTGTCTTTTGAAGTAGTTGTCCTTTACATTAAAAAGTTGTCTCATGATTTGATGAGTAACAAAATGTTAGTTTGGTCTTGTACGTCTCCTTTATTTATATCTTGTGACCATTTTAGTAATTACTAATTAGCAATAAAATGGATTGCAACTATTTATTTTGTTGGGTTTCTCACTTTTTAGCATATCAAACATATTCTTACCTCTTTGTTTGTATGTCCATTTTAATTGGAATTATGGGGAAAAGACATCCTAACTAATGTTTTGAAAACCGGACGGAGGTCGAACTAGCGTGACCTCCGGGCCATTGTTCAAGCAGTTCAACCGCGCTTGAGCCGGATAATAAATACGCTAACTAATTGAAATTAAGGAGCAACTCGGTACAAATACGACAACATTCAGAGTATTACCAACTAGAAATGATCAGAAAACAATAGAAATGAGAGGATTACCAACTATATGATAAGAACCACCAAAATCTAAAACCAAGATTCCCGAGTAACATAGGAAAACAATAGAATTACCAAAATGAGCCAAAGGGGTTGTAGAGGGAGCTTGTTTAACCATCAAACTACAAACAATAACTAACCTCAAACATGTTGCAGTAAAGTGGGTAACAAGAAAAATCAACCACTAATTACCAAGAAACTTAAATTTGGCTCCAAGTAGTTGTAAAAATTATAAATGCTCAAACTCAAGAAAACCTAAAAGATATGACCTATAATATAGAAAGGGTGCAGTACAACCCAATCGGTCTACTGACCACTGGCAGCATAACAAACTGATGGTTGGGCTGGAGCCAGAACTAGGTTTTGCTCTTACATGGCTGCTGAACCAGAAGAATTGAAAAAGGTGCTATAGTACTTAAGATTGAATAACGTATTTCATGTAGAATATAATATATAAACATGAGGCTATCCTAATCAGTCCCTAAAGATTAAGGAATAAAATCAACTAAAAAGGGTAAAAGCTGATTGTTATATTTTCTCTACGAAGAGTATATTTGTAACAAGCTTAAGGCTTAATAAGCTTTGGTTTAAGGGGAATTGTTAGAATATAAGAAAATGTCTTAGAATATCTGAAGATTATGTTTGAGTACCACAGACTAACCCCTAGTAGAAAACTATCAAATTAGTGTTATAAATAGGGGTTAGTGTTTTGTATGAAGTTACTATCAAGTTGATAATATCATATTAAACCATAATTTAAATTTCTTTTTTTCTCTATCCAAATCCATAATTTTGACATGGTATCAGACCCTGGGGTTCTGTCCAGGGACTTGTACGCACCTTTCTGGTCCTATCTTTAGTCTTGGGCTTGCTGCTGCACATTTCTTTCTGGTCATGTTCCTCGAAATAGGAGACTACTCTCCTAGAATTCAACAAGGATAATACCTTAGCTGATATTGATATTGTTTTCAATATGTCAACATTTACAACTCATTTTTGGCCTTTACTGTCAGCTGTCCTTGTAATTCACATGTTATTTTGCAAAATTTAGAAAGAAATAAAAACTGCTGGTATTACGCTGCTTTGATCAAGTTCTTGTTGTCAATACGGTCTGTCTCCTTGCAGGGGTTGTTCCAGTTTTTTTTTTTTTTTGTAAAATGTCCATCAGCTTCCCATATTATGTTGCATAGTCAATTAATTATTGATCAATAATTATTATTAAAGGGCTTGAAATTGTTCGCTGATATATATGCATTGTTGCGATGTTGATTTCAGGTGCTAAAATTGTTATTTCATCCATTGATGGTAGACTTCAGTCCTTGGACCCTTCAAATAAAGATGAATTTGAAACTGCACTTGAATCGTTGGGTCAAATAGGATTAAGTAAGTATGTTGTATTATGATTACGAGGATTGTAACAAGATCCGTTGCATCTTTTTATAGGAAAATTGATTTTTTTTATTTATCATTTTGCACTGGTGAAATGTGAGAAAAATTCAAGCAGAGAATCTAAGTAATTCTGAATTTTTAGTTAACTCACTCAAACAAATATGATACGGAGGTATTAGTACGACTACAGAAAATAATAGATAAAAACAGAAACAGTGACAGCTTCTACAAATACAGAAAATAATAGATAAAAACAAAAACAATGACAGCTTCTACAAATTGATAACTATCAGTTAAGATCTAGCAAAGAATAATTGTCACATGGAAAACAAAAGGCTTTAGAAGTGGCAGTTTGAGTTAGACTAGAATAGTATTGTTAGACTTAGCCTAGAGGATGCTTCAAGGTCAAGAATACAAGAACCATCTCACTAAAAAGGTTGAAGATGTGGATTCGGTTGAAAAATCTACATGGAAAAAGATTGATGCTCAGTTGTTCTGCAGTATCTTCAAGTCCACCGTTCATCGTAACATCAAAACGATATTTTGTCCTCACCTCACGCGTGAGTCGGTGTCGAGTTGGGCTAAGAAATTCACCGATTGCTGAATATCATCAATTTGAAGAAGATAGATGACTCTATTACGACATATATTGGTAACACGTATTTCTGTGTACAAAAAAATGAGGGCAACACTGGAACTAGCTGGGAATGGCGAGTCCGAAGGGACAAACAGCAGCCTGATTGGGCAAGGAGAACCAGATGGTGGGGTCAGTTGCTGGAAAATTCATCGAAGTGGGTGGCGGCGGCAATGGCGGGGCTGTATGTAACTGAAAGAGATGAAACTAGTTGCCGAATTTTTTTTCTCGCCGGAGCATAGTGGGTCCATGGTCAAAAAGTTGGGTTGCCTCTCGATAGACTCTGGATACCATATTGAAGTAGAGAAAGTAAGATAAAATGAGAGGCATATGCTGAAACAATGTGTCTGAATACATCCTGAAGTTTTGTTATATAGGGAATTGCACGATTAATAGTATTAATTACAAAAGAAATATGCTACGGTAAGAAACTTCTGAAGTACCCTAACTTATATTCACAACTATTCATATTATTAACGAGTTCGTCTTTCCGCTATTATCTAAAAAATAATAGAAGTTTTGATGAATAATAAAATTGTAAAAAAAGTTCAAGTGAAGAATAAAATTGGAAGAAAAAAAAGTCACAACAAAACTTAATATCTTTTTTATATAAAAATATAGTGGCCGTATGTCAGTTTCTCTTGATTTGTATTTGGATCTGTGATGCTTAACAGAAGTTTGATCTAAGCTTTGTTTCTCAGAAGATATTCAGATATATATCGAGTTCTTTTCGTAGTATTTTGTGAATCTTTTTGTGAAGCGGGTAATCCTTAGCTAGCTATTGTCCTTGGTTGAAAATAGTTGTGGATTTTCTATTACAATTATCAAGAGTCAATGCAACCGAATGCAACAAATGGCTATTGCAAAGTGCAATTATGTTATCAGATCCTGTTGCTCCCATCAAGTATATATTGCTCCCATCAAGTATATATTGCTCCCATCAAGTATATATTGGTTACACACATCCAATATCCGCATAACCTATGCAGAAAATGGGAAGTAAGAAGGGTTCATTCAACATGTTGTCAACAATGTCCCTTCAGCACCAGTTCAACTTCTTGTTTCCATATAAGAAGTTATTTCATCCAATTTTTCTAAAACTACATTGAAATCTAGGAGAGTATCTGAATGGTTCGTAATTCTTAATTTTCTGTTAACAAATTCAAACAATCTAATGCAAAGGTATTTTGTTGATGGTAGTTTATTCTTTCTATTTAACCTTTACTGTCAACATAGTCTTAGTCGTTTCCTAATTTCTTTATTTTGAGAGATCTTTAAATTCTATGTTGATTATTGTTCAACAAATCATGGACCGACTTATTCCAAAGCATAAGCTTATAAGTGAATGTGCATTAATAGTTGTGTCTCAACAATGATTCTGACAATTACTGTAATCATTCTAACATATCCAATACAATAATAGATAACCAACTAACCAACTGCTATTACTCTTTTCCGACACATTCAACAGAATTTAGCACTTTCATAACCAATGTGGGACCTCATTGCCCAGCTTGATCTATTTAATAGATAGATACCAACCATTCTCTATTTATAAATGAGGTTCTCAAACTTTTCACTGGACAGTCCTTCAGTTGAACGTCTCAATAATCTCCTTAATGAAATGATGATCAATTTCAATATGCTTGGTTTGGTTATGTTGAGGAAAAGTGTGCAGAATCCTAATAAAAGATTTACAGCGCATTTGTCTATGATTAAAAATGAAGTTATTTAAGATTGAATTTATTTATTTATTTTGAGACTTTTATTTAAAGCAGAAAGTATTATTGGGTTGGTTGAAAAGTGAAATAACACTCCTTTTAAATGAAGTTTATCACAACTTTGTTCTAAGTAGTTTCTCAAAATGATAGCAATTTAAAAAAATTAAAAGTGGTATGTTCAAACCACTAGACCATGGGTTTATATTGTTTTATTGAGAGTCTCTTCTTAAAATATTACAATTATTTTTTTAAGTTTTTGGGATTGTAGCTCTCAAAGGAGTTACAATGTTACTGTTCTAATAAACTCAAACGACTTCCATTGTTTTGAATGTTTTACGAGATCCTCGTCTTTTATATCTACTATAAATTTTAATTTTTGGTTTGTGTGATCATAGCTATCAGAGGAGCTAAATTACTACTCTCAGGCACATCACCTGCTGCTAGACATGCTATTGATGCTGCTTTTGATCGACAAGGACCAGAAAGGCATGGTAGACAACTGGTTAGTGAACTGGATATCTTTTTTGAAATTTTTTGAGGCTGCATAAATTACTGCAATTTGATGCTCCAGTTGTCACATCTTTTGCTGTTATTCAAAAACTTGTTCATATGATTTTGATGAGCATATTTGCATTGAGGTTTAAACTGTATATTATATGTATCGATATCAAATGCTTGCAAGCATTTTCGGTAGTAATTTTATGGCAAACCCTAAAATGTTGTTCACAGTTGATTGGAATGTGTTATGCCCCCTATAGAAGATGAGAGTGATGACTCCCAATAAGGAAAGTAAATGAATCTGTGTTCATTGCCAAATGATGACATCAGCTTTATATAGCTGAGCCTCATCTTACACTAACATAAGCTTAACCTAGCTCTGGGTTGGGTAGAAATGCCATCACAAGCTACAGCTGTCGTTAAGTTACTGTTAGCCGTTCTTTATATCAAGCTAGTCTGAGTATTTAGCTAGTGTCTGTTTTTTTTGCATAATATGGTGGATATGATAGCATGATATTGGATAGGAAAATAGTAGGATAGAATAAGGACGTTATAGGTTTTTATCTTATCTTTTCTTATGTTTGAAGCACACAGTAGAACAAACCTGATAGTAGTGTAGTATATTATCGTTATATTTGAGATAAACTGATAGAACCCTGAGTTCCTGTACATGTGCTGGCCCAATAGTTGGGCCCGATCCATACAAGCACAACTTCTAGAAGCTGTGAGAATACAAACAGTTATAATAATTAGGCAGAATTGCAGTTATTAAAGAGAGGGTAGGATAGAGGGTTAGTCATTAAGGGCAGAATGTCAGTTATAGAAGAGAGGGAAGCCTAGAGGGGGAGGCATTCAGCAAGTTTGCTAAGTGTTGTTTAGGAGATAAGTTCTCTCTGGTATAGGAGCTTAGCTCTGGTAGGAGTTCCCTGAACTCTGGTTTATCCTTTCAGTTTTCTGTTTTCATAATTATAAGAGCTTTGAGCTCACCATTTTCCTGTTAAATAAATACAGTGTTACCTTCAAATTTCTGGGTTCTATCATAAACCAAATAATAACATGATATAGGATAAAAATAAAAAATTTGACAACTATATATAATATTTTAAAGTTAATCTTAGAACTTGAATTAGGTCTAACTCAACATCACAAAACCGGCTGGTAAAGTGAGAGATACCTCCCATCAACCTGTTAGGACTTATTCTACGAGGCTTGAAGAAGCAGCACCTACATTCAATGTCACCGGCCCTCTGTTTTGGGAGTGTGAAATGCAGATTCAGACCTTTTGTAACTCATTGTAATCAACTCCACCAGATCGAACCATGGTGAACACAGTTGGTGGCAGAAAAGGAAGAAGACAAATCTGACCATGACAATATTTAGACAAAGAATGCTTAGTGCAAGATCTAATAGCTTTTCGAAGAGCTATAGGAACATCTATTTCAGATAACTCATGATGACACTTAGGGAGAGAAGATGAGGACTCACCTAAGTTAGGATGATCAGTTGGATTATCTCTTGGTTCATATTCTTGATAGAGCTGGAAATTCAATTCCTCATTTACGTTCTTATAGTTCGTTTTCACATTGACCTTTCCTTTTCAAAGACAATCACTATCAAAAATGAATTTGACTGCCCGTCGAACTTCAGATTTTTCCTATGATAAATAAACCCAACAAGTTCAAGTATGGTTCTGAATAAAGTTACAAACTATCTTTTTGAAAAAGTGATTATTTTATTCAGACTCCAAACTTCAATATGAATAACCACAAATGGCTTTGATTGTCGGCTGTGTAAGTAAAGAAGAGCGGTGATGTTTTGCAAATTGACAAGTTTCATAATGAAGTAAAGATGGGTTCTCCCTAGAAAATAATTTAGGGAAAATATGTTTCAAAGACGGAGAAATTGGATGTCCTGACCGTAAGTGCCACAAGATAATGTTATTATTCTTAATAGAAATAGAAACTGATTCGAAATGGTACATAACCTCTAGAATGAAGTCCATTATAAGTGGGATTCACACCACGAATATGGTATTTACAAAATTACTTCTTTGTGATATAGAACAAAGTAGTTTGAGACAAGATTTTTTACAGTTGGTAATTGTTCTTTGGTGACTGTAAGTGAGCTTGAAGGAGACTTTCTTTTGATTATGAGTACTGGCCTAGAGAGAACAACCTTCATTTCCTCCCTTTTTCTTCAATTTAGGAGGCTTGCCATGGAGCTTCTGACATGTTTCACGGGTATGCCACGGGTTTGCAATACTAGCAAAATGGTCTTTTTCCAACTTCCTTTCCCTCCTCATTGTAGCTCTTGGTAGCAAGAGCAACAAAAGATGACTTACCATCATCGCACTTTTTCGAGCCTCTTCTCTCCTAGTGATAGAGAAAGTTTCCCTAATCGTTGGCAACAAAATCTTTCTAAGTATTTTACCTCGAACATCGTCAAAGTCGACTATTAAAACCAGCTAAGAACACAGCCTATCATTCACCTGTCTTGTAAGAAATAGCACATCGTCCTTAGTTCATTTCCAATTATTGTCCCAACAAAGATCCCAATTTCTGCCATAAAGTCATCAATTCATTATAACAAGTAGTTACGTTCTTGTCACCTTGCTAGGCATGACACAGTCAGGACTTGAGGTCTGAGATCTAAGAAGAATTATAAATACCACAACGTGTGTCGTTGAGAGTCTTCAAAACGTTTTTTGGTAATGGGCAAAAACTTAAAAGACTTTCTAGTTATGGGCTCTGTAGTGTTAACCAACCAAGCTATAACTATCAAGTTTTCAGGCTTCTAGAATTTGATATTTGGATCTGTTCATGCAGGTTTGTTCACATCTCCCATGAGAAATCTACCTATATTTCCTTTGCTTTCTAGTATCAATTTGAGATTTTGAGCCAATGCCGTGTGATTTTTCCCATTGATGTTTGAGACGCCCAACATCGATCATTAGAGTATTAGAGGATCGTTTGTCGACGTAGAAATTGGACAAAACAAAACACTTCCTGAAAATCCACTCAGTCCACCGCTGACGAGAAAACTGTTTTGGTTGCCGTCACTTTCTAGGTCGTCTTTTCCTGGACTGTCTTTACCTGCACCGCCCACTGCCAATCACACACGGGTCACCGTCAGAGCCGCCGCCAGTCATGCCCAGTTTACTGTTGTCGCCACTGCTGTTGGTTACACTTGTCTATTACATGAACCACCATTGGTCATATCTGGTTCTTCAATAACATATAGCTGGTTTAATATGCTATTGATCTCAGGATCTCAGGTTCAGTTCTCTCCGGAGCTAATTTTGGTAGGCTAGTTTGGCTTCTTCAGAAAAAAAAAAAAAAACGACATTGCTTGTGGCAGTTCCAATAAGAGCCTACTTCCACGCGCTACTGACACCATGTAGAAAGTAATGAAATAATAATTTGTGCTTTATTAATACAATCTTGTACAGATAAAGAAAATACAATACTAGTTGTCCCATTAATTAGGACCAATAATGATAGCATCAAATATGATCAAAGAGAATGAAATAAAATCAAGAAAAATAAAATCATATATTTCCCTTGATTTGGTACACCACTTGCCAGATGCAATTTCTAGTCTCCCATATGTTTAGAGTAGACAATTGTTGTTCTGAAAAGCTTGCTTCTTTTCGTGGTGTGTTAATCCTAGTTATACTTGGTGGGATTCTTTTCCTAATTTGATTAGGGAAGATTTTGTTCATAATAGGCTGTTTATGTCGAACTTCAGATTTCGATCTTCATGATTTTTTTTCATGGGTTTTGGTTTATGACCCAATGATTATATTTTCCTCTTCTCCTTTTCATTTTAGTGAAAATTTGGTGTCTCTACAAATGATTGTGAGAGTCATTAGAGTTAACATAGTTGGGATCTCTAATTCCATCCTGATGCTTCTGTACTCCAATCTAGTTTATCAATAAATAAATGTACTCTACATAACATTAACAGTTATTTGATTTTGAGATCCAAAAGTGTATCTCATTTATGTATTTGTACAGCTCTTTTAAAACAGCAAAATAAATATTCAGATTCGATGTAACTTTATCATCTCTTCTAGCTTACATGATTTCTTCAAACGCAATCACAGGCTGCACTGCATGCTCTAGGAAACATCTCAGGTGAAACCAGATCTGAGAATGACATCATACTTGATGCTGAAGCAGAAGAAAACCTGCTTCGCTTACTTTATGAAACAGCATCCAGGAGCTCAAAGCTGACACCATCGGTCATTTTTTTACACTCTTTAATTTCAAATGCTATTTGCTGGTTAATATTTTTCTAGTTGTAGTTGCGTATGATTGTAAGTTTCTATTTAAGCTAAAGATATTCAGCATACACTAAACTTTTTCTAGTTGTGGCTTTGTCCCATCTTAATCATGACTCGGCCAGTAATTGAAAATTTCTGATCTAAATCAAAAAGACCAGGCTGAGCAGTGTCTTTCTATCAAAATGTGTGAGAAAATTTAGCATCCTCCAAAATCATTTCAGATATACGTATCTGAAAAAAAAAAACTGTTTTTATTAGAGATATGGGTGGTTCGGCAAAGTTGTTTTACTGAGCGCGACCCACTTTTATTTCTTTCATTCCTTTCATCTAAATATAATAATTTAGAACATCTATTGTTTCATATAACAATACAGAAAGTTTGTAAAGATAACTAATAGTCACACTGAAATGTGTTGAAAGTGAATAGCAGAAATACTTTCTTATCTTATTCAACAGGACATGCCCTTCTTTATTAGAGGTATTTTATTAAAGCTTATTCCTTAGATTAAGGAAAGATAGGAACAAAAGAGGAAACAAATAAATAGAACTTTTTTTAAGTTTAGAACTAAAAATCAAAAGACCGATCTCTCAAACCAGAGATAAGAAATGTCTCCCAACTTTTCTACAGAAAGTGCATCTTGGTCAAAAGCCCTTGACAAATAATATTTTTATAGAATCTTACCCAACAAATGACCCTGATTAAATAGCAGTTCTATCACTTCCAAGATTTTGTTGATCAGTTACTTGTAGGCTGTAGTTTTTGAGTGCATTTTACCCTGTACTTTATAAAAATTTGATGCTATTAGAACCTAAGATCCTCTAGGGTACAATGTTCATTGAGTTGTCTTGCATGAAAGCTTTATGCGCCAGTTATTATAGACTGGAACCTCACCATTATCATGCAAATTGCAGGGTCTATTTCTATCAGTTTTGCAGCAAGATTCCGAAATCCGTATAGCGGTGAGACATTTAAATGATTTTGTATTTCAAGTTTTACGAAGCATGCTTGAATGATTTCATTTCAGTTGTCACATGAACATAACATAGCTTTAGAAGTCAATCATTTTTAGTAATTTCAATTTCATATGATGGAAATGAAATCAGGTCAATATAAAACCCAAAACTCAATTATGTAGCATTTAAATATTTCAATCACTAATATCATCAAATTAAGGAAGGAGAGCTTTGATGCAAAATTATATTACTAGTAGGTTGTCAGTCAAGCCTTAGAATCTTCCTCTTGCAAATACAAGACTGCCTACAATATGTTTTTTACCTATTTTTTCTTAGACATGATCATAGAGGAAGCTTTATAGAGCTTTACAGCACTACATTGCACTTTTAGTTACATCAAATTTAGAAGTTAATCTCTGTATACTAGATTTTTTAATATCAGGCTGTTGTAAATAAAATTCAGGAATCAATAACAAAGTTCGCAGGGTGGCACACACTGGTCAAACTTTTTTTAAGCCTGTCCTTAAATTCACTAAAGAAAGTCTGATGTGATTTTTGTGTGACATATTTTCAGGGTTATAGAATGATAAGTGGATTGGTGTCTCGACCGTGGTGCTTGATGGAGATATGCTCAAGACAAGAGATTATAAATATTGTGACCGACCCAAGTACCGAAACTACAAAAATAGGTCTGTTTTGATTCACATTATTGTGAATATGCATCATGCAATCCATTCCACATGTTTACAGTCCGAATATTACTATTTTATTTTCTTTGGTGTGTATTATTTTAACATAAATCAGAGTATTTCAGGAATGGAAGCTAGATATAACTGCTGCATGCGGATAAACAAATCACTGACGCAGTCAAGTAGAGTCTCTGCTGATCCTGCTTTTGCAGGAATAGCTGCAAAGGTCAGATGCCAAACTTTCCCATTATGTATTGCTTGTGTTTGTGTATCTTTTATATCCTAAACAAATCAAGAAAACAGTGTAAATGCCAAACTTTCCGGTTGTGTTTCTGTATCTTGTGTGCAGCTGCAAGAAGCCGTAGGAATGGGTCCGTATCTTCATCATCGAAAGCGTGTTGAAGCTCAGCCTATTGTGATGACGGCCGATAGATTTTAGTTTGCACAAGCTGATCTTGTAATTTTGCAATTTGCAGTGGTGTGGAACATAAACCTTACTCTTTACCTAATATTTTGTTATGACTTCAGGATTGGTTTTTAACAAGTTAAAAGAGCCTTTACAACTTTTGATCTAGACTTGAGCGTTTGGTTTTCTTGTTTGTTTTTTTAAGACTTAATTGCTACATTGGTCTGTAAATTAATTTATTAATTTCATTTTGGTCCCATGAAAACTCCATACTGGTCTCTTAACATTACCTCCGTCGATTAATTTGGTCATATTCTGTTAATTTTAACCCAACTGTCTAAGGACCTTAAACACTATTAATTTTAATTTTAATTTAAATCATTTGATTTTTTTTTTGAAAGATGACTACTCCCTACAGCGAGTCAACAACAATTGATTTTATTTTCCCTTCATCATCTTCAACCTTCGTCACATTTGTCAATCTTCAAACATTAAAACCCAAAAACCTAGGAAAAAAAAAACAAAGTCACATTTGTCAATCTTCAAACATTAAAACCCAAAAACCTAGGAAAAAAAAAACAAAATCACTACACAGCCAACATCTTCATCGGTTTTTCTCTCACAAAGACCATATACTCGCACCATCATCACTGCCATCATTTTGGCAAAATATCACATACGGTATTCTAGATTTAAGGATATAGAAATTGGAATATATAAGAGAGGGTTTTGCTAGAAGCCACCTATGAATGTGTCTTTTAGCAACCCACGCCTCAACATGTGATTTTCACTTTTTAGTTATAACTTTGTTAAAAGACACCTTTATAAAAATTAGTTGGTGTCTTTTAACAAATGCTCATAGAATAATTTGCTAAAAGACACCTTCATAAAAAGTGTCTTTTAACAAAAACCTATGTTGAATTGGTTTACATTGAAACTAACTAGACCTGTTATTAAAAAAGTTCATCATCCGAGATCTTAGCTTATGTTGATTACCAAAATTGTATCATCTTAAATGTTAGGATTTTATAATTAAAAACTAATTTTATCTAAAATATATCTTAAATATTGGTTCTGAAGTTTTGGACACTTATCATGCATCGTAATATTTAATTATATCCTATATATTTTAAAAAATAAAAACCCTTATGTTCAATTAATTGGACAGTAATTTCTCTCTCCTTCTCTTAATGGCTAGTTAATAGCTAAACTTCATGAACTGTGATTAATTAACTACGCCTACTTTTCATCTTCTTCAATTGTTTTAAAAATATGTTCCCTATTTCTCACAATCATCAACTCTCTCTTCCTCTCAAACTTCAAAACTCAATATCTGACATTCCCGTTCATCTCTTGTAAAAATAGAAATGACAAATAAAAGAAAAGAAATGGTAACGAGTGTCCCTGAATACTCTTTAAAAATTTAAATTTAGATTTTAGAGAATTGAATCTGAGATTTTGAGGATCAGCACACTCTCAAATTCCAAACCAATACCATCAAATCAACCTAAAGTAATTTGAAAATTTGAATATTTAATTTATTGTTAATGAAGTATTAGATTTTTATAAACTAATAATTCTTTTAATTTAAAATCCTTAAATGTCTTGTTAAAAAAAAAAAAATCCTTAAATGTCAGATATTCGATAGGAAAAAAAAAGAATATATATTATCTAATATTTTCTTCTTAATTTTTTTTCTTTACAAGAAAAGTGAGCAGTAGTTACCTACCTACAGGTGTCACTTATTTGTGCAGACAACATATTCTTTAATACTGCCTGCCCTGGTTCATCTTAATCTCTTTCTGGATGAATCTTGGTTTACCTTCTGGAAGTGAAGAGTGAGCAGTGACATCAATCAATCAGCTTGAAAATGGGAAGAATTTTTGCAGTTGAGCTGGATGGCAGAGTTTATGGCTGCAAGTCCTGCAAAACTCACCTTGCTCTTTCCACTGATCTCATCTCCAGGGTATCATATCATCCTTCTTTAATTGTTTTATGGTTAATTAGGTGTTTCAACTAATTAACCATTCATTAACCCCTATTGTTTGCTTTTCTTCTCAGGGATTTTATTGTCATAGAGGAAAAGCATACCTTTTCAATAATGTGTAAGTATTTTTCATTTCTTCTTTTCTTTGTTAAATGAATTACTACAAGTTATGACAGTTTTATTATAAATAATGGTATTATAGTAGGGCTTATATCATTTATTATTTTTCTCACTTTTCCAGTTGAAAATAAAATTGCATTCTGCTTCTGTCTGTTGATGTGGAAAATGTATTTGTGTTTCTAAGCAAACTAACACCGAGGCATTTCAATTTGTTGAACTACATATAAGAATTGTATGTTAACTTATACTGGGATGGGATTGTTGTAACTTGCTAGCTTGTCAGTTTTCATGGTGGGACCCTTTCCTGGACCTTACGTATGTGGGAGTTTTGTACACCGGACGGGGCTGCCCTGAGTGGTGAAATACTCATCTTATGCTTTGATTAGATTATTATGTATAAGCGTACATGACCTGTACATGCTTCAACATGTATGACATACTGATATTACTATTAGAATTAGATTTTATTGATTGAAATTATAAATACAAACTAGATCTATGCTTTTTTTATTATTAACTGTAGCTTCCAATTCTTCTCATATGCATGCTTGTGTTTTTGGTCCATGACACAGTGTAAACTTCACTAGTGGAGAAGTGGTGGAAAGAATGATGCTTTCAGGGATGCATACTGTCGCAGATATATTTTGTTGTCGCTGCGGTCAGATAATTGGCTGGAAATACGTAATTCTCCTACCATCCTCACCTCTCTTATTTTTTACAAATCTATATCTTCAAACTAGCGTTGTAGGTGAAATTTATTTGAATACCATTCTGCATCCAGTACTTTTGATCCTTCTAAAATTGCATCTCTCTCATAGGAAACTGTGCAGGAGAAAAGCCAGAAGTACAAAGAGGGAAAGTTTGTTCTTGAAAGGTATTATGCTATTTTGCTATCACAACTTGAGTTGAGTTTTTTCTTATCCTTAATGTGCGTTTTTACTGATTGTTCATGTCATGCTTGTCCATTCAACAGAGGAAGGATCGTTGATGAAATCGATTTCTCCACTGAATTCTGTGTTGAAGGCTGTGTCAGCATGAGTGATACCGAAGATGATTAGGCCTATTAAAATCTTTTGTATTTGTTGGATCAGGTGAAAGAAGAGCTGTTGTGTTATGTGAAAAATATGATAGAACCTTGAAAATGTTCAGAATCAGAACCAATTTGTTTTGCTATTTCATTTTAGTTAGAAGATAAAATATAAAATAATAAGTAAAAATTTCAATGATGTGTGTAATTCGTGTATCAAAAGGAGATGAAACCGTCGGTTTCCTCTGAGGTCCCTTGGTTGCAAGATTCACTCTTCAACGATGTGGTTCTCGATTTGAGATTTTGCCCAGATGGCTAAGGAGATGGAACCCTTTTTTTGGACAAGACCTGGCTCTTTTCACACAGGGACAAAACTGGATAACATGGAGATGATTACTACATTTCTTTTTCTCTCTTTATATTATGCAAAAGCCAAATTTTAATTTATTTTTGTTGTGTGATAAATTAAATTTATAGAGGATGATAAAATAATTGTTAAGTGATGAATAAATTAAATTATTATTTTTTTAATGAATTTCAAATTTGTGTATTTTTTCCTTTTTCATCATTTATGCTACATATGTGATTTGTTATAAATTATACATTCACTATAGCATATTTTCCAGAATTACCCTTCACTTTGGCATCTCAAGGTCTAAATGTAGAATAAAGCCAAAATATTTAATCATTCTCCCACTTTGGATGATATTATACAATCTCAAACAAATTCACATAGACCATACAATCTCTAAATGAAAGACAAATCTTCATTATTTTCGGTAAAAAAGTTCAAGCATCAAATTTAGTTATTTACAAAAAGGATATGGCCTAATTTACCTTTTAAACATGGGAGATTCTGGCACAATATTTTTTATTTTTTTCATCAAGTAGTACAGTGGTTAGAAATTCATCTTTTTAAGGTGAATAAATGGAGTGTCGGGGTTCAAACTTCGTCCCCTGCATAATTCTACTAACTAAACTAAATTGATGGGGACATTCTTGCATAGTTTATATAAAAATAAATAAACGATCGAGATCGGTTATAACATGATATATCAAGTCATCTTTAAAAAATACATATAACAACAACCTCAGATATGGACCAAAAACATCAAAGCAATTTTATATATTCCTCTCTCCCAACAGCATACAGAATAGGAGTGTCACCATTGAGGTTGGCTGGGAACTACCAAACTCCTAGTTTTTCTACCACTCACGCAGGCCCAGTCGTCCATTTTGGAAACTTCTATGCCTTCTAAGAAGGGTGAATATCTATTTATGATCTGATGAACCTACATAAAACACAATGGCAATAACTCTAGTGCACCACAGAATTGAAAATTAACAGAAGGCTGCCTTTCAAAAAAGTAAATCAATATCAAGCATTAACTAAATTACCTGTTCAGATAATACACCAGAGAGACCAATAACTGCTCCAGGCTTTGCACGAGAGATAATTTGATCAGCATTATCTAACAAAGGATTTAAGAGTATATTTGCAATGACCACATCATACTTATCCTTGTCGGTAATAGTTTGTATCTCATGCGTATTTTCTCCCTCTACAAATCCAGATGTCTGATCATCTTCGGAGGATAAAGAATTTTCACCAGCAATCAACTGCAGTTGTATTCTGTCTGGTCCAATGTTGTTCAGCGCAGCATTTTGATATGCTGATGCAATTGCTTGGGCATCTACATCAACTCCAACTGCAAAGGAAGCACCGAACTAATAGCACAACAGAATGTCAAAAATTGAAATGGAAGATTCAACTATACATAAAACACAATGTAAACAATATCGAAAAGCTGTAAAAATATTGGAAACTTTTGAGTATGTAATGTATTGATAAATATCCGATGAGTATTAGTATGAGGTACATGTCGAACACCAATACTTTTCTACTTTTGAAGCATTTCGGCTTCATTCATCAATGCAAGTATTCGTCTATATATAGCAGTTGCTAATGCAATTTACAACTAAAACATTTTCTTATGCTCAAAGATATCACAACAAAATAACAAGTGCTGAAGTGCATAAAAACTGATAATATGTTGGACTTGTTGCTTATAAAATAAAATTAGGGGAATTGCAACTAAGAATATAAGTTATGACCAGCATAAGGAGGAAAACCAGAGAGTCCAGGACTGCATTTTCTAGCTTTCTGAGATTGAAGATAATTAAACTAAAGCTTATTAACGTGGTCTCAAGTATGCTTGTTCTTCAACAATTTCGCTCACTTAAGTTCAACTCTAGAATGCTGACAATCAATTGAATACCTTAAGAGCTGCAATGGCAAGAATTCCAGAGCCCGTGCCATAGTCTAGGATGTATTCTCCCCCTGTTATACAATCATGCAAGAGTAATAGACAAAGTTTAGTGGTGGCATGTTCTCCTGTTCCAAATGCATGTCCGGGATTGAGCATTATATTTGTTGCTTGAACATCCTATAAAAAATTCAGTAATGGTTAGCAGAAATATACTTACAGTTTGAACATTGGGTTTAATTTAATGCCCAGAAACAAAAGAAGCAAGCAAATACCTGACAAACATAATTCAACTCTTTTTGGGTGATGAATACAAACTTGTTAGAATATATAAATATATTATAATATCGTGTTATTATCTTATCATATCTTTAACTATCTCATAGGATTAGTTTCTTAGCCTAGAGTACTTTGAAGATTATTTTTCATATTACTTAATTAGTATACGGGTTGACGTTTAGTCTTTTGCATCAAGTTATCATAGTATACATCTTATTTTAACTCCTTATTATTTCTCTTCTTTTATCTAAAACACGATAAATTTAACATGGTATTAGAGTCTGGTTCCATCCTCTGTAACTTCGTTGTTTGAGTTCCCAAAAATTAGGTCCAATCTGCATCAAGATTGCCACTTGAGAGGAAACATGACCACAGTATTGAAAGAAGGATTTTGGAAGAATTACTTAGTGTTGCCTATGGAATATTCTGAAACTCCCACTATCATTACAGAATTTCAATATTCACCTCAGGGTAATCATTTTGGGTTCTTAATAACATATAAGGGTCTTGTTAACAAGTGCCCTCGGGGCACTCTTTAAGCATCCTAAAATAAGCAATTATTCTTTCAAAAAGTCAAATATTTCGATTTTCAAATACACGCATTTTGTTAAATACTTACCACTTATGGTCTTTAACTAATGCCCCTGAGGATTTCAACTATTTTTTTACTGGGAAGGTACAAAGACTGAAATCAAGAAATTTATTGCCAAGTGCAGTATTTGCCATCAGAACAAATAACGAAAGCTCATCATTTTCAAGCTTATTACGGCCGCTACAAACTCCATAGAATCACAGGTATAGTTTAAAACTTCAATGGATTTTATTCACAGGTTGCTTATGGTGTGAGGTGGATATCTAAAAAATTTCACTCATTTCTGTGTTGGGTCATCCTTTTAATACTAAGGAGGTTGCTGAAGTGTTTATCACAAATATAGTTAAATTGCATGGGTTTCCCGCTTCTATTGTATCTGACAGAGAAAAGGTTTTCTTCAGCCATTTGTGGACAAACTGTTCAAGCAAGTGGGTACCAACCTGACAGTGGCTCAACAAAGGATGAAGAAGCAAACTGACAAACACAGGAGGGATGTGCAGCCAGCAGTGGGGGATTGGGTATAATTCAAAGCTACCTCATATATAGATGGAATTCTCTAGCAAAGAGGAGGAATGAGAAATTGAGTCCTAGATTTTATGGTCCATACCTGGTGCCAGAAAAGATACGACCAGTGGCTTACAGTATACGCTATCTCTACCGACTAATTGCAAAATCCACCTGCTATTCCATATCACTAGCTTACAAATGTTCCCTGCCAGCAGCATAAATCTAGACTAGCTTACAAACTTTCCCTACTACCAGCAGCATAACTCTAAACTTTCCGCTCCGCATCGCTATAGTGGCCGGCACAGCCACTTTTGACAACAGAGTTGTCAACTTCAACCAGAGTTGGAAGATATCTTGTCAGTTGGTTGCAGCAAGCAGGTACAGTGGCACAAAGTTGCGACTTGTGACATTCACAGAAAGCCACAAAGAATTTTGTCCTAAGTCCTAACCTTCACATAAAACCAAACATGGAATATGTGTAGTCCAATCTTTCTTTTTTATTCAATTTTAAGCAAACCAAATGGACCAACATAACATAATTGATAATATTCAATTCAAGAGGGCCAAAATGTAACACATTAATAGAAGTTGGGACAATAAAGAAATTTCACAAGCATTATGAGCAACCATAGCATGTTATCAATACATTATCAACAAATAAAGTTTAAGATAGACATACAGGTGGAGTACTCCACTCAGGCACCACCCACAGCCCTTTAGTAATTTCTACTGGACGAAACGATTCCTGTAAGCATGGATATTAAGGATATTAAGGAAAGAAAACACCATACACCAATCAATAAGAAGTATATGATAAAAATTAATAGTATTTCCCATTCAAGAGTATTAATATTACAAACCAGTAAACTGTTTTGCGCTTAACAATATACCCTATTCATAGATATTAAGGATAGAAACCAGTAAACTACTGGTGTGAGATAAAAATCCACTAATTAATACTCCCTCCGTCCCTATATCTAAGCACCCTTTGCATCTGTAGGGACGGAGGGAGTAGTTAGTATTCAGCAATAAGTCTGCTATATCACTATTTCCTTTACTAGTGAATTATAACTTTACATGCAAAACCAGTAGATTCAATTTCTATTATATCACTATTTATAAATGAGTTTGCACACAAGTTAGAGATTCAATCTCCTAACTAAAAAAACAAGAGAGCATACAATGAAAAATAGAATGAACAAATTAAGCAAATCAGACTGACCTGAGATCTCTTAATCCAGTCCTCCTCCTCAATAGCTTTAATTTCATATCTTGGTTTCTCTTTGAAACCAATAGAATCAAATGCATGGGAAATGCTCAAATTAATATCCTCATCTTCAGGGTAGATAGAAGTAATGCAAATCTGAAAAAATAATACTCTTATACTCACAAATGAGTAAAACTACTCCTTTCGACATTTAATTTAAGATATGTTTATAAAAATACAGTAAAAGAAGATTGTGCAAAGAACAAATAACCCATTCCCTGATACCATGCTCCCGCAGAAAATCTTAACAACTGTAGATTGGAAGCTCATAGATTTTCAAACCACTTATGCAGAATGTAGAACAGAGTGAAAGAAAACGATTCGTAAAATGTAATGTGAAGTACTTAACTGAATATGAATACAGTGAGTTATTTATAGTGTTTAAAATCTAACTGACTTATAACCAATCTAACCTTTCGACAACCTAACAGCCTGTCAGTCAGTTAGGATATATATCACACTGATGCAAACACAATTTGAAGTAACATTCACAAATATAAGAGAAACTCACGCTATGGAAATGCAACGGCAGAAACAACAGTACTGGAAGAGACGACAAAATGTCGATGATAATAAAGAAAAGAAATAAGAAGACTACACGAATATCCAATCCAGAGGCCTAATTAAATAAACTAGAGTATTTTTCAAGTCACATTCCATCCTTTTCATAACCACCTCTTCCCTGCTTATCTACCTTTTCGGTTGATATTTGTGAATGTTTTCGCTTTAACAATAATTGTTATCATGTTTATTATTTTTAAGTTATCATCATCTTTATCTGGCTCCAAGAATAATTGAAAACTTAAAAGCAATGGCATAACATAAAAGTACCTCATCTATTGTTTGAGCGTCATCATTTTGATTATGATCCATGCTAACAGAAGTTGCACCAAAGCATAAAAGCGCATCTCCAAGCACATCCTTGTAAGTAATCACAAAAACATACAAGTTGAAGTCAAATATTTTGGCAACATAACAATGTGTGTCCAACAAGAAGGAAAGTAAGTTAAAATGATTACTGCATTATCTTTAGAACAGTGAATGAGAACTGAAAGATAGGGAGTTGAAGAAGACTTATGTGGTAGAGCGGCGTAAGAAGAACAACAATGGTGGTGACTACTAATAACTTTGTGGTGATGTTTCAAGACTGAGAGAGGAGAAGGTGATATACGCATTATTAGGGGGCGGGAGAGGGTCAGGTGTTTGATAAAATGCCAAGCCGCCATGGATTGGAAAGGTAATTAAAATCAGATGTTTCACATTCGGATACCAAACAATAACATTATGGGGGTAATACTCACTTTATCCCCCGACTATGTAATTCATTTCGGTCCTTTCTTTGTATCAAAATTTCAAAATAGTTTGTGCATTATGTTAGTTAAAATAGTCTTTCACACTAAAATAACCTCTCAATGTTCACAATAATTCTTTATATAGGGACTAAAATGACAATAAGCATGTACTTATAAGGACTAATATGACAATAAGTAAGTATATTTGAGGACTGATCTGACAATATTAATGAAATATTTTAACATTAAGGACTATTTTGACTAACAAAATGCACAATCAGAGACTACTTTCAAGTTTTGATAGATTGAAAGACTATTTTGACTACTCATTACAATTTCAAGGACCAAAATGACTATTACCTCATAATATTATCTTATACTTTGGAGTGGTGTTGACAATAACAAGTTTTTAAAGGGTTAAATAAGTTTTTAGTTCTTAGAAATATATCAAATTTTTGTTTTGGTTTTTCTAAAAAATTTCTTTAACTTTTTAGTCTTCAAAAGGTTTCACCCACCATTTTTTGTCCTTATTTTTAAGTCAACTCATCTAATTAATTCGTAGTTTTCATATTTTGAATGAAAATTTCCATAAATATTTAGAATATTATTAGAGTCTCTCTAAAATATGAAGGCTATACATGAGTTGATTTGAAAGTAAGAACGACAAAAGATGATTGAAATTTTTTGGGGGACTAAAAGTGTAAGACAAATTTTAGAGAAACTAAAACAAAAAGTTGATATATTTACAAGGATCAAAAACATATTTAACCTTTTTTTTAGACATATTCATTTAGACATATCACATGATAATGACATTTGTATGTGAGAATAAAATGCAGCCATAGTTGAGGCAAAATCCCTAAAATGTTTGTGTCATTACTTACTTCATAAAACCAGATTTACATCGTGTTCTTAGAGAAACCTTCTGCAAACCAGGAGGGTTGGGATTCTGAACCCTCTCAACATACAACTTTTAGTCATGGACACTTCTATATAGTTATAATATATTTGCCGTAACAAAAATAATCGATTATTTTTCTACACAAAGCTTACAGAGAAATTTTCAATCGACAGCCTTGTTGGGATAATTGACTTCTTTGGGGGTCCTCATGATTTAGCTCAGTTGATAGGGACAATGCATAATATATGCAAGGTTCGGGGTTCAAACCTTGACCACCACAAAAAAATTGATTTCTTTGAGTTTTCCTTACATTCTCTCTTGGGCTACATAATTAATTTTCCGTTTAGTTTTTTTGTTCTCCACAGTAACTAATTCCCACAAGAGTGGAGCTCAAATTGAGTTACCCATCAAATTTGTTCAGAAATATTAATAAATTGAAACAAGATCTTTTATTTGTACTAAAATACAAGTAAAATAGACAATATACATACAAACAATACAATAACATTGATTAACTTGTAAGGCAAGATGCTTTTTCTCTTGGGTTGCTATTGATCTCTAGTTCCTATAATTATTTTTAACCATATCCTTTTGTTAATGTACATACTAATGTTATCATAATAGTCTTTGGCTATTAAAATATTACACATGCAAATCCGAAACAAATATAACATAAAACAGAAGAGATGAGCATTAACAAAACATACTGTACAAATATAAAACATTTTAGAGCCGAGAAGATGAAAATGAGTGAAAGAGAGACCAGATGACTAAGTGTGGTGCTGAGAACTTATTCTTCCCAGGAAACCAAACATTTTAGAGATGAGAAGATGATTTTGAAGACTTTGGCTCTTTACTATAGTCATACACGCCAATACCTCGTTTTCTTCCAAGTCTGCCAGCATCAACATACTGTACAAGTAGAGGGCAAGGTGCATATTTATTGTCCCCAAGGCCAGCATGAAGAACTTTCATTATAGACAAGCATACATCCAATCCAATGAAGTCTGCAAGCTCTAAAGGGCCCATTGGATGGTTAGTACCCAATTTCATTCCCGTGTCAATATCCTCTTTGGTTGCAACGTTGGTGTACAGAGTATAAAATGCTTCATTTATCATAGGCATAAGGATTCTGTTCACTATGAAGCCTGAATAATCCTGGGAGGTTATTACTGTCTTGCCAAGCCTGCAACACATATTGAACCAGCGCAAATTAGAAAAACAATAGGTATTTTTCCTAGCTGTCTTGAATAAGAAGAATGAAACAAAAGTATCTTAGAGGACCAGGGACGAGAAGAAAAACAAAGAGTATATGCAGGTTAAAGGTAATTAAGTATAAAGGCATTAGCGTAATGCATTGTCAAGAAATTAGAAAAGAACAGAACATAACAATATATTACATTCTAGGGTTAATTATATTTTTGGTCCCGACAAAATACTAATAATTTAAGTTAAGTTTCTACTAAATCTTTCTCCTGTGTTTGGTTGCCCACTTATCATGTGCTTCTAGAATTGGCCTGTCATTTGTTTTCACTGGTTGGACGCAGATTAAAATTCACCATTTGGGAGAGGCAACCCTTAAATGCTCTCCAGAACAAGATTTTCCATATATTTTTTTTTTTTTGTATATTCTAATGAATACGAAAAATCTGTCCATATGCAAAACCATTGGATTCTTCTCATATATCAATTTTCATGAAAATAATATTAACCTACATAGATAAACATAGTGGGTGGATGATAGAGAACCTACTGTTTCTGTGGCCCGGTGGGGCAGGTTGTGAATGTGAGTCAGAATTCTAATTGGCCTGCCACATGGAGAGTATATTCAAGGAAGAAGAAAGTGGGGCCCAGAGTACCACACTATTCAAAGATGATTGCGGAAAGATATGATTCTGAAGGTGACTTTTGATTGGAATAATATGATTCTGAGTTTTCCTTGGAAGGGAGAGGTGACTGAATTACACGGAGTAAATCTGAGGGTTACACAAAGACAAAAAGGAGAGACTGAACAGACCAGTTAATTTTGTTACGTAGCCTATTGGGGGATGTAGGGATCGAAGAAGACAGAGGAAGAGCCAGGATTGAACAGGGTCCATCAAGAGGAACTTTAACTGCTGTTGGGACAGTACGAACGGGTTTTCAAGGAATTGAAAGGGTTACAGCCAGAAAGGGACACTGTTCACAAATTGAGTTGCAAGAGGGTGCTGGACCTGCTAGTGTCAACTCCTATAGGTACCCCCATCACCACAAGGAAGCGATAGAAAAACCGGTGCAAAATATGTTTGGATCAAGGGATCATTGGTCTGCGCTCTAGTGCTTTTTCAAGCTCTGCGATCATAGTGAAGAAGATATTTTCAAGCCCTGTGATCATAGTGACGAAGAAAGATGATTCCTGTAGGATGAGTATTGATTATAGGGAGTTAAACAAAGTGACTGTACCGGATAAATACCCCATTCCAGTAGTGGAGAAATTCTTGGTTGAATTGCATGGAGCCACAATAGCAAGACAGTTGGGGGATTTTTTGGGGTTGACTGGGTATTATGAAAAATTTATTATGGGTTATGGGAAAATAGCAAAACTATTGAAGGCTTTCATTGGGGTCCTGAAGCTCTCAAAGCCTTTGAAGATCTTGAGAAGGTTATGAAATCCCCTGTACTTACATTTCCGGATTTTTCTATACCATTTTGAGATTGATGTGATGCTTTGAGGAGAGGTACGGGAGCTGTTTTGATGCAAAAGAAGAGGTCTATTTCGAATTTCAGCAAGGCGTTGTCAGGAAAGAATTTGAACAAATCCACCTATGAGAAGGAATTGATGGCTTTGGTGATGGCGGTACAACACTAGCAACCTGCCTTTTGAGTAGGAATTTTGGTGTTTATTCAGACCAAAGGATAACCACAGCTGAATAACGAACAGAATTGGGAAGCTAAACTTTTGGGCTATCACTTCAATAACATTTACAAGCCAGGGCTAGAAAACAAAGCAGAGAATTCAGTGTCCAGAATGTTTGGAAAAGAAGAATTGACGACAAGGTAGTTTGCTTCCCTTAGCCTCGAGGACAAGGCAGTTTCTGCTGAGGGGGCGATGATAGAGCACCTGTTGATGCTGTGGGGAAGGTCGTGAGCATGGGTCCGAATTCAATAGGCCTGCCATATGGAGGGTATATTCAACGAAAAAGAAAGTGGACCCAGGGAGAGAGAAGGAAATGGTTAGAGAGTACCACACGATTCAACGACAATCGGGGGAACAGTTAAGGGGTTATTTTAGCAGTTTGGGAAAGAAGAGAAGGTTATTGAACTTTCTCGGTCTGGTTGTTTTCTAATTTCTTGTACTGATCACTATTTTCAGTTATAATATGTATTACAATGTCTGTCCATCCAATTCACACTGTTATTTACAATAATTGTTCTACGGTTTCTATTGGTGGATGGGAACATAGCAGCCACATACATTGACAATTAATTCATCTTCCACCATACCAACACAACATAGGTAACATTCTTATTTTTCAGAGTAACAGCAGGAATGTGGTAATCACAAACAAACATCAATGTGTTTAGAAATGAAGATGCAAATTAAGTAGAGTGAGTGTTTTATTGTCATAAATTATAATCATACATCAAGGTTAAGATTACAACCTCTGTGATAGTGCTTTTGTGACAGCAAATGTCGCATCAGAAGTGTCGGCACCTCGCACAATCTCAATCAATTTCATCACTGGGGGAGGATTCATAAAATGCATTCCTATCACCTAACAGATAAGGCACCAAACAACACAATTTTAATCTATCAAATGGAAAACAATAGGCCAAAAATCACTAAACCAAATGTGGAACTCATTTGATCATGACTTGGCTGATTCTTGAAGCAGGGCCGTTCCTACGAATTTGGAGGCTCGGCACCGTAAGTGAAATGAGGCTCGTAATAAAATAAAAACATATTTTTTTTAAAAGAACAATGTTCTATTTAAATTTTTTAAAAGATAAATACAATGTGCCAGTATATATGCGATACACCCAAAGATGAAAATCACTACCGTATACACGATGATCCTCAAACCACCCTCCTAAAAAAACACCCACCTAACACCAAAAGCAAGAGGACCCAATTCTAATAGGCCTAAAACAAGACAACAAAGAGGAAAAGGAAATCAAATCGAAGAAGAAGAATAGGAAAAGTCCGATGGAATGATGGTGATAGAACGCGTGGTATCAGAGAGAAAGAGAATAAGGAATCTTTGTTTTTAGTGTGGTAGTACTTAGCAGTACTACTGGGCTATAATTTTCTTTTGAGGCTCATACTCTGGGGAGGCCCGGTTCCATTGAGCTCCTTGCACACCCCAAAGTCCGGCCCTGTCTAGAAGCAAGCATGGCTTATAATTGGAATTAATGAAAGAGAAATGCTATCAACACATTCTAACATACATTTTTCAACTCACTCTTTTGATCAATGCATCTCACGGTTAAATGAACTTAAATGAAATATTATGTGACTTTTTTATCCAACAGTGCAAAAGACAATTGTGAACGATGCAAGACTATTTTACATGTGCATGTTAGAACAAAATAAAAAAGAAGAAGAAGAAGGAACCTGTTGAGGCCTTGTGGTAGAAGAAGCTAAACGAGTGATAGAGATGGAACTAGTATTAGAAGCCAAAATAGCAGAAGACTTAGCAATCTTATCTAATTGAACAAACAAAGATTTCTTAACCTCTTCAGATTCAACAATAGCTTCAATAATGAAATCAGCAACAGAGAGGTCATTTAAATTAGTTGTAAAACGGAGTCGTTTGAGAGCATCGGAAGCTGTAGATTGAGAGAGTTGGGATTTGGAAAGAAGACGGTTGATGGAAGAAGAAATGGAAGAGGAGGCAGTTGAAAGAACTTGAGAGTTGACATCTAGAAGGCAGACGTCGATGCCATGCATGGCTGTCAGTTGGGCTATTCCTGATCCCATCTGACCACCGCCTATCACGCCGATCATCTTCACATCCGCCATTGCTATGAGTCCATTAATTCATCAATTTTATTTTGGTTTAAATATATTTTTCGTTGTTTATCTGTTATCAAAAAATTGTTTTGGCTTTATCTTTTTTTCTAGTATAAATTATTCAACAAACTATTCTTAGTTTATCCATTTGAAAGTTAGCTTACCAAAAAATCAAATTAAATGTTTTATTATTGTCAATTCGAGGATTAATTGCGTAATGGTATGTCTTGAGCTATTAGTGTATGTTACGTTTCTTATTACAAATCATAATTGTTTGTATAATTTATTGTTTTTAATACATGAATTATCATCGTATTTTTGTTTACCAAACGTTCTCTTTTTTTTGCTTGAGAAAAATAATTCATCATTATTGCGTTAAGAATAGTTCTTACATATACCTGTTGACATGTAATTTTAACGGGTTCATTTAATGCGGTCAAGATTAGTTGACTATTATCTTTGGAGGAATCAAAGTCTTTCTCTTTCAACTTGAGGGTTTCGACGAGATTTGGACTTAGCGCATGAAAGGGTCTAAGGTCTCGGAGTTCAACAAAACGAAGCCAAGAATGCAAGTTTGTAGAAGCCAAGCAATTACTAGCAAGGCAGGAAGAATTTGAATCCAAGTAGCAACGGTTTCCTCAATAGAAACGTGGGAGACAAGCGGTTGTCCAAATGGAAGAAGTGCTCATTGTGGATTAGACTTTTCCAGTTATTTTGCTATGTATAAATAGTAGTTTTCCATAGGAAAAACGGGTCGCAAATAACTTATAGAAATTATAAAACACTCGAAGTACCGCCGCGAGAGTAAAGAGTTATACATAATGCATGTAAACTGATTTGTCGAACCACATTTATTTTAATGCAAGCAATTTATCTTTTCTTTAAGTTTCTGCGTTTTAAACTTTTAGTCTTTTACTTGCATTTACTGCGTTTTCTCTTTATCCTTTTTATGTCGAAAGACGCCATACAGACTCGTCTTGTTCATAAAGCAACCTATGAATTTGATGATCATTCACTATTTTCTGGAAAAACTTTGCACAACATGTCCTTAGATTTCTGGTTTGACCCTGCTTGTAATAACCAAAACCACCCATTCTTGTTTGCCAAAAACACCGGTGAACAATACCATCCGGTCACTATTATAAGCAAAAGTCTACTTTTAAATAAATAAATAATGTATGTGGTCTATTATATAAACCATATACATCATTAATTGAATACACCTAAAATATAAATTTTTGCTTATGATAATTGCCGGAGGTGTACTTCTTTATCATTTTGTTGCCAAAACAAGTTAATGGAAGTTTTTGTAAGACTCAAAAATGCATTTAAAGTTCATATTAGAGAATTTTTAAATAATTTTGTATATATGTGTTTACCTTGGTTTTTGGTAAACAACCGTTGGTTTACAAATGGTTACTTGCAAGATCAACTAGTAAATCTAAAGACATATTGTGTTCGTTATTTTTCTACAAAGTAATGAATGTTCTTGATGATGTTATGCAGAATATGAATATAACCGTCGAATCCAACAAAGGTTGAATCAGTTGAGATTATCTTCAAAGGATTAACGTAAAATGCCGGATGAAAACAAGTAAATTGCAAGGAATAAACTTAAATTGCATAAATTGAATGTAAATTGGTACACAAATTCATACATTGAGACTTGTTACTCGTTTCCCTCTGAAATGCGGATAGTTTGTGAAGGTGAGAAAAACCACAAGAAGGGGAGGTTGAATTGTGTTTTTGGAAACTTCAGTTGGTATCAGAGCTTCTTTCTCTGTAATTAGCACTTAACCGTGTTACAGTAAGATCTGAGAAAAACATGTATGGGGATGATGCTTCTAGCTCTGGCGCTGGCTCTGGTTCTGGTAGAGCTGCTATTCCGTTTGACTATAGCAGCAATACCAGCAAACATGAAAGATCTGCAAATCACAACAAACCTCCCATATTTAATGGTGACCCAGAAATGTTCTCTTGGTGGAAATCCAAGATGTATAGTCACATTATAGGAATGGATGAGGAGTTGTGGGACATTCTTGAAGAAGGTGTTGGAAATTTGAGATTGGATGAAGAAGGTGTTGCTCTTGATAGAAAAGCTCACACCACTGAGCAGAAAAAGCTCTATAAGAAACATCATTTGATCAGAGGCATTCTGGTGGCTGCCTTGCCTCATAAAGAGTACTTAAAGATGAGTGACAAGTCTACAACAAAGGCTATGTTCACCTCTTTATGTGCAAACTATGAGGGCAACAAGAAAGTCAGAGAGGCCAAGGCTACCATGCTTGTTCATCAGTATGAACTGTTTAGAATGAAGGAGGATGAAAGTATCGAGACAATGTACTCAAGATTTCAGACTCTTGTTTCTGGACTTCAGATCTTAAAGAAAAGCTACGTAGCATCTGATCATGTGAATAAGATTCTAAGAAGCTTGCCTGCTAAGTGGAGACCAAAGGTGACAGCTATTGAAGAAGCTAAAGATCTAAACACTCTGAGTGTTGAAGATCT
>Ga0228711_1001465_pt1 | contig 34724 bp, 20 predicted proteins | sample MedpolnodulmetaG_2_FD_177996 | JGI IMG/M metagenome (GOLD analysis project Ga0228711, IMG submission 177996) | Root nodule microbial communities from Medicago polymorpha collected in Santa Monica, California, United States - brown nodules | ecosystem: Host-associated > Plants > Roots > Nodule... | reverse complement strand
TTTTTTTTGGAATATCCTTCTAATAGGTCATTCAAAAACGAACATTTCAGCAACTATAAAAAAAAATTGGTTTTTGAATGACCTGTTAGGGGGTATTCAAAAAAAAAATTAGGAGGTAAATAAAAAAAATATTTTACAGGGGAAAATCGAAAATAATCTATATTACAGAGGTAAAATCCTATTAACGCTTAAAAGTTTTAATTCATGACTCTTATGTGAAAATATTCAATTGAAAGGGAAAATCCACCTTGTAGATTTCATAAGTTTACGTCGGTAAAATCTTTATATCTATAACATGCTAACAATTTATTATTATTATTTTAGGACAATGAAACATTTTGGCAGTAGTAGTAGTATATATGGTAGGTAATAAGATGTTTTAAAAAAAAAAATACTAGATCTTAATTAAAGTGTATTTTTCTCTTTCCACTTTTAGAATAGGACAAAACTTACCTACAGTACCATAGGTGCTGTTCTTGTTGTGCCCTAATTAAATCAAAACACGTATATTAGTAAACTACTCCGTTTTAACGTCGTTTCAATTTCAAAATAATAATTTCTTTCCTTTGGTCGTGATTCTTCATTCTCTATCTCCGTGTCGATTCCCTTCCTGAGACAATACACACGCCAGTTCTTTCTGGCGCACCACCATCTCATCACTAATTGAGCCCTCTTCACTTTTGCTAGCAACTACTACCATCTTTGTGTGTGTCTCTACATGTTTCATTAATTTCATCCCTTCTAAACTGGCTACAAAATAGTTTGGATGTGTGTTGAGATGCGAAACACGTTTATTTTTATTTTTTTCCTTTGCAACCTTTTGATTTCAATCCCTTCAAATTCGGTGTTGGATTGATTTCATAATTTGGGTTCTCTTTGTTTGATGAAAATAGTTGACATGGGTATTTAGTTGTATACTTCAAAGCTTCGTCGATAATTTCATTTTACTAGGATTAAAATCAAATAAAAAATTAGCTGAGCCAAAGTTTTCTGAACTTGATGGTGGAGGTGTTTGGTGAAAATTCCACTATGGAATTAATTGACGTGTTTCAGGGTGGAAGCAAGCTGGTCTCAGAATAGAGGAAGGGGAATAAACACAAATTCCAAATATTTTTAAATTGTGTGTAATTTAACTAACGCCGTTATAATTTAATGATAACCAGTACACGTGTTTTGTTTTAAGTTTTGTTTTAATAGGACAAAACTTACCTACAATACCATAGGTGTTGTTCTTGTTGTGCCCCAATTAAATCAAAACACGTCTATCAGTAAACTACCTCGTTTTAACGCCGTTTGAATTTCAAAATAATAATTTCTTTCCTTTGGTCCTGATTCTTCATTCTCTATCTCCGTATCAATTCCCTTCCTGAGACAATAGACACACCAGTTCTTTCTTGCGCACCACCATCTCATCACTAATTGAGCCCTCTTCTCTTTTGCTAGCTACTACTACCATCTTTGCGTGCGTCTCTACATGTTTCATTAATTTCATCCCTTCTAAACTGGCTACAAAATAGTTTGGATGTGTGTTGAGATGCGAAACACTTTTATTTTTATTTTTTGCTTTGCAACCTTTTGATTTCAATCCCTTCAAATTCAGTGTTGGATTGATTTCATAATTTGGGTTCTCTTTGTTTGATGAAAATAGTTGACATGGGTATTTAGTTGTATACTTCAGAGCTTCGTCGATAATTTCATTTTACCGGGATTAAAATCAAATAAAAAATTAGCTGAGCCAAAGTTTTCTAGACTTGATGGTGGAGGTGTTCGGTGGAAATTCCACTATGGAATTAATTGACGTGTTTCAGGGTGGAAGCAAGTTGGTCTCAGAATAAAGGAAGGGGAATAAACGCAAATTCCAAATATTTTTAAACTGTGTGTGATTTAACTAACGCCGTTATAATTTAATGATAACCAGTACACGTGTTTTGTTTGAAGTTTTGTTTTAATAGGACAAAACTTACCTATAGTACCATAGGTGTTGTTCTTGTTGTGCCCCAATTAAATCAAAACACGTCTATCAGTAAACTACCCCGTTTTAACGCCGTTTCAATTTCAAAATAATAATTTCTTTCCTTTGGTCTTGATTCTTCATTCTCTATCTTCGTGTCAATTCCCTTCCTGAGACAATACACACACTAGTTCTTTCTGGTGCACCACCATCTCATCACTAATTGAGCCCTCTTCTCTTTTGCTAGCTACTACTACCATCTTTGCGTGCGTCTCTACATGTTTCATTAATTTCATCCCTTCTATACTGGCTACAAAATAGTTTGGATGTGTGTTGAGATGCGAAACACGATTATTTTTATTTTTTGCTTTGCAACCTTTTGATTTCAATCCCTTCAAATTCGGTGTTGGATTGATTTCATAATTTGGGTTCTCTTTGTTTGATGAATAGTTGACATGGATGTTTAGTTGTATACTTCAGAGCTTCGTTGATAATTTCATTTTACTGGGATTAAAATCAAATAAAAAATTAGTTGAGCCAAAGTTTTCTAGACTTGATGGTGGAGGTGTTCGGTGGAAATTCCACTATGGAATTAATTGACGTGTTTCAGGGTGGAAGCAAGCTGGTCTCAGATTAGAGGAAGGGGAATAAATGCAAATTCCAAATATTTTTAAACTGTGTGTGATTTAGCTAACGCTGTTATAATTTAATGACAATCAGGACACATGTTTTGTTTTAATTGGGGAACAGTGTAGGTAAGTTTTGTCCTTTGGAATATTCACATCTTTTTAGTAACATTTTCTTAAGAAAAGGTTGGTTAACTAACTAACTATGATCTCAAAAACAAAAACAAAAACAGAAAACTAACTCTGAAAATTCACGTGAATGAAGAAAATCAAAATCCAATAGAGAGAGAAACAAAACCGAATATTTCTTTCTTTTCCCTTTCACTTTGAAAAAACAAAAGATAGAGAGAGAGAAAGATTTTCCAATCGAAAACGACACAAAATTTTCCCGGAAAAAAAAAAAGAAAACCAAAAAGAAAATTGCATTATACACATGTGTCAATTTCTTTCAATTTTTCAGATTTGATCCTCTTTCTTCTTCGATCTTTGCTTCTTCTTCTCTCAATCTTTCTCTATAACTACATTCTTTTATTTCTTTCATTTTTCCCCTTCTCTTCTCAATTCTTGAAAAACTTCAAATTCTGTTTATTCAAAAAAAATTGATTTTGAGCATAACCCACATTAATTCGCTTCAAATTAAATTCTGGGTCGGTTTCAATTTCTTCAAATTTGCATTTTTGTGTACGAGGTAGGGTTATGAATTTATGTAATTTTACAATGTAACGTGTAAAATTGAGTTTCTTTTTATGTGTGTTTATGTGATACTAATTTGGTTTTTTTGTTATGTGAAGGTTTTAAGGTTTCAATGAAGAGGCAATGAGGATAAGAAATGGAGGTTAGATCAGAAGGTATACGTTTGAGGTTTTGGTTTGTTCGTTTGTGTTCAAGTATTGTTCTTTGGATTTGTTTGGTTCAGTTAGTGACAGTGAGTGAACTATGGCATTCACATTTCATTTCTGGGATTACTACTGGTATATATAACATTGCTCAAATTCAACATCCTAAACAAAATGATGATAATAATGGCATTGTCGATAAATCCCCGCCTCCGATTACTTTTCTTCCTCCAAGTTAGTTTCTTGACTCTAATTCTAGTCCTTTTTGTATCAGATATGTTTTTTTGTTTGTTTTAATTTGATTTGATGGTTTAATGCAACCTTTGATATAAATTAATTGTGCAATGAAGTTTATGTGTATTGTTGATCTTGTGTTATGTGACTTATATTAGGTGTTAGATGATTATAATTGTGATTAACTGAATTCAAGTGTAAATTGTATTTGTGTTGGTAATTTTTGTTTTTTTGGTTATGTGCTTGTTTTAATGTGGAATTGTGCATTGTGAAATCTGTTGGGAGCATGAATGTTGTATGCATTGATGTATGATGATTGTTAAGTGTTGTTCTATAGTGGTTTTTGAAACTGTCCGGGGGTTATTATAATTTGAAATGCTGATTTTAGGGTGTTACATTTATAGATAACCGTCGTATTATAATTAAATAATCATGGATATGATTATAAATAAATAAAATTTAGTGAAACAAGTCACTATCACCTTTTTAGCAAGGTACACCTTATACTCCGCACATTACAAAATAAGGGCCAGGGATATATGATGAGAACATTAGAAGTTACAAATTAAGAGAAAATCAGATCTTTATCTTCGTAAATACTAAATGTTGCCATTAATTTTGACGATAGGTATAGGATATAAAGCAATACTATGGTTCTGATGGATAGGGATAGGTATAGGATATTTTTTATTGTTTTAATTTTATTTTCTCACTCATTTTGGTGAATATTAAAGCTCTTTGACCTGACAACCTACAGGAAATTATACAAGTAATGGTTTTCTAAGAGTTTCCTGCAATGGTGGCTTGAATCAAATGCGTGCTGCGGTTTGTACTTCCTATTCTAAAATTTATCTGTTTGTATGATATCATAAGCTTAAATACTCATCTAGTGGTATGGTATTTCAGATATGTGACATGGTGGCAATTGCTCGATTTTTGAATCTCACATTGGTCGTGCCAGAGCTTGATAAGACATCATTTTGGGCAGACCCTAGGTATATACTTTGTTCTGATTTTTATTTTTGAGTATCCTCTAATTTAACCTCCATATCATTCTAAAGCTGTGTAGTTTTCTTTTTGCAGTAATTTTGAGGACATTTTTGATGTGAAGCATTTCATTGATTCTTTACGAGACGAAGTTCGAATAGTGAAAAGAGTTCCTAAAAAGTTTAGCAGTAAATCTGGATATTCTACCCTGGAGATGCCTCCTGTTAGCTGGTCCAATGAAAAATATTACTTGGAGCAGGTGTGTTTCTTTTATGAGTTGCGTTTGAGAAAACAGATGAATAGTATTGTTCTAACTATTTGCAATTTAAGGTTTGATAATATATGATTGATTAATGATTCTTGACCTATATTTTTGGATAGTATGGCTTTATTAGGTGTGGTTTTCTCTAAATTGTTAATTTTTCAATGCTTTTCAGCACTGTTGTCAAATAGCAGCGATAGCACTTTATCATAGCAGATTTTGATGAATCTTCAGTGAAAACTTCAAAGCTATCCTAGTTTCGTTATTAGGGCAATAGCAACTGCTATTCCAGTTTCTGCTAGTTGATTCATTGGCAATAGTGGAATAAAATAGAATTATAGGGCTATTTTTTGAAGAATAAAAATGAAGAATCTTTGGGTGTACAAAAACATGACCTATTGTCTTATTAGAAAACTGAAAAGAGTCGGCGTGTATTACTTTTCAATATTAAGCTATTTCTACCTTTTAAAGAACATGAACTATTCACCATATATGTAAGTCTTTATTCCCTTTTTATTTGTATGCAACATGCCTTTTTTTTATAGAACATATAATTGACTTATTTCAACTGCTACGTGGCTTCCACTATTTGCCCACAATGCTATCTTGTATTTCACATAGCGGATTTTTGGCGTTCCTTTATTTTCTGCAATCCACTATTAATAACACTGATTTTCAAATAAGTTATGAGAGTTTTTCTTATTTTTTATGATTGTATGTCATAAAGTTGTTTTCCTATTTAGTAAACTTGTACACCAGCCACGATGGTTGAATGTGTCAGAATTGTGTCTGTTCCAACTTGATTAGAACTTTGGAATTATTATTATAATTTATAACTAGTCGATAATTATGAATCAGTTACATGAAGAAATTTATAGTTATGGTGACTACCAGTATTGGTTTTTTAGCAACTAAAATGAGTTACTTTTGGTGTTGGATAGCCAACATAGGTTCCAAAAAGTAGCACTTCACTGAGTGTATAAAAGTATGATAAGATATAACGATTTTTTCTCTAACTTTGAGATGTATTTACATTTTGTTTAATCCAACGCCATTGACTCTACACTGCAGATTCTGCCGCTTTATGGAAAGCACAAGGTGTTACACTTCAACAGAACTGATGCACGTCTAGCAAATAACGGTCTCCCACTTGATCTACAGAAACTCAGGTGTCGTGTCAATTACCAGGCTATTAAATTCACTCCTCAAATTGAGAATTTAGGGCGAAAATTGATTCGGATGCTTCACGAGAAGGGACCTTTTGTGGCACTGCATCTTAGATATGAGATGGATATGTTGGCTTTCTCAGGTTGTACTCAGGGTTGCTCAGAGAAAGAAGCCGAGGAACTCAAAAGATTGAGGTATTTTTATGTTCATGTTTGGCTCTATGTATCGGCTTCTAATTCATTCTTGCTTCTGTCATTAATTGAGGTTAAGAGGGATTTGGATCCTCTCGGTTTCTGAATAACAGGATATGAGAGTAGTGGTTATATATCTCATGAGTTATTAAATTATTTAGAGATATTATTTAAGGCTCTTTTACTTTTAGAAAATCTTTTCTGTCTTTATTTTCTTTCTGCAGTTTTTCGTTAGCTATCATATTTTTTTCAATCCATTTCCTGTTTTCAAAGACTTTGTACATGCAACACTGACAACAATTTTTTATTTTTTATATATGAGATGTTAAAGCCCTTTTACTTTTGGGAAACGTTTTCTGGTTTTTATTTTCTGTTTTGCTTTTTAATTACAAAACTGTCACATTTTTTTTCAATCCATTTATTGTGGATTACACTTCTGTAACATTGTGGCGGGCTATGTCACATGACATAGCCAGTAATATTGTGCCACGTGTTGCTTCTTTTTTTTTTAAAAAATCAAATAAAATTAAAGAAAAAGAAAAAAAACAGAACACGTTCCCTTGGTAGCACACTCCTCTTCTTCTCAAAAACAAAACCCAACACCGTCAATCATTTGCTTTTCCTCCACCACCGGTCGTCACCGCCAGTCGCCACCGTCTCCGCCACCATTGATCGACCTGCCATCATAAGGTTTTTTTTTTGTCTATTTTTTTTTTTAATGATTGAAATGCTCATATGAATGAGAACAAACCATAATAAAAATCAAAATTTCAATGAAAGCAAAGAATAGGAACACTTGATTGGGAACAAAACACTTGTAATTGCTTGATACTTATTGCCTTTGCCGTGAGTGGTTCTTATGTAATCTTCTGCTATTTTTTCAAATTCATTATGACTAATAATTGATCAGGTCATAGTGTGATTGGCTTGAGGTAAGGACTATATTACTTCAATCTTGAGATCATAGTGTGATTCAATATATGACAGCATTCTGATGGTGCATAACGACAGGTTACATCAACTTCATTATAGAGAAACGATGGTGCACGACGACACTGCGACATTTTTATATCCTTGGTTTTATATTGTTTTAGTTAAAGTGTTAAACAATTATCATAATTGAAAGCGATTGAGGGTTTGTCTAGTCAAAACTAAAGACTGCAATAACCTATCCAAAACTATAAAGTGTGCGACCTATACTATCCCAAAGAATTGCATTCTCTGTTGCTTTCTACATTCACAAGTTACAATTGTTATTAGCAGTGCTTGTAGCAACCATATACTCCATTAACACACCAAAAACCACATCTTCAAACCAATATCCGATGCCACAATTTTAACACTTCAAACCAGAATCCGATGCCGCAATTTACACATCTCAGAGGTCACAGTCTTGGATTCACAAGTATTTTCTTTATCTGTAATTATTTCACATAACAAGTAGAAACATTGTTTTTTTTTTATTGAGCAATTTCAAATTCCAAATCAATTGTCTGAGATGATAACCCTCAATCTCTAATCAATTTCAAATAAATTCAACAAATTTGAAAAGAAAACACAGCTACACAATACAATACTGGATCCCTTTGACAGAACAGTGGTCAATCCATCAGTTCATGAAAAAATGCCGGTGGCCTGTGCATAGATGATTCCGGCGGCGGAGGGAGGCGGCGACGAATGGTGGAGAAGTGAGTACAGATGATTGTGGGTGGATAGCACAGGGAGAAGTGAGAACGCGTTTTGAAGAAGAAGAAGAACACTGTGCGAACGTGTTCTGTTTTTGTTCTTTTTCTTTAATTTGATTTGATTTTTTTTTAAAAAAAAGAAGCGACACGTGGCACAATATTACTGGCTATGTCATGTGACATAGCCCGCCACTATGTTACAGAAGTGCGATCCATTTATTGTGTGTTTTTAGTATTATTTCTTGTACAATTTTTTTATTACAGCAAACACATTGAAAACAGGTGGTGGATTTGTAATTCAAAAAGGAAAACATGAAATGAAATCAGAAACATTTTCTTATATTGAGATTTAAGATCCTTATTTACTTGATTACATGCTAACAAATATTATTGTGATTTAAGATTCTGTGGCACCCTTACAGAAATTAGATATCTATATGACATCAAATGTTGATTACTCTTTGTCCCTTTGTGTAATTCAGGTATGCATTCCCTTGGTGGAGAGAAAAGGAGATAATTTCTGAAAAGAGGAGATCACAGGGTCTATGTCCTTTGACACCAGAAGAGGCGGCCTTAGTTCTTCGAGCCTTAGGTTTTGGTAGGGAGACACCGATATATATTGCAGCTGGTGAGATTTATGGCGGTGAACGTAGGCTTGCACAACTCAGAGCAGCATTTCCCCAAATTGTGAGTTTGTCAGCATTTTAACTTCCTTCCATTTTTCTGCTCATTGTTTGGGACATGACACAACTGTTGAAAATTGTTCTTGCGCTCATTAATGGTTGGACCTGATCTGAAAGATGCATTTTCAGTCTTTGAAATTATTCTGCTGTGCCACATCTGACTTTCTGCGTTTGCAATTTCAGGTGAAAAAGGAAATGTTGCTGACACGTGATGATTTGCAGCAGTTCCAGAATCACTCATCGCAGATGGCAGCCTTGGATTTTATGGTTTCAGTAGCCAGTGACACCTTTATCCCTACTTATGATGGGAACATGGCAAAACTTGTGGAAGGCCATCGAAGGTATGTATTTACCCCTAACGTTGCTGGCATGTTATTAATACATTATTGTCAATACATTATCTATTATTGAATAATTTTAGAGGGACGAAAGTGAAATTTGTGTAATAACAGAAAGTGCATTTTAATTTCTAACTAATTTGTTCATCTGCAGGTATTCTGATTTTAGAAAAACAATCTTGTTGGATCGAAAAAAGGTCGTGGAATTGGTTGATATGCATCATAATGGAACGCTAAAATGGCACGAGTTTGCGGATGGCGTAAAACAAGTTCATGAAAAGAGAATTGTACAGCCAACTCGGCGAAAAGTTACAATCGACAAACCAAAGGAGGAGGACTACTTCTATGCAAACCCTCACGAGTGTCTGTGTGAGGAAAGAAACTGTGATGCGTTTCTAGGTCATCACAACTCTAGTCAAGTATGAGTTGAGAGGAGCAATCCCAAACTCTATTTCTTTGCATCCATTATACAAGAATTTTGTAGGAAACCAGGGTAGCTGAAAAAAGTGTAAAAAAGAGAGGAAATATTTGTTCCACTGAGGCTTGCAAAACATGCCCTTCATTTACCTTTATTAATTACTAATTTTTCTTCACTTAAAAGTTCATTTCAATAAATATTGGTCAATTTACTTTAGGCCTAACCTAAAAGAATGTGTATAGACCAAATCACTATTTTGGTGCTTTAATTTGTAAATCATTGTCATTTTAGTCTCTAAAATTAAAGGTAGCTAAAAAAGTCTTGGATTTTGTACCTTCTTGGTCAAGTTGTCATCCTTGTCATTTTACCATTAAATGTCACTCAGGTTTCACGTGTCCGTTCAGGCTTCATGTCAATACCTACAGTCTGTTTTATTTTGAAAAGAAAAAAGAAACACTTCTAAAAGTTTTCATTGTGGTTACAGATTTAAAATAAAACATAAAATATGAAGAAAAAAAAAGATTAAGAAATGTTTCAAATGAGAAACTATTTTAAGTAGGTTTATTGTAAAAATCTCCAAAATATAAAATAAATTTTGATTTTTTAAAAACCTCCAAAACTATTTTTAAATTATTGAATATTATAATTAATGGGCAATTTTTTTCTCTCTCAATAAATGGGCAATTAATGACTAAATTTAAGAGAGTAAAATGAAGAGAGTAACTTGAGCAATCTGTGTAAGTGTATATATGATAACAACTTATGTTAATTTTCACTCACTTTAAAATTCCTTGTGTGAGATGGGTAGTTGCTTCGGGGGTTAATTTGTTTGTTTGTTTTATGCAACTAGAAAAGACATTAAGTCCATTCTTGAATCCCTTTAATTTTATAGCTACTGATAATTACTGATATCACTTTATAAAAATGTTGTTACTTTCAATACAAACAATTGTATTAAGTGACAAGGTGGGGAATGGATTCTCTCATGTCATACAGGGTCCATTATAATCTCAAGCAACTATTGGAAAGGAGAAAGAAAGAGAATTTAGAAGGAAAAAAAGGTGAGTTTTAATGGTGAAGATCATAAAACATGAAAAAGAGAATCTATTCCCGACAATGTGATCCCAAAGATTACCTCAAAAAAAGGTGATATACTAGGGACTAATGTGGTCATTGAAAATCAGAAGCATGAAAATGTTTATTAGATGCTTCTAACTTTATGTTTGTCCTTGAATGCTCAATATCTAATAACTATTGTTAAAAATATTAGGGTGACTCATCTACAAGATGATACTTTGATATGGGAGAAAAAAAAAAGCTCGGCAAAAATTAGAGCAAGTCGATCATGTTGTTATTTGAATTGATGCCATGGTTAAATGTTAATTTTCACAAAAAGCTATTGGTTGGTGTTAATTTGGCAAATTCTTTGTTGGAGGAGTCATCAAATGTGCTTCATTGTAAAATTGACAAAGCTTCGTTTAAATATTTGGGCCACCCAATTGATGGTAACGCTTAAAGACTTTCTTTTTGGAGTCATTTGGTTGATCGAATAAAATAGCATTTATCTGGTTGAAAATGTCACAGTCTATCCACGAGTGATCATCTTATTATTCTAAAATCTTCCTTGTAATGAAATAGCATAGGCTCTAATATGAATGATAGGTGGTCTTGGATGGTTGATCATAATGACGAATAGACAGTGAAATGAGCATACCACTTACTGAAACAGTGAGGAAGTCGATATTGAGCATTCAAGGACAAATAAAGTGGTCGCTTTGAAGGTGTCATTTTTTGCATGGAGATTTTTATCAAATCTAAAGTGGTCACTTTGAAGGTGTCATTATTTGCATGAAGATTTTTATCCAATCTTATTTCGACGAAGAATTTTTATGGCACGGTTCTCGTAATTTTGCATTAATGGATGTAGTTCTAAAGAATCTTTATTGCATATTTTCTTTGATTGTGTCACGTTTCACAAAGTTTGCCCAACAACTTTGCGATTCTTAGATGTTTCTTTTGCATTGTCAAATGATGCAATTATCCATGTCATCAAATTTGTGGGTTGCAGATGCATTCTTTGAAGTCAAATGGTTGCTTCTGGTTGACTAATATTTGGATGATTTAAAAGTATAGAATAACTATCATTTTGAAAATAGGGAAATCAATTCCATGTGATGAAGGGCTTTGATTACAACTTAAATCTTTGGTGGACCAATCAGTTGAAGTGCCCTGGATACTTAAATTTTGTTCCTCAACAATTTGTGTTCTTTTTCATTGTTTAGGAGGATATTCCTTCTTCCATATGGTGTATTGGTGAAATGCCACTATACTTATTTAGTAATTTTTAGTACTATTTTGTGTGCATGTCTTGTGCTGGATCAGATGAATTGTCCTTTAATATATTTTTATCCGTTTAATAAAATAGGTTTTCTTAATTTTAGAGATAGGTAGAGGGCAATTCCAGTTTACAATCTTATTCTCCCTCTTACAAAATAGAAGTAAAAGCAAGTCAAACAAAATTAACCTATATAGTTTAAAACTGAGTCTAAATAAATCAATTTTCTTTGAATTTTTTTTTATATTTCGTAACGGAGTGAGTAATTTCCAACACACATGTTTAAGATAAGATTATTATAAGATTAATATCTTGTTTTTGATGAAATAAAATTTAGAGTGAGATGATGATGTTTCAATCTAAGGCGGTGGATACCTTAGAACTCAAAGACCATTTACAAAAATATTTAGATTTACCTTTCTTCAAAGACATTAACGGGTTCGAACTTGCACGATCCAAAACCTGTTCTTTTACCACTAGAATGAGATCCTCTAGCTTTTGGTGACTTTAGATTTTTTTTTTTTTACTATTTCATGTTTTTTTTTTTTACTTTTTAATGTGTGTCAAAATTTTATAATAATTTTTTATTGTGCACTAATTGATTAAAATAACTGATCAACGCCGATAATAACTCTTTTACGATAGAGATTGATAAAAAAAAACTTATAAAAACTGATATGACATATTAATGGAACATTTTAACTATTTTGACTAACGTATTACTTCCTCCATTTCTTTTTAAGTGTCGTTTGACTACGAATTTAACGTTCTTATTTAACTGCCATATTGATGGATACGATTTGTCAGTTTTTTTTTTTGAAGTAAAAGATGCTTATAGCATTTCATTAATAATAATGTCGTTAATACAATTAGGGATATGAAAATAAATAGCGGGACTAGCTGATAATGCGGCTTCTCCTGCTAGAGCATGAGCCACCTCATTTGCTTGTCGCCTGTTGAACTCCACCCGAGAGTTTGTAAATTGGGAAGTGAAAAGTCTTTTACACTGAAATAATATGACCAAATTCTGAGACATCAGAACTGTTGGAGTGAAAAACATCAATTGTTGTTTTGAAATCTACCACAAAATCGACGTTATCCATCTACATGTCACTTAACCATTCCAAAGCATAAAACAACCCTAGCGCTTTGCCCACAGAGACGGGGCATAAAGGAGAAAAATTCATAGTTTTTGCTAGAACAAAAGCTCCATCATCATCTCTTACACACATGCCAATACCTGTACGATTCCAAGCCTGCGAAAAAGAAGCATCAACGTTGCATTTCAATCCACCTTGTTGCAGGCGCTGCCAGCGCACATCAGAAGCCACACTTGCGAATGAACTGGACGACATCATACTTCTAGTGTGAACAATTGGAGGTACTTCCAGTCTCCTATAAGATGACGTGCTCTATCGACAACATTTGCACATAACTCATTTTCATTCTCCCAAAGTTTAAGGTTTCGATGTTTCCACATACTCCAAAGAATAGCTGCCATACGCTGAACATGTTCCCGTGATAAATTTTGCATCAAGGAAAATATAGTATCTATAGAAAACATGTTCCCGTGATAAATTTTGTCACTTGTACCCTTTCGCAAATTATTTTTTCTCAATAAATCTAATTAATGATATCTATTTAGAAAACTAAAGTTCGTTATTTTTAAACAAAATTTGTTATTTTTTTAAAACATTTTTTTTTATAAAACAAAGTTTGGTTTTTTTTATCTTCAATATTCAATCTACGTCACAGAGTGTGAATTTAGTATTGGTTAAATTCATAATTGAAATCTTAACTTTAATTAAAGAAGTTGAAGGAAAATTAATTTTTTCTTAACTTTTAATTACTGTGAAGTTGGAATAATTTTTATTTTACTTTGCAATTATTAAAATATATGTTTACAATATTTAAATTAATATTCCAAAACTACATTTAGATTTAACGAAAGGAGTACAAATTGAGAACGGCAAGACGAAGACGAACCCCTTTCGTTTTTGTTGGAAGAACGCAGAGTAAAACCAAAAATCAAATTATTTAGAAAATCGCGTTTGTCTGTAGCCAAACATGTATCATCCAACTCGAGGTGGCGTCCGTGGCGGTCGAGATCGTAAGTTTTAGCATCTCAATTTCAATTTCAATTCCAATTTTTCAAATTTCACAAATTCCTTCTTCAATTCCATCTTATTCATACTTTCTCCTAATTCCTATTTTGTTTAATTTTACGGCACAACCCTAATTTCCACAAAATTCATTCTTACAAGTTTAACTTATGCTTATAATTTTCAATTAAATTATTTATGTATGATATTGTTGAACTTAGTAGTATAAATCTTGAATTAATATTCATTTATTTATTTTGTTAATGCTGTGTTTCACTTTTGATGGAACAGAGTTCACTTGGGATGATGTAAAAGCTGATAAACACAGGGAGAATTATATAGGTCATAGTCTCAAGGCTCCTGTTGGTAGATGGCAGAAAGGTAAACTTTTTTTCTTTTATTTTACCTTACCTTACTCCTTTAATTCATACGTCCGCCGCGGAAAATACTTGTGATGTCAAATAGTGGCTATAGCGCGCATTAGTTATTCAATGAGTCTAAAAAGCTGTGTTTGCTTATAAATGTGACGAGAGGGAGTATTATGCAAGCTGAAGGCCTTTTTCTTCAACATGGTTATTTTAACTATTTATTGTTTATAGTCTTGTATAGGCATTTCAGATGTTCGAAATTTAAGTTTGTCTTGTTCTATGTGTATGGTTCAATCAAAACTGTTGATCGGTCAGTCTTTGCTTAGTAAATTGGCTGTTTAAATAGGATATAAGATTTCAATTTGATGCTATTGAAAAGATCTGAAGTTTCTTCTATGGACGAAATCTATGCCCAAGTCTAGAGCCAAATTTAAACGTTTTAATTCAAAGTTCTGAAAATCTATGTTTCTCCTTAAGCCTGCACTATATCCTATCCTCAGGCGACATTTGTACAGCTTTATTTTCGTCATTTTGGTTTTATGGTTTAGGTTATGACATGATATTTCTTGTAACATGAGACATAACTACAAAAGCACTGCATATGCTAAGTTAGTTGGACGTGTTTCGTAGAAAAGATTATGACTATGTTTAGAGATGTATACCATCCAATGTAATTGTAAGTTTAGATATTTTTTATTTACTTGAACTAAAATTTAAGAAGCTAGAAAGGTTGAAGAGGGCTAAAGAGACATATGCAAGTTAGTTTATCCATCCTCTTTCCTTCTCCTAGGTTGCTTGTAAAGGGTAGAGGGACACGTACATATACACATTAGACTGTTGTTTGGCTATTCACATCTAAATAAGGGACCATCTTTAAATTTTGTCTTTTTATTTAACAGGGAAAGACCTTTTTTGGTATACCCGGGATAAAAAGTCCCAAAATGAAGAAATGGAGGCTGCAAAAGAAGAGATAAAAAGAATTAAGGAAGAGGAGGAGCAGGCAATGAGGGAAGCTCTCGGCTTGGCTCCTAAGCGTGCTAGTCGTCCTCAAGGTAACCGTCTTGATAAACATGAATTTTCAGAACTAGTAAAGAGAGGGTCTACAGCAGAAGACTTAGGTGAAGGTCATGCTGAAGCAGCAAGGGTTCAAGGTGTTGGTTTTGCAAGGTAAATTGACTACACAGGATTTTTATATTTTGAAAGTAATAGAGTGGGTTTATTTTCTTTATAATTTTTTCTATTTCCTGTTACATTTGTTTTATTTTTAGGACATCATATAAATTATTTGGTTTAGGAACAGCTGGTTTGCCTGTGGTGACGTGTGGAAAATAAGATTATTATTTGAGTCTGATGTATTATATTTAGGTTTTTTTCATGGTGACTGCTCAATCTTTCAGAAGATTTACATGTCATCTTGTCATAAATAACTAAATATCCTAAAACTTTGTCCAGTGTGTGTTTGATGTGCTAAAGTTTGTTATTTGATGTGCTAAATATTGAAGTACAAGTCCTAAACCTCTCTGTAGTTACCAAGTTTAATTTTGGTCTTGGTGGCTTTGAGTTCTGTTCAAGCTCAAACAAGTGATTTTAGCTTATAGGAACAGACCTAACAGCCCAGTAAAATAAAAGACATAACAGCTTATTCAAGATTTTCAGTTTATTTTTTTTCCGAGAATTGCATGATTAAAACTTTTGTTTTTTTATTGAGAAAAACACCTTTCCTTCTAAGAAGCTCAAATAAGTTTTCGTATAATCTTGATATTATCTTAGACTACCTCATAAAATTAGTTTTCATATTTCTTTGTTATGATGGTGATTGATTTATTTCCTTAGTTAATCTGGATTTCAAGTTTTGTTTTGATATAAATAAGGGCTGCGATGTTAAGTCTTGTCGTATCAAATCATAACCATCAACTATATCAAACCATATTTACAATTCTAGAACTCTTAATTTTTTTCTTTTACCTCTCTATCTAACACCCCACGACTTAAACAGTGTGTTTGCTTGTGATCACATTTAGGAAATAAAATTTTATTCTTATATACTATGTAAAGTCTTGTTGAAATTTGGGGCCTAACTCATCCTCACAAAACCGGCTTGTAAGGTGAGTAGTGCCTCCTCTTTATAAACACTTCTCAAGAGTCCTATCTATCCAATGTGGGACTAAATCCACCACCTCAAAGCCAACATAATGAAGGTGTTGGAGGCTGCAATATGAAGGCTAACGAAAGGTCGCAATTTAGGCGACTAGGGGCGGACCGCAATTAAGGCGGAATTTCCAACAAGTCTTGTGTATTAGATTTTGATTTTTCTCATGGTGTGTCCTGATTCTTTTAAAAGATTTATGTGTTATCAGATGATAAACAACTTAATATTCATAATTATTCCAGTTTGAGTCTGATGTGCCAAAGTTCAGATTTGTTGAAGCATGAGATGGTCCAAAAAACAGTCTAGTAAGTGGGGATGACAGAGTATGTGTAGGTCTGCATAGGGTACCGCAGTATTCATCTCCCTACCCACCAAAGTGAGTAATTACACATATCCATGTTCATACGCATTTTTTGGATATATACTCTACTTATAACGAGAAACCTGTAATTTCTAAGCTCATACTATAAAATGAGCAACCAATTTGTTTATGATTTGGTAAAACAGGATGTCGTCTTAGTGCTATAGGTCTAGTTTAAGCTTAAAAAATATATTTAATACAAATCTTTTTATAGAATTTTTCAGAAACAAAATTTTAGGTTGTAAGAATAGCCCTAATCAGCTTTTTTTTAAAAGACTTTTGCTTTACTATTTTTTTCCGAAAATTTGCATGATTATAAATTGTTTAGAACACATCCTTTAATCGAAATAATAGTTTTTGTTGAAGGATCACAACAAACCGGCCCTTTATTTATTATATGGCGAAAAAGTGTGTCCACTTCACAGCTATTATTTGGAAATAGAACATTGTAAATTTGACTTGTGATCTTTTCTTTTTGTGCTCGTCTTTCTTTTCCATCTTTATATTTCATTTTTTTACCAAGCTAATGTCTATGTTAGTGTTACTAGTGGTTTCAAGGGAGGGGAGTGGAAATGGTTGGATGGAGAGCTGCTTTTTAATATTGTGAAATCACCCTAGGACCTTATGTAGAGGAAAGTTATATCCTGTAATTTCTCATATCCCTTATTTGTTATGCTGGTCTAACACTGAATGTGAAAACTACTTAACAAGGGTTGATGTGGTCTATAAAATATGAATACTTAGCTTGGCCAATTATTTAATATTGAAGGTGGATGTTGGCTGTACTGATCCACTCTTCAAGTTTGTCATTCTAACTTTGGCAGTTGCATTTTGAAATAATGGGAGATAAGGGTAGTTCTTGACTAATTTGTCGCATATCGTCTTACAAATTGCACTTTTAAATGTATGCTGATTGCTTATTTAAAATTGCGAATCTATTTTCTTGAAGACAGTCTCCTTTGCTTACGAAATTGAACTACTATGCCATCTCTTGTGTTTGTTTTCCAGAAATTCCTTGTCATTATTGTAACTTATTTCTTACAATTGTGCAGAGAACTCCGCCCTTGGGAAGAACCTGGTTCCTCAAAGGTCTCGCATACACCAGCTGAGGTAGAAAATGTACCTATGCCTATTCAATCACCAAGAAAGACTGAAGATGAATCTGAGGATGAAAGTAAAAAAAAGAGAAGACGCGAAGAAAGGAAGGAAGAGAAACGTGAAAAGCGGAATTCCCGTGAGGAAAGAAAGCAAGAGAAGCGTGAGAAGCGGCATTCTCGTGATTCAGATGACAGGAAGAGACACAAGAAAGATAAAGAGAGGAGGAGGCATGATTCAGATTGAATACTCACTCCTCTTGGGTTTTCTAATAATCCAATGTGAAATGAAATGACATTTTTACTCTAGTTTCATGACTTATTTTCCGTGTAAATGATATTCCAGAAGCCTGTATTTACCGTTATCACTTTATCTGGATGTTGGCACTACCATTTTGGAATTATTATGTGGTGTTTCAACTTGGAAATTGATATTGAAATGATGCCAAGGTCATGAAGTATCTCGATGTGTAAAAGAATTGAACTGTTGTATGTTTCCTTTTTTATCTTCTCTTTGTATTCATAGTTAGGCTTACCATGGTCCTAGGGACATTGCAGACATGGGCAAAAATTCTTGAAGGTTGCTCTATATAGTCCCCTTAGGTTGCTCAACCCCTGACAAAAGGTCAATCTGAAGATAGCTTCCGATGGAAAAAAAGCCGATTGGAATGTATCTTCTGTTAGGTTTGTGCATTGGAAGATGCGTTCCAATAAATTGCAGGGCTTTTGAGCAAACATGAGGGACCTATATAGCAATTTCCAAAATTCTTTTGAAAAAAACTACATTGCACTCGAGTCTGACTTTATAGGTAAAAGTCTGCCATTCAAAATGATTATATATTTTACTTCAATCGAATGAAATAGAACCAAACTGCTTTGACAAATTCTTATTTACCCATCAACAAAAGACGGGTAGTTATCCAAAATCATTCATTTGTCTTTCCCTATTTATGTTATAGATAGTGGAAGATAAATGAATGATTTTGATTGGTGTCAATTCAGTTATCCAAAATCATTCATTTGTCTTTCCCTATTTATGCTATAGATAATGAAAGATAAATGAATGATTTTGATTGGTGTCAATTCAGCATGAGTAATTTTGAACCTTGTTAACATGTAATTTTGAACTCCAATAAATTTTTTAGCCTTTATTTCAAAGTCAACTTAGTATTTAGAAACTCTATTTTGTTTTAAAGTCCCGAATAACAATGTATTTAAAGTAGTTACCAATGATACAATATGGAAAGTCCTTTAAGTGATATTTTGCCCAAATTATCGTTTAACACTATTGACATTTCGCCCAAATGATCATTTAAAGTCCTTTAACACTAGTAAAACATCTTTGCACTTGAGGCAATGACACACCTAGTGAGGTTCTAACCAAGGCACGTCCGTTGCTAGTCGAAAACGAAAACTATTTTCAAACCTCCTCTTAGACTTACCAAGGCACGTCCATTGCTAGTCGAAAACGAAAAACTATTTTCAAACCTCCTCTTAGACTTGTGTTCAACTCAAGCCTTCAAATTTTTTGAAGAACTCCCTTAAGGGATACATAAAACAGAACTAAACATATTTACATATCAGAAGAAATAAAAGCAAAATCTTGTACAACTATTGTGTGAATGCAAAATGTTAATTCTTTTTTTCTTAAATTCAACCTCCCAACTGAATTTATCATGTGTACATTCTAGTCTCTTACATTTCACATCCCAAATTCCCAATCAATGTATACTTTTTGATTTGAAATTTGAATTCTATATTCTACGATGCAATCTTGCATAGAACCAGGATACCACTATTCATCCTTGTCATTTCCATCATCATTATCATGGTAACTGAAAGGATGAGGGACTGACTTGAATGCACGATAGTTTCCAACATTGTTCAAGTGCTCATTCTCCAACCTGACCAATTATAATGTGTCATGTCACACATTATATGCATTCAAAAGTATATTATAAAAACCATTGAGACTAAATTTAATGATGTTAAATTAGAAGTTACCTAAAAAAGTTCCAAATGCCACGACGAATAATTTCAAGGCATGAAATCAACGTGATGATTGCCACTCTATGTAGGGGCTTCCAATGCAGTTCAAGCACCAACTGCATCCATGAAATTCTTAGCACAACATTCAGAACCTGTTGACAGAATCACAGTGTGTCACCATACATGATTTTAGTAAAATCTACACTTTGAAACTTCAATAAAATCACGGTATCATTGTGATTCGCAGTTCAATCGAAACACGCACATAGAATGTTAAAATAAATTTGACTTTGTTTATCTCTTTGTTACCATGGCTATGTAGTAAACACTCTTGTGAGAAACAATGAGTTTATCCCTCAAATAAGGATTCTTTGAATGCCTTTGCAAAAGACTCCAATCCTTGACAATGTCCCAATATATGTTCAGAAGTATTGCAACAGCTGAACTTATAAGTGCCCACACTTTCCATGTCATTGCCTTCTTTGTTTCAAAGGTAGTCCTAATCACCATTGCAATAATTGTGGACAGATACTTTGAACCATTGATTGCGTGGTCGATATCTCTCTCGTCGTACAATTGACGCATACACTACAAAGATAAATCACTCAGTCAGTGCACGATGTTCCCACAAGGTCGAGTCTAGGGTAGATGCACGCAGCCTTACCTCCGCAAGCAGAGAGACCATTTCTAAAAATGTCACTATGTACACACGAAAGATATTAAAAAGAAAAGATCGTACGAACCTGTGCCAAGCGAAACCAATAGGGAATGACGCCAACCACGAAGTACTGTACATTATAGATACCACGACTTCTACATTTGTTTTCCCTTCTTGAGTGTTCTCCAAGGCCATAATAACATATGTAAAGCACGAAACTCCTGAAGGATTGAAACTAAAAGAAATACGAAATCGAGTAAGATATTACAATGTGAAACATGTTTGTATTAATTTGTATCATATGAAATTTACAGGAGCACAGAAAGACCTGACTGGTAAGCTGATCAGCCAAGAAGAAATCCATAAGTGTAACCTGCAAAGAAAAGTCATTATTAATTAGGTACATCTAGATTTAATCGTGTCTTTCAAACTTAATTCTTAGTTGTTAATATACCGTGAAAAATGGAGCACATATGCAGCGGAATAAACTCCGGATAAAGAAGAAACGACTTGACCGGTATATGATGTTGAAAGGGCAAAAGGTGATCAAAATAACAAGCTGCACATGGAACAGAATTGACAAGTTAGGTAAGTGTAGTCCATTACAAATGGAGACCTGGATTACTTGCGGTAAAAGTTACACGCTATAATCTCGGCCATTGATTTGAAATTTGACGGATGAGAATCATAATTTGTAAATTAATTTTAAACGACCTCGACTGTTGTGGTGAGGAGTGAAAACTAATGATGAAGTAATTGTATCTTTGAAATATATATGTATAAAATAGTGTACTAAGAAGTTATATTCCAAATTATGAATCTTACAACAATTAAGCTCAGAGGAACAAGTTCAGTGGCTGTCTTATAGCTTCTATTCGGTTGGTTCATCTCCAGCTGCAAATTTATCAAGAAACATAGTACTGCAACCACTGCATGACCTGTTGTGAGAAGGAATACTTCTCTATGATCCAATTCAGTTCCAGGTCTGATGCCGAATAGGAATGGATAGTTGATCCGATATCGCCTCCAAAAATATGTGTTTCCCGCATACATTAGCATATGTAGAGTGATATATCCAAATAGACTGCAAGAAATGTCAACAATCTTAAATAAAGCATAGACAGAATCACATATATGGTAAGTGCTTATGTATAAGCTGTTTTTATAACAAACGATAAAATAAAGCCAAACTGTTTTCATAAGTTATAAGTTGTTTTTCTGATCAGTATACCAACAAAAATGAAAACAAAGGTGCTGAGAAATAGGGTTACCTGTATAATGGGAAAATGTTTTCCATGTAAAATGTCCCTACTTTTTTCTCCATTAATTGTTGAGATACTATTCTTAATACTGTAGCAGTTATTAGAGCAACTAAGCAACCAGAAAAGAAACCTACAAGAAGAAATAAGACAAGATAAGCATTAATCAAACTAAACAAGTCAAATACTTACTTTTAAATAGCATTGTGTTATTTACCTGTAAAAAATGTTATCCTATTCCTTTCTCTTTTCATTTTTGGCCTTAACAATTTCCTTCCCTTCTTGTGATTTGAATGTGTAAAGTTTCTGATGAAGGTAGATTCCACTTTCTCCAAAAGAAAATTTACCTAAAATTAGATGAAGTGGAATGAATTACTAAGATTGTTAGGGAAAATAAAGAAGGATAACGATAATTATCCATTTCAAACATAAGAAAAGAATTCCGTAATTGATCATTCGATCATAAAATATTGCTTATAAGCTATTTCCATCACAAAATATTAAGTAAAGTCAATTTTTTTTCATATAAGATATAAGAAGTTTTCATTAGCTATCTTAGAGAGCTTATGAAAATAAGCTGAAAACAGTTTATGAACATGTCATAAACTGTTTTCACAAGCTCTCTCAAACGTCTCACAACTTCTTGCGTTAGTAGATAAGCTTAAATACGTCAATCCAAACAGACCCTATATCCATTCAAGTTCATTTTTCATAATATGAACTACCAATCTATGACCATGATTTTTGAAATCATATGATCTTCTTTACTGCAAGGAAGAAGCTATATAGTAAACTTGCCAATCTGATTATTAATACTATAGGCAAAGGAAAAAGAATTATTTTGCCTTTTAACAAGGTATCCTCAGGGGCATTTATGTGAGACTTAACTTGCTAAGCTTCATTATGAAGAGCTAATCATGATTAATACTATGAATGCAACACATGTGATTCAAACAAACCTCATCAGAAGTGCCAAGATAGGAGTTGTCCACCACTCTCATGTATTCTCTTGAAGCTCCTCTTGATGCATTCTTTTCGAACAAACATATTAAAACAAATAAAGTAAAATTGAGCAAATCTTGTCACAATTTTAATTCTGAACAGAACAATATTCTTTCATAAGTCCTTAGTCCAATGTAGAATTTGTGAAGAATGCAACTAAAAAAACTGAACTTTCATAGGTGTAAAAGTCTAACCTTTTCATACTTCTTCATGATCTTGGAAAATGCTGAGAGATTCATAAAACTGAACAATTTGCATAAAAAATATATAAGCATGTAGTAACACTGATTTCACAAAACAGGAAAGTCATTAAGAAATTGAAAGCTTCCATTCCATATATGATTTGTTTATTACCTATAATCTTTGAGATGGAGGAGTTTCTGATAGAACTCAACAAACACAAGTCTAAGTTGTTTTTCAACTTTTCTCAGTTCTTCTTTGTTGAAACTTAACTCATTATTATCATTGGAATCAGTAAAAACATTTTTAACTGTTGATATTGGAGATTGAAGAGCATCATCAATCTTTACATGCTCAAGGATTTCCATAGGGTCTCTTCTGTTGTAATTACTGTGTGAATACTCTTCAGCTTCAGTGTTCATCATAGAGTCTTTCTTCTGATGATTTTGATCCAAGTTATCTTCACCAGACAAACGAATCGGCTGCAATCCTGCATATTCAACCTCCGACTTTAAGACAATTAAATTTACTTTGGCAACTACTTGCTATGAAAAACTGACACAAACATGAGCACCAGACACAACTTTGACCCGATACATCGACACCAGTAATAATTTGAGAAAATACAAGTAATTGAATGTAATCAAATGTGTCACTATCCAAAACTTATATAGGTTGGACACATGACATGTCATCAATCTAAAGTGTGAGTGCTGCACATGACACTAATTGTAATGAATAACAATAACTATACGAACATCATTTGAATGGAAAACATATATGCAACACTGTCACGAAACGAATACTTGACACGACACTGGCACTCACACATCGACACCAGTTATTATTTTTCGACAATAAAATAATTGAATGTAACTAGGTGTAAAAACATCTTTTGCATTTACCTGAATCAAGATTTTTAACCTTTACTCTCAATGCAACTAAAGTCTCAACTTGTTTACTCAAAAGTGTTGCTTCATGCTTAGCTGCCTCCACTTCTTCCTTATAAAAGGCATTAACTTTGTTAAGCTCTTCATCAAGCTTCTCAAAAAACCTTGCCTCAGCTTCTCCGTTTTCTTCATTCAACTTAGTCTCATATAACTCTTTGGAACCATCTACATCTATCTCTAATGCCTTAACATCTATAACCTGCTCTTCAATACCTTCATCTCTTTGATGATTGCTACCATGATTCAAGTGTATTCCACTGAATGCTCTTTCAAGGCTGAATTTGTGCTGCAAGTGCTTATTGTCTCTGTCTATAGCTTTTTTGCTGCTTTTGACTTCTTTCAATATTTTCTTGAGGCCTTCATAGTCCATGTACTCTTTCTCCCACTCAGGTACCATTTGTTGTTTAAAGTCTTTCTTAAATGTCATCTTTTCTTCTTTAGAAATTTACTAATCTGAACTTTGTTATATTCTGAACAAGATTGGAAAATGTTACAAAGCAAAAGAAAATAATATTCAAGAATGTTAAAGTTCAAAATGATAACCAACATAAGAAATCATGGTTCTAAATTGCGGTCCACAACGGCAATTGCAAATGCAATATAAAAGAGGATTCTTAGGAAAGGTCGGTCCAATAATTTTTAATACAAAACGAGGCTTAAAACGAATTTTAAACTATGAGGTGTATTTATTTTCTTTAAGCGTTTTTGCATATAAAATCTAATAATTTTTTTTTTTGGTGGGTCTAAAGAAAAACTTTAGTGCAACTGCATCAATCACATTTTTCCCCAAGATAAAAGTTTGCAACATAATTACAATTTAAAACCAGAAAACAAAGTATCATATATCATAGATATATTTATGAAGGCTAAGAAATATTAGTTAGCACAATTTGATTTTCATTCAAATATAAATTGTGAAAAGGAAAAAGAAAGTTCATACATAATAAGAATGGTAAAAGATTTGCAATTCAAACACTAGTCCTTGAAGTTTGAAGAAGCTTTCATATAAATAAAATAGTACTACAAAGTACTACCACATTCTAAATGGTACTATGGTAGGATTATAGAATATCCATAAACTTTAATTAAAAACAAATATCACTATCACATCATTGTATTTATATGAAAAGAAGCTTACATAGAAACTGCAAGGAACTAAGAGAATTCAGAAGCAGGACTTAGCACTTCCACAACACTACAAACCGATGCTGACATTTTTTATTTTATTACGCATGCTTTTATAGATTATAAAATATTTTTTACCTTATTTTTTCCTCTTCTAAAAACACTACAAAAACCATGTTTGTAAGCAAGCTCTATTGACTTTATGATGTGTTGGCAAATAGAAAGGTCAGGTGTCTCATTCTCTGATATTCTACCCCTCAAAGTCAGGTGTGCTGGCTACTTAACAACAGCCACGTGGACTCAACTCATACTCATCATAATCATATAAAGATCACCATGCAACTTCATCATTTATAAAATAAGTACAAGAATATCAAAAACTAAATTGTTGCATGCTTCTGCTGTTAATAAAATCCAGAGTCTTTGTAAAAGAAAATAATACATCATCTAAAAACTAAATTGTTGCATGGTTATTATCCACACTATAGTTGTCGGTGGTTTGTGGATCAGCAACAACAAAAATGAAGGCATTGTCGGTGGTTTGATGTACATATTTTTATTTTTTTATAGGGTGCTGATTGAAGGCGTGTCTTAATGTCCAACAAGTATCGTGTTCGACGCCAACACGACACCTATTTACATTAAATTATGTTTTTTTTTCTCAAAATTTAATTAGTGTTGACCGATGGGTACACAAGCTTCCATCTAATCCAAACAAACATCTAGTATCATTTTAAAGAGTTGGTAATCTTATACCAATAACTACATATGACCGTTATATGATACCTTAGTGAGTTTAACACATCAATATTCAAGAATCAAAAGCATAAGCAGTAATGGATGGATGCATGTAAAAATATTCAAGAATCAAAAGCTTTAGCTTCCTCTTCAAATCAAAACCATAACAAAGTTCATACATCAATATGCTAATTTCACTTCATATGTGATTCATATAATTTATATAAAATGAAATTTTAATGTAAAATCAAAACCAATGAGTAGACCGCAGCCTTAAATTTTTCTTCAATTCTCTGCTGCTTATACCGCAATTAGTTGGAGAACAAGAACTATACATTGGAACAACATATTAAAATCATCATGATTCATGTTCTTTTGATATTGAAGTCATACATAGCTAACATTAATCAATCAGAACCCTACAACAGAAGAATCAAACCACACTTAATATATAACTGTATACTATTTTTTGAATTTAAAACTTGAAATAGTGTATTCTATTTTTTTTTTAATTTAAAACTGTATATTTTTTGTAAGTTTAGAGAAAATAGTTTTTTTAAAACCGGATATTTTTTGTTAACTTTAATTTTTCTAAAACTGTTTGTTTAATTTAAAACTGTATATTTTTTTAAGTTTAATAATTTTTCTAGTGTAAATTTTTTTCTGCAAATAGTGAAAAATTTTAAGACTATTTATTTAATACTGTTTTCTTAAATTAAAACTATTTGTAAATTCATAAAATAAAATAAAAAACTGTTATTTAAATATTGTTAATAAAACTGTTATTTGAATACATTTTTTTTAATTCAGGAAAACAGTTTATATTATGGTTAAAAACCCGTGTTTTTTCAATTTGTAAAGTAAAATTGTTTTTAAAACTAATTATAATAAAGTTTTTTTTAAAATAATTATAACAGATTTTTGATTTAAAAAAAAAAGCAGTATTTTTTTTTTGATAAGGCAAGAGCAAAATGACTTCAAATAGAGAGGCTCCCAACTAAGTTACGTTGATACTCTACTCTAATCTTTTGTCAAATGCTCATAAATATTATTAAAAAAAGGAAAAAATTACATAAAAACTGGGGGACATAAACCTAACCCAGTAAAACTACACAAGAGTTTAGGTCGACCCAAACAGGTGATACAAAAATTAAAACAACACACAAGTGTATAAGTTCATCAACCTCTAATTAATCCTAAAACTAATTAAGGGTCTTCAATGCGGTGATTGAACCACCGGTCAACGCTGAGGCGACTCATGTACCATCAACTCCCTGCAACAACGACAACAAGCTAAACGACCCTTTCAAGCCTCACAGTCCAAATCAAATAAAAGTAAAAGGCGAATCTTAAGCTGGCGTATGAATCATCTGCCAACAGAGAGACAATTCAAGGTCCACCAACTCCTTGCAAAAATAGCAACAAGCTTTACATCACTCTTTCGAGCCCATGAGTCCAACATCATACACATAGAATGATAAGGATTTCAAATTAGTCTGAAATCAATCACGAAAATTGATACGGATATTAAGGCGGCACCAGTTCAGAGGAGGCAAACCATAACCTTGACACCTGTAGATCTCAACAGATCATAACAATGATTATAGAGTCAAAACATCGGAACTCCCACCACAAATCGATGTCACACCTTCAAAAGATCATAACGGTGTCAACATGGTGGAAACAAACCACAATAGGCGTACACAACAACAACTACAACACCAATGTAGGCAGGAACAACAACAACTACAACCTTCATGGCATTGTTAAAACCCACAACGTGCCGTAGAGGCCACCCATATGAAGCAGAAACACGACAACACATCCTGCCTAAAACCACAAAATCGCATATTAAACCGGCGACGACGATGCGACGGAATGGGAAAGAAGGACAGGTCGCGACGGTGCGGCGTCGTCGACTGAAAAACCCCATCAGGGGGAGGAGAGGGTGGTGCAGCCATGAAGGCGAACACACAACCACCACAAGATCTACATTTATGTAGAAAAGATTGTGATTTGGGGGTGTGGAAGGGTGGAGGTGGTAGGTTGTGTTCAGAGGAGAAGGAGAAGCGAATATTATAAGAAGTTACTCTTACTTAGTTTTTTCTTTAATCAAGCAACAAAAAAAAAAGTATAAACTATATAATAAATTTTTGTTTTTAAAACGATTTTAAAAAACAATTTTGAAAACGAAAAACATTATTTTAAAAAAATTATAAAATAATTTTCCAAGGGAAACCCCTCGCAAATTCCCTAGTAAAATTTGCTTCAGACATGACTGACTGACGTGAGAGCGCGCATATAACAGTGTGCGTCTGAAAATGCAGTGTATCAAAGCAGTAGCCTCATAACTGTTGACATGAGCTTTGACAAAAGCTGCGCGAGGGCCTTTACCAGGGCCTTGCCCCTCACAAGTTTTTCAGGGGTTAAACTTCTGGATTTTTTATTTGCGATGACCTATTTTTCAAAGGATTCCGCCCCTTACAAAAACCCTGTCAACAGTGGAGGATCTTCTCGAAGACCCATGAGAGCCATGACATCCCCCAGTTTTTCAATATATACGATATATGGCATAATAGTTACACATGTTTCCCTCTGTCACAATGGATAAACAATATGATTTACTTTGAATCCGCACCCTTTCAAATGGTCATTTCCAAGGACTTCCAACGTGTTTGTCAAAGATTCTGCTCCTGACAAATCGACAGATCTCTTGTAGAGATAAGAATAGTTTAGTAAATTCACTACTCTCTCTTTCACTTATCAAAGTAACTAATATCCACATAGATTACCAATTACACACACAAAAAGAATAAGATACTTTATATTAAAGTAACTTATAATTAAAAGGAAGGCCGTACATCTACTTGATAAAAAAAACGAACTTGAACAAAAAACCAAGATGATACATGTTAACTTTCGTTACGCTGTAGTAATACATTGTTGAATTTTGATTAATCAACACTAAAAAATATGCTCTCGCCAAATGTTTGATTAAATGGAAAGCTCATATTATGAAAAATTAACACTTTCAATGTGTTTTAGTGATATTAATCATACTTTTGGCACTATACAAAATTCTATCATAGTACTTTATCATTCACATCTTCATCCCATCGCATCTCAGCCTTTATCCCTTACGATGTGTTCGTCTTCTTGTTAACTGCACCTTCTCTAAAAAAAATTAAACTATTTAATTCCTCCTTTTCTCAAGTTTGCTCTGATTCATGAAAATTATAATTCTTAAGTTAATGAAATTAAAAACCACTAATACATCTAAGCAAGAAAAGGACAATCATAGAATAATTAGCATGAAAATAATTATAAGACCTCGATGACCCCGTCTTCTTGTTAACTGCACCTTAGCAAGAAAAAGGCCTTTATCCCTTACGATGTGTCCGTCTTCTTGTTAACTGCACCTTCTAATAAATTTAAACTATTTAATTCCTCCTTTTCTCAAGTTCACTTACATTATCTCACAATATTGCTCTCTTCCTCAATCATATATTTTCCAACAGTGGCAGAGAATGAATTTGCTCAAACTCTAAGAATGAATTATCAAAGAACGAATATTTGAGGTTTTCCACACCCTCTAGTAGTTCCCCTGTCACAGTGGGAGAAATGATAGGACACACAATTTCTCTCCCAAACATCACCACAAACATCAACATTCAAAAGTTTGTTATGCCAACATCACCACCAAGAGTACCGTCACATGGAGGGTTTATCAATCTCCCTCAAATTCAAAAGATATGACCACAATCTTCCCCAAGAGATCTAGCGGTAGACCAAAGGGTTTGAAGTACAAAGTGAAACTGCATGTGGGTATCATGGTAGATCCCGAAATCTTTATGAAACAACTTTTTATCGAAATCTCTGCTGGATATGATGTTGCGGAGTCCATCGTCAAGATGACTTGGTGTTATCAAGCTGACATCTCAGTGCTGAGAGGTTTCGGTCTTGGCAAAAATATGGAATTACTTTAATATAAACTATCCTTATTTTCCTTTTATATGTTATGGTCTATTATTGTCAAGACCATAACATATTTTTGCCAAGACCGAAACTTCTCAGCACTGATATCTCAGCTGGATGACGCCAAGCCATCTTGATGATAGACTCCACAACATCATATCTAGGAGAGATTTCAATAAATTTTTGTTTCATAAATGTTTTGGGGCTCTACCATGATCACCACAAGCGGTTTCAGTTTGTTCTTGGATCCCTTTGGTCTACCCCTAGATCTCTTGGAGGAGGTTGTGGCCAGATCCTTTGAATTTTGAGGGAGATTGATAAAATCTCTCTAGAGGAGGGTTCTTCTTGGTGGTGATGTTGGCATAACCAAATTTTCATTGCTAATGTTTATGGTGGTGTTGGGGAGAGAAATTGTGTTCCCTATCATTTCTTCCATGTGACAGAGAAACTAATTGAGGGTGTGGAAAATCTCAAAGATTTGTTCTTTGAGAATTCATTCTTAGAGTTTGAGGATTGAGAAAAGGGTGAAAATTCATTTTGTGCCGTTGTTGGAGAATGTAATGAGTGAGGAAGAGAGCAACATTGTGAGAGCATTTATAGCGGTCATAACAAATGCATTTGATGTGGACTCCCCCATCTAGAATCAATTTTTCACTCGAGATATATTTTTTATTCTTTATTTTTAAGATAGACATTCTAGATATTCATTATGATAATCTTATTTACTCTATAGTCTTTTGTCATTAATTGTGCAAAAAATTGTTTTGTCCATAAAAATTAGAGTAAATTGTACTCCCTTCTTCTAAGAAAAGCTTGAATTACACTTCCCTCACCTCTTATGTTATAATATACACTCCCTTTTTGCATTTGATGTGGACCCCCCATCTAGAATCAAATTTTCACTCGAGAGATATATTTTTTATTCTTTATTTTTTAAGATAGACATTCTAGATATTCATTATGATAATCTTAATTACTCTATAGTCTTTTGTCATTAATTGTGCAAAAAATTGTTTTGTGTATAAAAATTAGCGTAAATTACACTCCCCTCTTCTAAGAAAAGCTTGAATTACACTCCCCTCACTTCTTATGTTATAATATACACTCCCCTTTCTAGAAAGTAAAAACTTAAAATATTTTTTTTTATATTGTTGGTGTCAATGATAATTTTTATTTTATTTTATTATTAACTTAATGATTTAGAATATAAAATACATTTTGTATTAGACATATTTCACTGGTTTTGGTAATTTTAAAAAATTAATTAATTTTCTATTTTATAATAATTTTTAAAACTATATGTTAATGATATTGTATTTATTTTATATATAAAGAAAATAACCCATTTTGGTTCTTTTGGATTGGTCTTTTCTCTTTCCTAAATTACCCACAACTTTAAATACAAATAACACATATAAAAAAATAGATAAGAGTAAATTCAAATATTTTTAAAAAATTATATTAAACTCGGTCTTTATTGTCCATGTGTTAGCTGGTATATCATCAGCCTCATTTAATGTGGTCAACATTAGTTGACTTTTAGTCTTGCAGGATTCGAAGTATTTTATTTTATCAAAGGAGTTTCGACAAGATGTTGAGCTTAGCATGAAAAGTCTCGAAGCACTGAAGTTCAACAAGAAACGGAGCAAGAAGCGAAGCCGTCGAAGTCAAACAATTGCCTTCAAACCGGGAAGATTCGAATTTCAAAAGAGAAGCGGTTTCCTCAATGGAGAATGTGGGAGACAAGCAGTTCTCTACATGAAAGGAGTGCTGATCGTGGGATTAGTTTTATTTCCACTTATTTTCTATGTATAAATAGTATTTTTCCATAGGGAAAACGGGTCGCAAATCGCTTATACAGAATTCTGAAAACCCTCGAAGTATCAACGCAAGAGAAAAAGAGTCAAAAAAGAATGTATGTAAAGGATTTGTCGGACCACCTTTATTTCTAATGCACTTGCATTTGCGCCTTTTTTCTTTTCCTTTAAGTTTCTGCAATTTTTAACTTAAATGTCTTAAAATCTGTCGAAAGGTTCCACACGGTCTCATCCCATTCGTTAAGCAACCTACGAACTCGATGAACGCACACCAACAAAATGCACAACATGTCTTAGGATCTCTGGTTTGGACCTGCTTGTTATAATCAAAACCAGTCGGTATTTGTTTACCATAAACACCGGTAAACAAATTGGCACGCCCGATGGGACCATGTTTGTGCATCTTTTACAAAAAATTGTTTTCAAAACCTTAGGAAGTAACCTCCATTGTAGATTTTAAAAACCTTGAAAAGAAATTTCCATTGTAGTCCTTTTCAAAACTTTGGACCATTGTAGTTTTCAAAAACATTTTTCAAAACCATTGTGAGAAATTCTATTGTGCATTTTTAATTAAAAAACCTTTGGAAGAGATTGCCATAATCTTCCAAAAATTTTCAAAACCTTTTTTCAAAGAAAACACTTTTTTCAAAAAAAAAAAAAATTCTTGTGGAAACGGTCTTTCTGAAGATTAGCAACTATATTCAGTAAAACTTTTCCTAAGGAAAATTCGCATCTTTGTGCATGCATTTACAAAGTGGTAAGGCTTTGAATAAAATGACTAAATCCGCCAATACTAATGCTTCTATGTCATCACAATCATTTCAATCCTCTTCACAAGCACAAAACACATAAACATCCACCCCTGCAGTGGATGCAAGTGTACCAACGGCCTTGGGGGAAACCATGGCCATGTCGGTTTCGACGGAAATGGGTGTAACCGCTCCCACAACCACTCCAACTATAACCGCCCAAACGACACGACCGAAAATGGGGACCTTTGTGCCACCATTTACTGCTTGTGTACCCGTTTCTACAAGTGTCCATACTTCTCCTAACCCTCAAGTGAGGACTAGATTTGATGATAGGGTCATAAATACGCAGAACTTTTCTAGGGAACAACCATACGGTATGCCAACTTCGATGACAACAAATTTGCATAATGTTCCTGCATTTACAGAACATGCAAATCCATACATGCCGTTTAATACACATAACCCTTCGAGTTCTAGCGTTTTTGGCAGAAGCGCTCTACCAGCCTTAACTACAGAGTCTATGATGTTGTTTAGGCAACAAATGGATGGAGCAATCATGAGATGGTTAATTTGTTAACACAACAAATTGGTATGGTGTTTAACCCTTTGATTCAAACCACGGATCAGGGTTACCAAGCATTAGCCACTCAAATGGAGAGAATAACATATTTCTTCACCCCCTCCATAAATTGTCTATCAACATATCCCTCAGATCCAAAATATCTCTCAAGCCCAAATTACTCGACTTGTGCAAATTGTCGAACTTATTGTTCAAAGACAACAACCAACTCCTCGACCTGAACCAATCGAACTAAGGGTACAAGCACAACCAGAGGTAATTTTGGTAGGTAGAAATGATGATGCAGACGAAGCTGTTAGAAATGTCCAACAACACAATTTCGGAGCACAAAATAATATACCCGCTTTGGTTGAAAATATCATGGCTCAAAATGGTTTAAACGTAAGTTTACATAGACCAAATTTTGTATCTCCTCTGTCAAAATATGTTCTACAGACTGAACTTCCTAGGGTTATAAAATTCCTAAGTTCACAACTTCTGCTGGTGACACCAGCGAATCCACTGTCGAACACATAACACATTATTTAACGGAACCAGGAGATCTTGCAAACAATGAAAATTTGATATTAATGTTTTTTTTCTAAATTCTCTAACAAAGAATGCCTTTACGTGGTTTACCACGCTTGCACCTCATTCCATTCAACATTGGACTCAACTAGAGAGGTTATTTCATGAACAATTTTACATGGGCCAATCTAGGATAAGTCTAATGGAGTTAGCAAGTGTGAGAAGACAATCAACTGAATCTGTCGAAGATTATTTGAATAGATTGAGATTGGTAAAGGCTAGGTGTTTTACTCAAGTGCCTGAACGTGAGTTAGTCGAAATTTTCGCTGGTGACCTAAATTATTCCATTAGGTGGTCGCGTGGATTGAGATGGTGGGTTATTTGAATCCGTCGTCGCCTTCCTCTTTGGAGGTGGTTGTGGTACTGTGGTTGGACCAGAAATGGCTGTTAATTTGTTGTTGATCATAGCAGTAAACGGTTGGTGCTTGTGGATTCACTAATTATCATGTTGGCGGTCGAATCCACTCCTCACTCTCAAGAATCTGTCAGTGTTTCGTATCCCAGTCAACCTTTATTGACATGAGACTGTGTGGACTCAAAAGGGTCGTTAATGCTTGTAGCCGTTGTTATAGGGAGTTAATGGTACGTGATCTGATTTCGCATTGACGATCGATTCATTCGCCAAATTATAGACATGCTCTCAAACGTCTATCATTAATGGTGTTCGTTTATTAGAATTGATTAGGGTTGGATCCACTTTGTTGATCTTTTTTTATGTATTACCCATTAGGGTAGATTCACTTGGATTGATTCGGTCAGGTTTAATGTCCCCCAGTTTTTATGTAATTTTCCCCTTTTATTTAATAATATATATGAACAATTGACAATAAATTAGAGCGGGGTACCAACTTATAGTTTAACACTATTATTTTTTTATGTCTTTTTGCGTTTGCCTTATAAAAGAAACTAAAGAGTAAGTCTACACATACTTTTTGTTCATAATATATAGCCATCGTCGGATCACAAGGTTCTGATTATAGATGCATCACGTCATCAATGTAAATATTGTATATAACTAACTGACAGACTGATGTCTACACACACTAATTATGTTAAGCTTCTATCTGATCTTCAATTATACTTCAAGCAGACATATAAAATAATTTTGAAGTGTTGATAATCTTATATTGAAAAAACAGAGGAAATCATGTTTTTATCTCCACCATTCAATTTACCTATCTCAGTATTTTATTTTATTTTATTTTTGATAAGGCAAGAAATAGGTCAGGCATCAGAGATAAACAAAAACATTTCAATTAGGTTGGCACCCAACTGACTCACCCATCCTCTACCGCCTATTCCATAAATATTACTAAAAAAAAAGGGGAAAATATATACAAGAGGG
>Ga0228711_1001464_pt1 | contig 34737 bp, 22 predicted proteins | sample MedpolnodulmetaG_2_FD_177996 | JGI IMG/M metagenome (GOLD analysis project Ga0228711, IMG submission 177996) | Root nodule microbial communities from Medicago polymorpha collected in Santa Monica, California, United States - brown nodules | ecosystem: Host-associated > Plants > Roots > Nodule... | reverse complement strand
ATTAGGAGTGATTTGTTTATTTTGATGGAGCGATTTGTTTATTTTGATTTCCATAACAATTAATATTTTGTTTAAATTAAATAGGGTTAATATAGTAAAATTAAGCAAAGAAATTAGGGTAAATCTATGGCAAAATATTGCTTACGGGTTAACTTTAAGTAATAAAAGAAAAAATATGAGTGATTTGTTTTATTCAAAAAAATAGGAGGGATTTGTTTTGTTCAAAAGAATAGGAGCGATTTAGGAGTGAATTGTTACTTTTAGGGATAATACAGTAATATTAAGCATTAGGGTTAGGTTAAATTTAGGACAACAATTAGCGTCCGAGTTAACTTTAATAAATAAGAAAAGAGATTTAAGGAACAACCGCAAACTATTTCACTCTGAGTGGCTTCAACACTTTTAAGTTTTAACTAGCATTTTCTTCACTTTCACAATTTTCATTTTATCCTCCTTTTTTTTTTTTTTTTATAATTTTTGCATCCAGAGACAGAAAAAATAGATTTGTTATCCAAATTTTGTATCTCAAAATCATGCTTTTAGTATCTTAATCAGCATATTGTACTTGATTGTTTTGAAAATGGAATTTTCTAATAATATGGCAAAAATTCTTGTGGCGGAGAGCAAGGTTGTCAAACTTGAGTTTTAACGTCAACCCGTTTTGCCTAGAACGAATTGACTCATAAATATTAAAATTATTATATACATGACATCTACTTATTATATAATACTACAAAACATCCAAAAAACAAGAGTTTCATAATTTTCTATAGTTGTTAAAAGTTAATTTCTTCAAAATTGGGTAAAATCAAGTTAATTTCTTCTCATTCTATCCAATTTCAAAGAGTTTACCAGGTGTTAACTCGGGTAAAATTGGGTCCAACTAGAATATATTTTATCCATATTCGATTTTACAAGGGATTTAACTCGAAATTCATAACTAGAAATATGAAATCGGGCAATTTTATGAGTTAAAACTTGTTTTTAACAACCTTGCGTGAGAGAAAAAGCTGAGGCCAACAGTGAGTCACGAACCTCATATGTTCACAAGTAACCTCACTAAACAATCTCCTATGATGATAGTTGCACATGTTTCCCCTTGGTCCAACTTCCTTTAGTTGGGAGGTATCGAGTAAAAGACTTTTTCTTGGCATATACAGAATTCATTGACTCATCATTAATGCCAAGGGTCTAATTGCTTAATCATTAATGCCAGTAGTATATGCAGCCAGAATCAGGGTTCCACCATTAACGTTACTAGGTTGACCAAGTTATATACAAGCTAGCTCCATGGTCATTGCCAGCCCTTCTCTGTTACCATATTGCTTCTCAAGCATACATGCATTTCTCAAGTGGTTTATATCTCAAGGAACTTTCACTCCCACTGCCGATCCAACTTCAAGTTTCCAGAGAAAAGGAATTTTCATCTTATTCATCGAACTCAGTAGTTCTTTTGCCTGGTTTTCCATTCCCGCGGATTTGTATAAATGCACAGCTACACTCATGATGAACTTGTCACCTTTGATTAACTTGCATATACTTTCAAAAAAGTTGATTCCTTCTTCTACAAGTCCATATTTCAGGTAACCTTTCAGAATTGTTCGGTAACATATGAGATCGGGAATTAAACCAAAAGTTGATATTTCCTCGTATACCCTCTTGGCTTCATCAATCAGCCCAGCTTTTATGAATGCCGATAGTAAAATATTAAAATGGGCACAGGATGGTGAAATACCCTTGCTCTGCATAGAATGTATGGTTTCCTCAGCTTTGGAGTAATTTAGGCTCTCTGTATATGCTTTGACTAATGAAAGATATGTGGAAGAGTCGGGCAAACAATCTTGTCTCTGCATGGCTTGGAAAAGCTTCTCTACTTCATGATGAACTCCAACATTTGCATACACATAGATCATAATATTATAGCTGATCTGTAATCCCCAACACAGATAAAGATTTATCACTAATTCTCTAAAATAGTCATTATTTAAAGAAGAGAAATGTAAAATATGCCTTGTTGTTCAATGTAAAGTATGTCATTATTTTGGGCCACAACATAACTCAAGCTTTTAAATAAATTAATTCGAGAATACCTATAAGAGTTGCTAATTATATACTTGAGTCTTGAAAATATAGTTAAGAAATTTTCAACTTTACCTTTCCAGGTTTAATCCCTTCTTCTTGCATTTTACTAAACAACTGTGAAGCTTCATGTACCATACCTACAATATAAATATGAATTAATGACCAATCATCATGTGCTAATTACATTATGTTTGCACTTTCCATTGCATGAAAATCATATTGGATACAAAGAAAAATTATGCACATGAAAACAGGAATAATGGAATTTTCAAATGCAAAATTGCATCTTGAATTATAAATTTTTTATCTCGGTTAAAGTAAAATGGTCCAGTACCAGCTTTCCCATAATAGCCTATCAAATTCATGTATGCTTTTTCATCCAAAGGGACGCCCGATGAGCGAGCTTTGTTGAACATCTCCACAGCTCTATCCAACTTGTGATATTTTCCATAGACACTGCATAAGCAGTTAAAATGTTGGTCCAAAAATTAGCAGCCAAAAAAATAGATGCAAAAACTTTTATCGGTGGAAGAAAGCTTATAAAAGCTACAACCTTATCATAGTGTTATATGTTTGAATTGATGGAGCAACACCATTGGAACACATGCGCTCAAAAATACTAGATGCGAAATGCAATTTGCCTACAACACAGAACAAATTGTATTAGCAAGCTTGCTGTTTTGATTTTATATTTCCTATTCAATCAGAATGCTGCATATCAAACCTGCTTCAAGCATGGATTTTATAAAGGTATTGTAAGCCACTGTATCAAGTTTCACGTTTTCTTCAAGGCACTGAGAGATAATTTTCTCGGCCTCCTGATATTTTGCTGAAAAAGAATAACACCTAAATTATCAGTTAAATGCAAGTAACTTGGCGCTGAAAAGAGAAGCAACAACAAATAATTGATGTTCCTGAAAATTCCTAATTTTCCAGAACTCAGCAATTTGTTTTTTCAAAAAGTTCTATGTCAACAAGCAGACACATTCATCAATAAACCTAATACTCATGCACCAGGCTAGCATTCCTCCTTAATCCTGTGAAACTATTGAAGTATGGCAGAATAGCTGAAAAAAGCCATTTATGTTTGAAAACACACAATTTTAACTGTGGGAGAAGGGCGTGCCAATATTTCTTTTTGGAGTTTAACACATTTGATAAAAAGATAGGATTCGGAAACTTTAAGATTTAACAAAACTGAAATCAACATCTTTTCCAAACTCAGCCCTATGTAAAACATCCGCAATATTGCACAATTCTTTCCTATCCAAATAAGCTATAAATTGTTAATTGTTATAGCGAGTTAGAACTCAATGGTAGAATCATGTGAGAAGGTGTTGCATGTCAGATTGATATATGAATCAGACACTAGTTTACTTAACTGCAGTCATACCTTCATTTGTCAAAGCATTTACAATAATGCTAATACCAACAGCACCCAAATCAAGTCCTTCCACTGTTGCTTGTTTATATAGCAAATATGCTTTTTCTTGTTTGCCACATTTAGCAAATGCATCAATCATAGAGTTATACAGTAGTTTACTAGATATTGGGGAATTTACATATTTTGCAAAGATATCTTCAGCTTGTTTCAGCTTATGTTGTTTTCCGTAATGGCTAATTAAAGAAGCTGCAGTGACTTCTTCCGTTCTGCAGCCAAGGGTAAGCAATTGATGGTTGAGTGATTCTGCTTTGCTGATTTCTCCTGGAAAAAAAAGGTGGAAAATGGATATTTCAAAAATATATCAAAGAAAGAGGTGGTGATCAATTTAGTAGGTAGAGATATACCATCTTTAGTCAAACTGATAATGAACTGACTAACAACTTTTGACCCCCCTGTGCAACCCAGCAATAGTTTCAGTAACATTTTTGTCTTACTGAAGTTGTTATTTGTCAGATATCCACGGAGCATCATCTCAAGAGCTGTAGCATCAAGTTTGTTGGTTGGCTTCATGGTGACGAGTTTATCATCAATTTGCACATCCTCCTTACGTTCACAAAGAATCCAATAAAATGTCCGGAAGAATTTACAATTTTTAAGAGATTCATTCTTAACCATTTTATTTGTCAACTGCTCAGCTTCCAGAAGCATTCCCTCTTTGCAATAAACCTTCATAACTTTCCTGTAAAGCACCTCATCAAAAGGTGTCCCGTTGTCCCTTATTCGAATGATAAACTCCTTTGCCTTGTTTATCAAATTAAGTCTGACATACAGATTGAGCATATCATTACAAGAACCGGCATCAGGCAGTCCTGTCTTGCATAGAGCTAAGAATGTTCCTTCAGCCGATACTACATCTTCTTTCGCCACATAACATTGTAGCAGGACAATATAAGTAAATGGAGAGAACCATATGTTTCTGGACTTCATGAGTCCAATAACTTCGAAAGCTTTGTCGACATTTCCTGAAGTAAGATGGACTTGTGCCATTGCCAAGTATGTTTTCTCATTGGTGAGTAGGTCCAGATGCTTTATCTTTTCAAATGTTTTGCAAGCTTCCTTGTATAAACCAAGTTTTCCATAAACTCTTATAAGCAAACCATATATGACTTCATCAGCTGGAATATTGTTTCTAGCCATTTCTGAAAAGAGAGAGAGGACTCTAGGGTAGTCCTCGTATTTGTAATACAGAGATATAAGTGTGGCGCAAGTGTAATTACTGGGAGCTACTCCACGAAACCTCATATCGTCATACAGTTTTCGCACTTCATCTCTGTTTCCATTTTTAGCATTTAAATTTATAAGCAAGTTATAAGTTGATTCATCTGGGACAAATCCGTAATTCTTCATCTCATCAAAAGTCACAAAAGCATCTTCAAGCAGCCCTTCTTTGACAAGAGAACTAATGACTACCGTGTACGTAAAATGATCCGGTGTCACCCCTTTTGTTATCATATCTCTCCACACGTGAACAACCTCTCTATGGAGTGATTTCTTTTGCAAAGAAGACAACATAAAGTTGAAGACAGCAACAGAGAGAATTATTCCCCTTTCTTTCACGGCCGAATAAAATGACAACATGGACTTATGGCGCCCCCATCTCGCATAAGAACAGAGCATGGTACCACAGGTCACTTCATCTGGTTCACAACCTACATCGAGCATCTCCAAGAAGATCTCTTCAGCGAGATTAAGCTTTCCAACTTGCCCATATAGACGCAAGACTATCGTGTAGGCAATAACACTCGGATGGTAGCCCAACTGTTGAACCACAGAACTATCAATACAGAGTATCAATTTCTATACAATGAGGCCAAGCAACACAAATAAATAAAAGAAACTAGCAACACAATATTTTCAGCACATACTCCACCATTGAGTGAAATTCATGTGATTCCCATCCTATCAAACAAAAAGTGGTCCTGTATTATTTAGAAAGACCCCCATGAATTTTATCATGTCTAAAATATTGTGGAATTGTCATGTTGCAATCCTCAAAATAAAATGACTAATGAGTTATGCAGGTAATTTACACCCACTATACAAGCATTTCTAACCCCAAAACAGATTCTAACATGAAGTTGAGATTAGGAGATTCAACGAAAAGAAAGCAATTATAGCGTCACGTCAACATTGTTCATTTCACTTTTTGTGAATGTATTCAAACTAAAATCATTTAACATTTAACTAACTTTTAATCAAAATCAGTTCATTTAAAATCAACTTTTGTCATGTTAGAATCAAACACGCACAACTTTTGTCATGTTAGAATCAAACACGCACTAAGAGTCCCACATCGGACAGGACATGGCCTGACAATGTGTTTATAAATGGGGGTATAAGTGGGGGCAATCCTCACCTCACAAGCCGGTTTTGTGGGGTTGTGTTAGGCCCAACCACGATTTCTAAGAGATTCTAACTTAAAGCTTAAGATTTGCAACTTTTGACTCTAAACATGATTTTTGCACTCAAATTCATAGTTCAACTAACTTCTATGAGAATGTATACAAACATAACTAAACCAATTCATACAAATAAAAGAGTTGAAGAAAGACCTGCATTTTCATCCAAGCAAAGAAATCCCTAACTTGTCTCCACCCTCTTTGCTCCTTAAGAACAACACACATCTCCTTAAAAGTAAGTTTGGTAACAAAAGAACTCATTTCCAGCCTCATATCATACCCTCCATCGGCCTTTTCGGAAAGAGCACGAACTTTCTTAATAGCAGCAATTACATGTTTACCATACAATTGACCATTACGATCATCTTGCAAATACTGAACCATTTGTTCAGGAGTTCTCTTAATCCAACGAGGTGTTTGAGCTTGTGGACCTTGGTTGCGACGTAGAGTGCTTAGGTATAGAGCTTTGCGTTTGATTATGCGGCGTGCGTTGTCGTCGGAGAGAGGCTTTTTAGGGTGGATGTATGGTGGTTTTGGTTTTGTTGGGTCAGTGGTTCTGGGGGACCATGGGTCGCGATGTACTTGGCTGCGTATAATGGGTTTGTTCTTCTTCTTCTTCTTTTTGGATTGTGGAGGTAACAATGGTGTGGAAAATAGGAACGAGGATTTCAAACACTCCATTTGTTGTAGTGTGTGAACCTCAAATTCTAATTCTTACTACTGGTTGTGTTCGAGTACAAATGTTAGATTTATCCAGACCATACCATAAACAAGTGTTTGGATCCATAATGACCTTTTTGACCCTCATTCTTGAGTATTGGGATTTCACTTTACTTAGATGTCAGACTTTATCATTGGTATCTTGAGCGCATTTTAGATAAGAGAATCATACAGGAATGATTAAAATAAATTATTTAGATTAGGAAGAATTTATTAGTTAAAATAGATATATGAATAAAGCTATTAAAAGTCAATGAAACCCTAGGTGTTGGCAAGAACCCGCATTCATGCACTTGGGTATTAGGGAGACGAAAACCATTTGATTTTGATCAAACAATTCAGATTCAATCTTGCCATTTTCAATTAAAATAAAAATTAAAAATCAAATATGTGTTTTTTTGAACCGTATAATTAAGATTGAACGATGCATATTATCCTAACTGCATCCTTTTATTAACTCTAGTGAATCCATTTTTAAAAGTCATTGTGGTTTGTTGAAGTTGTTGACATGTCGACAACTTGTTTAATTCAATTACGTGTAACTATTATTAAATTATCCCTTGTGTATATGACGCACGATAAATGTATAAGGTGTGAAAAAGTATAGGCCCTTAGATACTATTTTTGTTGTAAATATAATACAAAATTATGGTAAATATTTTGTAATTTAATGATGTAAAACAAATAAAACAATGTTGGATTTTGGGTAGATCATTAGATGTGTTGCACTGACACTTTTGATTGAAGGTGTAACCTAGTGTCCGATACGTGTCGCGTCCGACAGTAACAATTGTGATTACATTTAATTATCTTATTTTTAAAAAAATTTATTTGGTGTCAACGTGTCCATGACGGTGTCGTGTCCGTGCTTCAAAACATGAGTTTTTATGTTAGGCTTCTTAAACTTAATTATGTTTAGACTCATGTTAGGCTTCTTAAACTTAATTATGTTTAGTGGGCATTAGTATGTGCTTCGGTCATGGCTATAGAAAGGTTTTCAACTTTTTTCTCATGTGAATTTATATTCATATCCCCTTCATAGGACAGGGCCGCTCAATAGATATTGAAGCCTAAAATGAGTTTTAATTAGATGAAACTATTTTGAAGCTTGTAATATTACTTTAACAAAATTAATATATTAAAATAATATAATCACTTTAATTTGATTTTTTTTTCAACCAATCGATCTTTGTTTGCAGACAATATTTGTACACTAAAAAAAAACAAATCCTCGCCGGGTCTTCCTAGGACAATACGCTTAAAGGTAGGGTATTTTGATATATATTTCTGAGACTAAGACAGTTTTACATATTATTTTCAAAATTGAATGCGTGGCAGTCTGAGAAGATGGTGAGAGCTTATGTGTCATGTTCTGGTAAATACAGCAAACCACGTACCAATCGTTCTCGCATAGCCCCATACCTTGCATGACACCGTATATCTATCTATCTGCACCACTTTCATCATTATAAGAATCCAGAATCCATCCACTGATTTCTCAAAGCTAACATAAGATAACAATAACAACAAACACAAAAGCTGCAACTCAATTTCGTCCTTTATAGAAGACAAGTGATCAATGGCGGCACCTTTGATCATAAGATCACCAGCAACATTAACAATGACATTAATGGCAGCATGGCTAGTAGTGTGTAGTACTGCGTCTCGCATGGTGGGTGGAAAAACAGAGGTTGCAAACGTGAGAACAAACGACGAGGTGCAAAAACTGGGAAGATTCGCGGTGGAGGAGTATAACAGGAGTGTGAAGGTGTGGAAAGCAGGTGAAGGGGAGTTAAGGTTTGTGGAAGTGGTGGAGGCTCAACAACAAGTAGTTTCTGGGATCAAATACTATATGAAGATTTGGGTTACACAGGCAAAGAGTGATGGTGTTGGGGATCCAACAATGTTTGATTCAGTGGTGCTTGTTAAGCCATGGATGAATTCCAAACACCACCTCCACTTTGCTCCTTCCCTTCAATGACTAATCAATAGTTACTTATTTTGGTATATGCTTCCACAACTTGATATATATGATCATGTATATTAGCAGCACTACCGGTTCTACTCTTAACATCAATGATGTACTAAATCAACTTTTCAAGTATGTATCAGCTACAACCGGTCTAAATAATTAGTACCTACTCAATATAACATTTCTATATATATGTTTTCATTAAATACAAAATTTTAGAGGTGTTGGACTTGGATCATTTGAGCTCACAAGGGTCTGGGTCAATTAAGGCTTAGGAATTGATTTAAATGGATTTTTTTTTTTATGCCCAATTTAATCAAAGTATTGCAGTTTGGAACTTTACCACAAACTAAATGTCATCATCGATATGGATCCTAATTACTCATGGTATGAATTTATCTACTACTTTGGCAAATGAACTGAAAAATGTTAGATTCTTGTCCTTTTTAGACTCTGTAGAGGAGGTTAGCAGAAAAAACAATATGTCGGCATTAGGTGGTGATTTGGCTGCATTAGCTAGTTGATTATTTTCAATTCTACGCCCAGCTTATAGTATTACATCAGGGAGGGAATTTTGTCAACTGTGTTGAAGATGATGTAGGGCCGGGGTATCAAGTATTGGCTAGTCTGCTATGGCATTTGGGCCCAGACTTTGTAGAAAACTAGTTTTGCGAGGATTATGAAATGGCTAGAATTGGTGATTGTAATTTTGTACACTGTCTAATCCTTGCACATCTTGTACTTAGTTCGTGTTTAAAATAAAATATTGCTTTTTTAAAAATAAAAATAAAAAACGTGTAAAATATTATTCAAGTATGAAATGTATTTTTTACTCAAAAAAAAAGTATGAAATCTATTCAACGATAGAATAGAAACATTCATGACTATGAGAACCTACACGGGAGCTTGTTTTCGTCTTCCAATAACATACTAATACTGCTAGTTACACAAAATACTCGCGTCCATACAAACTTCTTAAAATACCCCTGTGAAGATACCCCTGCATTACACATGTGTGACTTCAATTTTTTACAGCAACATGACTTTCCCTTAATTTAGCTATTCTCCTGCACCCAACACCATAGTAGTAAGATTCATTCCTTCACTCACAATTGTGTTACACCCATATTGATTAGTTTCATCATTAATTCACTAAAGGAGTAAGTTACTACAATATATTATATAGATTACAGAAAATACTGACAAGTATTTTCTTATAACAAGTGACAAGTTGGGAGCAAATCTACCATAAACACAATTCTTATAATAAGGAAAGACAATTAAAATTTGAATCCACGTGGTTGTTGTGTCTCCCACCACACCAGCTCAACTTAACAAATCACCACTTCTTCAAGAGGGAAAAATGAATAGTTTGTTACCAGCGTGAATTAACTCATGTCGGGTATAACACCTGTGTGATGTTGGGTTTAACACCTGCGTGAATTAACTCATGCATGGGTATTTTGGACAGTTTAGTTGGGAGCGAGTGTTTTGTACTGGGAGAAGAGCAGCATCCATAACATACGGATTGCACCTTATCAACATCAATAGTGATTGCACAAAAAAGTGAAAAACTAAATGTTTACTATTTACACTCTCTCTTGGCTTTGCAAGAGAGAATCCACTCTAACTTTCAAATGAGAGACTCGAAATCTATATATTTCAATTGATGATAATCTATGGAGAGAATGATCTTATTTATAATAATTTTAAAGGTTAGATTGTAGTTGAAATAGTAATAATAATTAATACATCTATGGAAACACAATATAGTAAAAATAGATATTGTCAAACAATGGTGCCTTGTTAGGCATAAAGCCAATAGTAGGTGGTGAAATGGAAAAACTAGCATGGTAGGGTGGTGGCTGCAAAATCTATGCTATCTAAATGTCTTGATTATCATCTCGTCTTTCAATTTTTTAATTTATTTTTTTGGATAATAATCATTTGGTTCTTGAATGTATAGTGGATAGCCGCAATAGTCTTTTAATGTATCAAAATTTTGAAATAGTTCCTGATTGAATGATTGTGCACTTCGTTTGTCTAAAAAGTTCTTAATATCAAAATGTTTCGTTAATATTGTAATATTAGTCTTTAAATATAGTAATTTATTTTATTTATTGTCATATCAAATTTTATAAGTACTTATTTATTGTCGATTCAATCATTATATGAAAATAATTATTGTGAGTATTAAAAGATTATTTTAGCATTACATACTATTTTGACTAACGGAGGACAGAGTTAAGGACTATTTAAAATTTTGATATAATAATAGATGGACTATGTTGATTACTCGTTACTTAGCATAAAAACAACTATTACCTTTTTATTTTTTCATGTCATTTGATTATGTAACATCAAATGGATTCTTCTTTCGAAGAACATGAACAAAATTAAATCCTCGTGAAAAGAATTTCATACATTTAAATGAATGTTTTAACCCCCTTCTACCTGAACAACCCTTTCTATCCTCCTTTTTCTTCTCCCATCACAACCCTAAATCCTCCTACTCCACCTCACAAACGGTGTTCATCAAAGGTGAGTGAGAGAAACATCCCCTTAAAAGGTCATTTAATCATCTCTTAAATTTATGTGCAACCACTAAAAAATGTGATATTAAAAGTTCATTTTTCTCTTACACACCACCTGAAAACATTTAAAAAAATTAGTAATAGAGAGAATAAATAGAGAGAACTAGAACTCAAAATTATGGAGAACATATCTTATTTGCCTACAAATTTTCCTATGAAAATAGGCATTGCTAAACCACAGTGTAGAAAAGTAGACTGAAATTCCAAATTTTAAAATAAGGGGGTAAAATTCAGAATGAGTCAAAATAGGAAGGTAAAACTGCAGTTAAGCCTAAAATCTATAATTGGTAAAAAAAAAAGGTTAGATTTATTTTGGTCCATGTAAATATACCAACTTTTAATTATAGTCCCTCTAAAATTTTCTTCGACTTTTACTCTTTTTTAGCCCTTATACATTTTTTCAATCACCACTTTTAATCTTTAGTTTTAAATCAAATTTATGTGTAGCTTTTGTATTCTTTAATGAAATTGTGCAAATACATATAGAATATTATAAAAATTCTTCTAAAAAAATTTAGAATTTATTAACAAAACATGAATCAAATATGAATTTTTAACCACAAAAAATGTAACAATTCATGTTTTGTTTTTAGAAGATTCTTATAATATTATAAACTTTTTTGCAAATTTATATTAAAATATATAAATTCTTCTTTATTTAAAAGGAGAGACCCAAAGTAAAAATAAAAAACTTTTGAAAGATTAAAAGTCGGAAAAAAAAATTATAAATGAAATGATGACATACTTATAAAAGGACAAAAAACATATTTATTAATAAAAAAACCTATAGTGGTTAATAAATTTTTTTTTATTTTTTAATGGTTAATTGTACACCCCAAAATTCTGTTAAAAACAAGAATGAATTCATACACGTCGCGTGTTGGTGTTTTTCAAATTCAAACTCAACGGCTAGTAACGCTTCCGTTCTCTCTCTCTGTGTTCCATTTCAAACTCTACTTTTCTCTCTCTAGAATCAACTCCACCATTTCCGTTCAGATTCCCGTCGCAAAAAGCTTGCAACGATGACAATGAAGAACTCTCCGACTGTACCAAGAAATTCAAACCCTAAATCAACGCAAAAACACAAATTCAACAAAGAGAACAAACCCCCTAAGCCTCCCTCTCACCATAACCCTCTCAAACGCAAGCTCGATGACACTCTCACTACCTCTTCCGATTCCGGCGTCAAGGTGGATTTTCTCTCTCATTCCACTCTTTTCCTCAACCACCATTACCGAAATTTTCAATTAATTTTTAATTTTAATGTTATATTTTTTTAGGTTATTGTGAGGATGAAACCAGTGTGCAGTGAAAAAGATGAAGCAAATTCCATTGTTCAGAAAATTGCCAGCAATTCTTTGTCAATCAACGGTCAGGATTTCACCTTTGATTCCATCGCTCACGTTGATGCTACTCAGGTATAATTTCTTATCTAAATTGTGTTTATCTTGTGATATTATTGCAATTAATTGATTTATTAGTTGTTTAATACTGTTTATTGTTTTTCAGCTTGATATATTTGAGCTTATTGGTGTGCCTCTAGTAGAGAATTGTTTGGCTGGGTTCAATAGTTCGGTTTTTGCTTATGGGCAGGTTTCTTTCTAATTTCATCTTCATCATTTTGCTTTTGTTACTATTCTTGATTATTATTAATTTTCAATTTTTTGTTTTTTCAATGCAGACTGGGAGTGGAAAGACCTACACTATGTGGGGTCCTCCCAATGCTTTGGCGGTTGAAAATTCATCAATTGATCAACAAGGAGGTCTTGCCCCTCGTGTTTTTGAGCGACTCTTTGCACGCATAAATGAAGTTAGTATCAAGTTTTATTCCTTGTTGAATCCTTTGAAGACTCTATGAACCTTGCTGTTATATCAGTTAATCGTTGTGTTTCATGCGTAGGAGCAAACAAAGCACTCCGACAAACAACTCAAGTATCAATGTCACTGTTCCTTTCTTGAGGTTGAATTGAATTACTATTGATTATTTTGTTATTTGTTCTCGTTCAGCTTAACTGTTGTCTAGTATTTTTTACATACAAATTTGTTTTTGCAGATATACAATGAGCACATAACCGATCTGTTAGATCCGAATAAAAGAAACCTACAGGTTAAATCCTAACCATTGTAGTCTTCCCTTGTGCATATTTGACTTGTGTTTATACTGGAACTGGTTTATCTGTTGTTTATTCAGATTAGAGAAGATGTTAAATCTGGAATCTACGTCGAGAATCTTACAGAGGAGCATGTGTTTAGTGTGAAGGATGTAAATCAGCTTTTGATAAAGGTGTGCTTTTTATCAAATGGATTAGCCATTGTCGAACTAGTCTTAGACTGCTATTCCGCAGCACTCTTTTGATGCTCTGAAAGAACAGACAATTCTCAACACTGAATATTTATCTGGTGTATGGTTGGCAATTAAATGATTTTGTGTTATTATGCATCTATACTAAATGCATTTACATTCAATGTCGTTTTTTCAATGTCGTTTTTTCCCGTGTTAAATTTCTTGAAGTGTAATTATCCCTAGGAATTCGTATGAAATGCTTATTTCAGCGTTGTTTCAATAATAAGGATTTGTAATACTATGTTGATCTTGTAAGATGTATTTTGTTTTCATTTCTTCTACAAACTACTTACCAGAAGTTGCCATAATTCATTCAAGAATGTTAGACAATTGTATACGCATAAGGCACAACCAAATAATGAAAGTATGTTGCTGTGGTCCTGTGGGATAGACGTGTATACACATAAGGAACAACAAAATAATGAATGCACATCACTGTGGGATAGATTTCTATTTGTGATCTATATATATAGTTCATTTTAGATGGTGCTTCTATTAGGATTTTATTTGATCAATCGTATTGGACAGTTGTCCTTTCCATCACCATTGCGACAAACCTTTATAGTTTTAGGAACATTCAAGCCTCATTCGACTGAATTTGTCATCTTTAAAATTGGCATTAAAAAGGCACTTCATTACTTTTTTTATAACAAGTATTTTGTGTGAAATGCTTGTTGGCAGGACTTCATTTTGAGCATGTATGACTCAAATCTCCATTATGCAGATTTAGTTAAAAAATTGATTTGGTCATTAAGAGAAATGAAATGCTCAATTGTTTAAAGGCTGACTTGAATATATCTTCTTTTTTATTTTTGACGTTTGACCTTGCTTTCATGCTAGTAACTAGTAATTATTTATTTATTTCCAGAACATGAACAAGTAAAAAAAGTTTTAGATTTCCAGTTAATTGATATATTTTTGTTTATTTTAATACTTTTTGGTCCCCATTTCTCTTCTAAATCCCGATTAACCATATTTTTGGAAAATCTTTTCATTAATCTTTTATTATAACTTTTACATGTTTTACTATTATTTACCTTTCACTGTGCAGGGATTGTTAAACAGAACAATAGGTGCAACCAGTGTAAATTCTGAAAGCTCCCGTTCACACACTGTTTTTACTTGTGTTGTTGAATCTCGATGCAAGGTGATATACCCTTATCTCATGGCCTGGAGATTGTCAAATATTTGTTTTGAACCATAGTTAAATTGTATTATGGGTCAGGTGTAGATTGTAAGAAGCCCTAACAGTTAGCGATCTTTAACTACTTCATCCATTCAAAATTATGTCATTCTAGCAATTTCACATATACTAAGAAATGCAGTTAATGTTGTATAGAAAAGAGTAATTATGAGTTATTTTACAAAAATATCCTTCATTAATGATATGGAAAACAGAAATTAAAGGAATTGGAAAAGGATAAAGTAATAAATAAAGGGCATAGTAGGAAAATAAGCTTTAATGATTCATTGATATTGTAAAATAACATATAATTTAGAACAAACAAATTTTGTTAGAATGACATAATTTGGATCAAAGGGAGTAGATAAAGTTTGAAGAAACAATGTGCTATTCCTAAACATTTGCTTTTCTCATGTCTTGTTTGCAAAATCAACTGTTCAGAAGACATTTCTCTGCATCATAGCATAAGTGAAAATAGAAGAGCTATTGATGTAACCTCTTATCTTCAATTTGCAGAGTATTGAAGATCGTAAAAGCAGATTTAAAACAAGTAAAATCAATCTTGTTGATTTAGCTGGGTCAGAACGACAAAAATTAACAGGTGCAGCAGGGTACCGTCTGAAGGAAGCCGGCAACATTAATAGATCACTTTCACAACTTGGGTATGATTGAACATGCTTGTGTATTCCATCGTTATTGTTATAGGAAAATCTTTTGTTGCCATTTCAAATATTCATACACCAGTCATTGCTCCAGTGTTGATATCCATAATAGCTTGAACATTTGCAACATGAAGTACTTTTTTTATAAGGCCTTCCATACGACTTCTTTGTGGTACACTGAGACTTTCTTTCTACGTCAGTCAGAACCATGTGCAGGTCTATTTATTTCCCTCTGTATCTTTCTATCAAACCCCTCTATTGGAGTATTGGTACAGCCTCAATAAATATGTAGCTGGAACAATTTTTCAATACATATCTGATTTAGTTGTTGACATGGCACATACTATGCTCAAACAATTACTTGGATAAAATTTCAATCTGAAAACTTCTATTCCTTTCTGTTTTGTAACTTGTTCATCATATTTATTATACCTTTGGCTACCGAATTCTACAATCACTTTCCCATCATTCCAAGTGCTTACTGAGATTAAATCTGACTGCAGGAATCTGATTAACATTCTTGCTGAAGTTTCTCAAACAGGAAAGCAGCGGCATATACCATACAGAGACTCCAAGTTGACATTTTTATTGCAGGAGTCTCTCGGTGGAAATGCAAAATTAACATTGCTTTGCGCTATTTCCCCTGCGCAAAGGTATATATGTAAACAACTGGTGATTTGAATTTCTTTTCTCTCTATGTATTGTGGAATATAAATATTTTACACGACTCAGCATTGCAGTTGTAGGAGTGAAACTTTTAGTACATTGAGATTTGCACAACGTGTCAAAGCTATCAAGAACAAAGCGGTTGTAAATGAAGTAATGCATGATGATGTGAACCAATTGCGTGAAGTAATACGCGAACTCAAGGTATATCTCTTCCCCCATGATCAACCTTCTCTTTTCCTGGCCAGTGCATGAAATTTGTTTTGAATAACTTAGATCTGTAAAATCAAACAGGATGAGCTGCATCGGGTTAAAACAAAGGGTTACAATCCAAGTGGAGGCCATTCAGCAGCTTTGATCCGAAGAAGTTTGTGTTTATTGCAGCCTAGACTCCACTACCCATTATCACTACCTCATGTTGATGAAGATGGCGATGAGGAGATGGAGATTGTTGAGGATGGTGTTGAAGATCATGCTAGAATTCTCGGCGATTCGAGCAGAGATTCTGCTGGTTTTTCTGACACTAAGCGATACATTGATTTTCCTAGTGCTACAATGAACTGTGATAACCCTGCTAGCCTCGGCGTAAAATGTGCTACTGACCCCACCCTCAAATCCCCACCTCCCAGTGTTTCGCCAACAATCAGCAGCAGTAGAAAAAGTTTGAAGACCTTATCAAAGCTGTCCCCATCTCAGAATAACCTTCATTGTGAAAGTGACTTAGGCATGATGCCGGTCACAAAGACTGTCAATCAGGGAAGCATGTCTAATGCTCTGTCTAGTCTGAAAGCACCAAATTTCCTTACTAAAACTGAAAACTTAACAGCTAGCATCCGACATGGTCTTGGAACTATTGATAACCACCATTGCAGCGCAACTTTTGGGCGATCATCGTTGAGGCTTTCATTGAGACCTGAAGATTCCAAGCCAACTATTCCAGTGGACAAAGTCAATGTGGGAGTACAGACTTTCGTTGATGATAATGCTGGAGAAGAAGATTCTGTTATGTTGAACTGTAATAACTGTAAAATCAGAATGCAGCTTGATGTCAGTAAGATTGATAATAACTCAAACATGCAGCTGATAGCTGTTGACTGCCCTGAGTCTGCTGGTAAACCAAAGAAGCAAGTTCTCAAAGTGAGTGTAAGCATCTCAGATGCATTTTCCGGCATAGCTTAATTTCGATCTATTAATTACAGTTTCTTTCTCGTATGATATAGGCTGCCGAGAAGGTTTTGGCAGGATCCATAAGGAGAGAAATGGCTCTGGAAGAGTTATGTGCAAAGCAGACCTCTGAGATAATGCAGCTCAATCACTTGGTAAGTTTATGTTTGTTTCATAACAATAATCTGCGGCCATTTTATAATCATCTATTGTGACTATTGTCAATCACATTTGTAGTTGCAACAATACAAGCATGAGAGGGAATGCAATGCCGTAATAAGTCAGACAAGGGAAGGTAAAATTCAGCGCCTTCAAAGCCTCATGGATGGTGTTTTACCCACTGAGGAATTCATGAGCGAAGAACTAGTGTCCCTTACTCATGAACATGAGGTAAAAGTAAGTTCTTTTTAAGGTTTCCCTTTTATGATTACTATATTAGATGCTTTAAGACTAACTATAAACATTCAACAGATTTTGAAGGAGAACTATGAGCATCATCCAGAAGTTCTGAAGATGAAGATAGAGTTAAAAAGAGTACAAGATAAGCTACAAGAGTATCAGAATTTCTATGAATTTGGGGAGAAGGAAGTGCTAATGGAAGAGATATGTAATTTAAGAAATCAGCTTCATTTTTATATAGACCATTCACCGGCATCTGCAAGAAAGGAATATCCATTGTTGCAATTGCCTCATTTACCTGAACCTAGATTGGTAGCAAACCTCACTGCCAATCCCAATTCAACCGAAGCTAGCGCTGAAGCAAATGACAATCCAGAATCAACTGAAGACAGTGCCAAAGTAAAACTTGAACAGGAAAGAAGTAAGTGGACTGAGGCAGAAAGCAGGTGGATTTCCCTTTCCGAAGAACTCAGAGCTGAAGTTGAAGCTAACAAGTCGTTAGCTGAAAAGAGGAAGCATGAATTAGATGCCGAGAGGAAGTTTTCCAAGGAACTGAAGGATGCAATGCAAATAGCTATAGAAGGCCATGCACGGATTTTAGAACAGTATGCAGATTTGGAGGAGAAACATGTTCAGTTGCTTGAAAGGCATAGAAAGATCCATGATGGAATTGATGATATAAAGAAAACAGCTTCCAGAACAGCAGTAAGAAGTGCAGAGTCTAAACTCATAACTAACCTTGCAGCAGAAATTTCAGCATTAAAAGCAGAAAAAGAAGAAGAAAGGAGAATCCTAGTAGATGAAAATAGAGGGCTTCAGGATCAACTGAAGGATACTTCTGAAGCAGTGCAAGCTGCACGTGAACTGCTTGTACGTCTTAAAGAAGCAGAAGAAGGTGTCATCACTGCTCAGGTGAGAAAAGAATCAATGCACATTTTTAATCACTGTTATCAACTGAATAACTTGTGTGTTTTAGTCATCCTCTCTCTTTTCTTCCAACTTAATTACACCATCATCCATCATCATCGGTATTCTCCTTGCCTGTTCCATTATCGTTGTCAGTTGTGACATGTTCCTTATAAAATAAAAAACATCCGTTTCTTCTACTCTCATTCTTTGTAGAGTGAGAAAATGGTAGTAGCTGTCACATTCATACGGTTGGCCATCAGTATGAATTTGGATGACGCCTAATAATAAACAGAACTTAGATGATTTTAGTTATTTCATCAGTGTGTTTCTTATTCAATTTGAGGACAAAGGAATATGCATAGAGTGACACTTAAATACTATCAGTAGTGTAGTTTGTGCCAGGGAGCATCTTAGTATGTAAAGCTACTTTGGCCATATGTTGAATGGGTTGGGAAAAGTGTCAGCAACTCATTTTCTCACATTATTCTCAGTACACTTTCTATTAGTTGAAATTTAAGTGGGTCTTACCACTTTTGGGAGTAGATCCCACCAATTTAAGAAGCTATAGCTTTTATTTTTTTATGAAACTCATTCAAAGCCAATAGGAAATAGAATAAATTTATTAGGTATTTATGTTATTCAGAGCCACTTTCTAGGTTTACAGAGTAATACCAAACCACTGTGTGCTTCATTTGTTTCCTCTTTTTATGCCCCAGCAGTGTTGCTTCCATTCATTACTCTTACAATATTTACCAATTCAAATAGCTAATGTTTAAGTCAGCTGAGTTCACTCTTTTAAGGCTGACACTTTGATGTGATTTGCAGAAGCGGGCAATGGATGCAGAACAGGAAGCTGCAAAGGCCTACAAACAAATTGATAAATTGAAGAAGAAATATGAGATTGAGATCAGTACACTCAATGATCTCCTTGCTAAATCACGTTTGCCTATGGAAGAAGCAATACAACCTACTTGTAATGGTTTTGTCATGCCTACTGATTATGACACCAAGGTAGCACACAATGTTAGTCAATTTGAGCCATCTTATAATGAAGAGGATGGCGAGCTTGCTAAATTAGAAGGACAGTCATGGTTCTCTGGTTCTGACATATGCAACATATAGAAAATCATACTTGTGTAAATAACAGCAATCTTCTAGTTTGTGCTTTTGTTCATTCTTGCTGATGTCTCTTCCTTATGCTAACTAAATGTTTTTATAACTACGTATTTTTACATTCAAAATGAATGCACTATTGCTAGTGTAAGATTATTTTGCACATATATTCAACAATGTGTTGTTACATCATATGTGTTTGAAATGACGTCATATTCATTACATGTTGTGGGAACATATCTTTGAATAGATGTGTAAATTAATTTTATACTAAACATACAAATTAAATTACACTTGTAAACTATTGACACGGAGAGAATTGGATGTCTCTTATATTTTGAATCAACTAATTTAATAACAATTGACACACAAGTATTAGCATATTGTGCGTCAACTTTCTTTACACGTTTAAGGTAACCAAAATGGGTTAACAGTTACCTCGCACACTCGTAGGATTCGTTTTAATTGGTCCATGGTTTTTGAGTTGATGAGCTACTGGACTAATTTGTATGACGTTATGAAGAATTGTATACTATTTATCACAATGAACTGAGCAATGTGTAGGCATGAACCAATTGAATTTTACTTGCAAGCGTGACTTATTCAAATTCAAATCATTACATAGTCATTGTAAATACTTTTATTCTTTCTAGCACTCTCCTCTAATTCATATGTTGGTTTATGCCTAATTTGCTCTGTACAAGATATGCTCTATTCATATGTTGGTTTATGCCTAATTTGCTCTTTACAAGATATTTTTCTCTTTGAGAACCTATACTTTTAATGGAAGTTTTATGTACTTATCACTCTATCATTTCCTACATAACTGCATACTATTGCTAAAGAATTCGATTTAGGTTTTGAATAACCTGCCAGGTGCGTTCTCAAAGAAACTTAATTCAATTTCAATACAAGTGCTTCAAAGAATTCAATACAATTCTCTTAACATTTTCCAAATTTCAGCAGGTATTCCTGCTAAGGTACCACAGGCTTTAAGAAACTTGACATTCAGAAAGAGTTAATATAATGGCACAAACAAAATTCAGTTAACAAAGTGTAAGAGTGGCTTGGAAGTACTTAGTCAAAATTATGCAATGCATGTGAAATAGATACAAGTTGAGGATAGCTTTCCCTAAGAAAACATGACACCGTATACACACACACACGTACCTAGTCAAATGAAGTAAGCTAACTGAAGTTCCTAGTTTGGTCATGATTCGACTGTTTTCATTGGAATATCATGAGGTTTATAAAATTTCTGTGTTACTCTTCTTACTTCTTTTACATGATTTATTGCAAAATTCACGCATGTCCACGAACAACTCAGAAATCCATACTGACGTCACAGATAGTATAAATAATACTACAAAACCAATAACCAATCAAAACTAAAACAAAAATAAAATAATAATAGCAATTTCCCAAATTTGAACCGAAATATTAAGCGAATTTAATAGGATTCAATTGTTCAAAAACATTGAATCAAAGAAATACATCATATTTTGATACAAGGGCCAGGATAATATACATAATTTGTATTTTCGTTTAGTCAAATTTTGCTATCAATGAATCAAATAAAACATCCTACTCAGAATAGAGGCCGCTACTGGAAAGCTATTAAGCTATTAGAACTTGTTGACATTGCAGGAAACTTCAAAGCATCGCCAAGTCCATTTACTTATTCTTTGTATTACTTAAATCTTGTACGTCGAACTAAACAAAATATCCTAATTTTATTCATCCATAAATCATTGTTTAACTAATCAGAAACTCTATTTCCCAATTTGTGAATATAATAATTGTATTTCACGATCTCTACCTTTATCTTGAGTGATGATGATCACAGGGAAAGAGTTGTTCCTTGAAATACTACACAACATATTCATATATTGATATACCTTAGTCACTCAATGGAGTCATACATTTCAATAATTCGGTTCATGAAAGATATTATATAAAATCTCCAAAATGAATGACAATAAAAGTAGCATAAATGAGAGACTGAATCAAGAAATCAAGTCACCACAAGCAGAACCAACAAGCAACAACAAAGGTCAGTCAAAAACTTGATTGAAACATACAAAGTACATCAAATAATTAGTTCAATTCCGAGGATTCAATCTCATGCATATCCACACCTGCCTCTTATTCTCTTACAAATATCATTAAAAAAACAGAAAACTTTTGCAAATAAGAAAAGAGGTAAATAAACTCCCTAGCTGCTGGTCTAAAATGGTGTGTGTGTGTTTGTGAGTGTGTGTGTGTGTGTCTATAACCCACATGTTATATTATGACAGGACAATTATCTTTCTCAACGATGGCCTTGAAGTTATCATCGTGGTAACAACATTAGCATCCACTTTATGGCAGTCCCTCAAATTGATCTCCCTTAATTGTGTGCAATTTTCAACCACGCGCTCAACTCCCTTCTCTGTGACATCACAACAATTTTGTAGTAATAGTTGCAAAAGCCCACGACAACTCTTTGCGATGGCATAGAGTGTTTTATCATCAACTCTTGTATATGACAAGTCCAACACCTCTAGTTTGGGAACATCAAAGTTCAGTCTGTGAAGGTTCACTTTTGAACAATCGGCTAAGCACAAATGTCTAATGTCACAACAACTTTTTAAAACATGATAAATACCTTGATTAGATATGCCACTGCAATCGCTCAAATCAAGTCGATGTAAATTGGGAAAGATGGAAGAAAACATTTTGATGTTTTCATCCTTTAACCATGAACTGTGAGTGAAACGAAGAGACTTTAATTGAGGGCTTACAACAAAATCCATCAAAGAATTAGAATCAGCTACACTCCTTTTCCCAATACAATTGTGTTTTACACTGATCTCACTAATTAATGGACAAATCCTAACAAGTGCAATCAATGTTACACAATTGTCCCATTTGAAATAATCGGTAAAGGATAAAGACTTCAATGTTGGTCTCTCGTGGAGAGCCAAAGCAATACCTGTGGTGGTTATTTTATCACATTTAAACATGACGACCTCTTCCAGAATCTTACAGCTCTTAAACAAGTGGAAAATCATTTTGTCATTCAAGTAGTAATTACCAGAGAGATTAGCCTTTCGAAGCTTAGAAAATCCCAATGAACGAGACTCTACTCCAACGAGGAATTTGGTGCAATCGTTGATATCAATGGGGTTACTGAGGATAAGTTCTTCAAGCAAAGGAAAACAATCAGCAATGAGAAAAAGGTCAGTGCTATCAATACAGTCCATGCAGGAACAATTAAGAGATGTCAAAGTTGTAATATTTTGTGAGAAAACTCGCAACCCATTTTGTGGAATGATGGGATGGTTGGAAAAATTGAGTGATGTGAGGTTCAATGGGAAAGTAGAAATTTGACATAGAAGTGGATCTAGATCACCACAGAAGCGTTTAAAGTCTAGTGAGGTGAGGTTGGTAAACCTTTGAAAAAGGCGAGGAAGGGAAGGGAGGGTTTGATCAGAAATAGCCAGAGAGAACTTGTGACGGTTGGTGACGGAGAGGAAGTGTTTGGAGGCAACAGAGAGAGACTTCAAGAAGTGTCGTTTGTTGTTGTCGTCATCATCGTCGTTGAGGAATTGGAAGACGAGTTTCCAGCAATCATCAGGTAAATCAAAATCATCTGAAGAATTGAGAGACTCGTTTCTCTTTCTTTTCATTCTGCGCACGAAGCTGATCTCAGCGGTTAGGTTAAGGTTTTGTCTGAGTTACATGCGAATAAATTAAGGAAGAATGTTTTTTTCTTTTACGGAAATCAAGGAAGAGTATAATTACTGCGCTATTTTCAGTAAGGGCACATGTTTTTTTAGTTAATAAAATAAATATGGAAATAACTGTACAAAATTTTATAAAATATTTCTTCTCTTAAGATTCTTAATATATATCCTAAGGGTACAAGTTAACACTACCTAAGATAAGAAACTAAATAAAGAAATTTAACTTTAGAAATTGTGCATTCATAACTTTAAAAGACTTAAAAACTTATATTTTAAATACAATATTTATTATTTAATTCTATTTTAAGATTTTTATCTTGTGTACAAGTTACCATTACTATTTTATATAAAAAAAAAAATGAATAATGCTAATACAACAAAAACTTTTATCCGTAGACATCGCAAATGATGCGACGCTGTTTTTTCTATACCACACGTTTTCTATCTATATTGTCAAAGATTCTCTTCTATATTCCAAAACAAAAACTTCTATGTTCTATCTTTTTCTTTTTCCAATTTTCATTTTTCTACAACCTCACCTTTTCCTCTTCCTCCAACTAAACATTCATCATGTAAATAATTTACTACAAAGCTCTAGGCTATGGAATATGATGGAATAGAGTGGTATCAAGTTAGTTTCCATTGTTTGAATTTCTAAAATATGGATGGAGTTGAATGGGAGACGGTGAGATCCATTCATAAAGTAAAATAATTTACTACAAATGGAGAAGATCTTAAATAGAGAGGATACTAACTCGATAGAATGTTTCACATACCTCTTGAAATTGGACAGCAAGAAGGTCTTCGAATCTTAACCTTCCATGCAATCTTTTGAACTTCTACTCCGAGAATTCATCTTTGCTATGTCTAAACTTCTATCCCCTTGAACTTTGAGAAGCTGAGAAACAACCCTCACAAACCTTTGGAGGTGAAAAGTGTTTTTCTTTCTTTCTTTAGGTCCTTGATCCACCACTCTGATCCTCACACTCTACAAAGATCTTAGTTAAAGTGTTTAATCTTAAGAAGATGTCGAGAGAAAGAGTTTGGAGATTTCAAAGTCTATTTGCAAATTGTTTAATCTGTAGAATAGTGTGTGAGTAAGGGTATATATAGGTGAATGAGATACGAGTAAGTTTGGCCCAAAATAACACTAAAAAAATGGTTTGAATCAAATCAGAAAAGTCTTGAATCGATTCAAAGTGTTAAATGTGAAATCCAGGTTGTCATGAAGATTGAATAGAATTAGAGAATCTTTGAATCCATTCAAAGAATTCCAAATGAAGATTGAATCTATTCAAAGAAACATTGAATCGAATCAGAACTTACAGAACAACTTTGAATCTATTCAAAATAATTTGAATCGATTCAAATTCATTTTTTATGAGCCAAACACCCGAGAACTTGGTAACACACCGGGATTAGATCAGGAGAAATAAAATAGTTACACGCCAAATTTGGTGACACAAGCTTGTGACTAAAGTAAAGCATTAAGATGTTGAAAGGTTCTTTCATGTGTGCCAAAAAAATGTTAAAAAAAAATAAAAATTACACACAACGATTTAAATTGTCGTTGTTATAAGAAATATACCTATACATTTAGATGCTCTCAGACTCCATTGAAAGATACATTTGGTAAAGAAAAACGGAGATATTCTTTTGTATACTGTTGTGTTATCATGAGTCATTTTCATAATAATTAGATAATATTCAACACATACTACTATTGAAATGGTCTGTGTAAAATAAAAAAGACTCACATGTCCTTTCAAGCAAATAAATTAGTTTGACAGTTGCTATCTATTAGGCAAACTGCGTAGAAGTTAGAACCATGAGCATCGTCCACTTCAATTCAAAAATATATCCACTAGTATATAGATTAGAATACTGCACTAACTTACAACTTTGAAGACTCATGGACTCAGCATGTGCTTGCTCTTTCTTTCAATTCTTCTCTATAATCCTTCTTCTAGTTACACTCCCTTCTATGCTATCAACAACCTTGGCTAGTGGATTCTCAATCAAGGAAGCAACTGTGCAAGATCTCCAGCTTGCCTTCCAAAGAAAGCAGTTAACATCAAGACAACTTGTTGAGTTTTACCTCAAACAAATCAAAATCCAAAACCCGGTTCTCAAAGGGGTGTTGGAGGTGAATCCAGATGCACTAGCACAAGCAGATAGAGCTGACCAAGAAAGAAGGACTAAAGCAGTAGGTTCTCTTTCAGGATTGCATGGAATACCTATTTTGGTTAAGGATAACATTGCAACTAAGGATAAGCTAAACACTACTGCAGGCTCTTTTGCATTGCTTGGCTCAGTGGTGCCAAGAGATGCAGGCGTTGTTAACAAGTTAAGGAAAGCTGGGGCTATTATATTGGGGAAGGCCACCTTGAGTGAGTGGTCATATTACAGGTCTAATGGAGCTCCTAGTGGTTGGAGTGCCAGAGGTGGACAAGGAAAGGTATATAACTTACTACTTCTTCTTACTTTATTTGACCATGGTCTTGCTTTGCAATCCAAACCTATAACTCTTTAAATTTTGTTTTATAGCATTGCTTATCATGTATTTGCCGAGCTGTTAAGAATCTGATATGCTTATGAAGTCATATAGCCAAACTTTTAAATAAAACTTTTTATGTTAGTTAAGTGATGGAGTATAGGTTGGACTTTTTGATAGTTTGAGATGCCTTATAAAACTGAATAAAAAATAGTCATTAATAGTAATACTTAACGGGTGTGGCTCAGTTTATTAACCGTAGCTTAGCTTGTGGGGGAAGGTCGCAGTTCGATCCCCACAAAACACATTCATGGTGAAGAGTTTTAAGTTAAGACCTAAAACACCTGTACAGAGATTAGTCTCATTATCAGCGCATATTATGTGTAGCTTTTGGGGTGCCAAAGGTCCTAATTACATGGCCTCCAACCAAAAAAAAGTAAGAAAATATTTTTGAAGGCCAAAAGAAATGGTTTCATTATGCATTCCCATAGGAACTTTAGCATGAATGATGATCCTAGAAAATGAGGAATTCACACTTATGCTTCGGTTGTGCAGAATCCATACACATTGGGTAAACCCTGTGGATCAAGCAGTGGATCTGCAATATCAGTAGCAGCAAATTTGGTGACTGTTTCACTTGGTACTGAAACGGATGGCTCCATTTTATGCCCTTCAGGTTTTAACTCCGTAGTAGGCATCAAACCAACAGTTGGCCTAACTAGTAGAGCAGGTGTAGTTCCAATTAGCCCAAGGCAGGACACAGTTGGGTAAGCCTATATACATATATATGTGTGTGTGTGTGGCAAATTGGCAATACCTATACGTTTTCTTTATGTGAACATGCTCTTGCATTTACAAACACAATTATCCTCTGCAAAGACATTTTGTTATTAAATGTGTAAACATTGATTGTGTGGTTTTGTATAGGCCAATTTGCAGGACTGTATCAGATGCTGCTTATGTTCTTGAGACCATAGCAGGCATCGACACTTTTGATAAAGCAACAATTGAAGCATCAAAGTTCATCCCAAAAGGTGGCTATGCTCAATTTCTAAAGAAAGATGGATTGAGAGGAAAGAGATTGGGAGTGGTAAGATTATACTACGAGTTTGGAAATGACACCTTATTGGATAAAACTTTTAAGCTACACCTAAACACATTAAGGTAAGTCTAAAACTATTATTTTTCATGTACTAATATTTCTAATGAAGCTTCAATAAGTTACATATGTGTGTGTCTGTATACTTTCTTCAAAATCAGGCGAAGAGGTGCAGTTTTGATTGACAACTTGAAGATTGATAATATTGTTGAAATTTACACTGATCAAAGTGAAGAAATTGCATTGAGTTTTGAATTCAAATTATCCTTGAATAAGTACCTGAAAGACTTAGTTGCTTCACCAGTGAAAAGCTTGGCAGAAGTGATAGCCTTCAACAAGAAACACCCAAAATTGGTGAGTATGTATATTGTGTATAAGAACTATGTTATTTTTTACAATCAATGTGCTTCACGAACTGTACGAATCAGTTGATAACATTTGATTGTTACTATTTGTGCCATGCCTATTTGTTACATAAAGCATTTCTCATTACTTAACATCGATCACGGTAGCATCTTAATTGTTGTATAAACATTGCAGGAGAAACTGGAGTATGGTCAAGATGTCATGGTGCAAGCTGAAAAGACAAATGGAATTGGTAAAGCAGAAAAACAAGCATTATTAAACATGACAAGATGGTCACAAAATGGGTTTGAGAAACTGATGAAAATAAATAAACTTGATGTTGTGGTAACACCTATTTGGTCCTTTAGCCACATACTTGCTATTGGAGGTTATCCTGGAGTGAGTGTTCCAGCAGGATACGAAAAGGGTCAACCATTTGGAATTTTCTTTGGAGGTTTGAAAGGCTCAGAGCCAAAGTTGATTGAAATTGCTTATTCATTTGAGCAAGCAACTTTGATCAGAAAGCCACCTCCCTTTCGGAAGTTATAAGTTTGATCGAACGCCCTGTCCAATTCCCATGAATATGACTGCTTCTTCTCGTCCGCTAGTAAATTGAGTTTATGAGCTTGCATTACATGTTTTGTAAGAAAGTCTAAATTATAACACTGTCTTGCACATTATCTTAAGCATGTCAAACTATCATGAAAAGGAAATTTGTTACAAATTCAGACTAAAAATAGATTTTCATAACAACAAAGCTAGTGTAAAGAGAATACAAACAAGAATCTATATATCTCCATCACTGTCTTGAATTGAAAATCAATAACACAATCTGAACAATCATAACCTGTATCTTACTCACTTAGAAACCACCATTCATTCAATTCAACAAACTTAAAGAATTAGAAACAAACAAACTCAACATTGTACTCTGAAGTATAAATCGGATATCACACCAATACCATCATTCAATTCAATTCAACCATCATTGCATTTGCTGTCATTTTGGTTTCTAACCATGAATTTTGGTCCCAAAAATAATGATTTTTACCCCCTCAAAAGAATTGAATTTTGACCTCAAAAATCACTTTTTTTAGGCTAATAATGTCAGTTGGACCAAAATTGTCACAAATGTCATAATTGAAGGATAAAAAAGTTCAATTTTAAAGAGAGAAAATTATTTTTGCGAGTTTGATAAAAACTGATCATGAGTTTAAAATCTGGTCATGAGTTTTTATCAGCCACTGTTTTTTTGTTATATTCTTTTTGGTCTATAATTTTGAGTTTTTAGCCACCTATGCCTTTTCATCATCTTCCTCTCTTTGTCAAAAGATCTATAAGCAAATAAAATTTGTCATGGACGCAGTGAAAATATTTTAACGAGCTTTTAAAAACTGATGTACAAATATTTTATAAAAATATTAAACTAATGTTCGTTTTTTGAAAATATTCATAAGTTTTTTAGAATTTTGTCAATCAACTTTATATAGCATTACAAATCAACTTTGACGAAAGTTACCAAAATGTAGTAAAGGATATTTGTATGTTGTTTCTGTCAAGAATGATATGTGACTTCTTTCAAAACGGTTAAACAATCTCCAATTTCTTTATGTTGTTTAATTAAGTTTCTTAAAATTTATAAGTTGTTTTAATTTTTTCTTTTGTTGCATTTGACTATGGATAGTTTGTTGATTACAAGTATTTTGTGTCTCTACTTATCTCTGATTTAGTTATCGCAATATTACGCGACCCGTGAGAATTCACAAATCTCTAACCGATTCTTGTTTTTTGAACAATTTTACCAATTCTCGTTATAAGAAATACCTACATTTAGATGTTCTCTGAATTGGCTCCATTGAAAGATACATGTGGTAAATAAAAAAGTGTGATATTCTTTTGTATACTCTTGTGCTATCATGAGTCATTTTCCTTTTTGAATGTCTTATTTTTACTTTTCTATATGCTGGAACACCAATCTTCAATTTTTATATCAAATAACATTGTACCCTCTTTGTCCCGTGAGCATAGCTCAGTTGGGTAGAATAATGCATTGTTATATGCAGGGGCCGAGGTTCGAACCTCGGGCACCCCACTTATTCACCTTATAAGGTGAATTCTAACCACTGGGCTACCTGACCAAAAAAAAAAACATTGTGCCCCCTTTAACTCCTTATTTAATCCAATAATTTAGCCTCCTTTTTACTGTTTTTATTATTCAATATTTTTGTAAAAGTTGGGATCTGTTGACACCAAATCTGAGCCCTCCATTTAAGTTTAATCAAAGGCTCATAATTACTCATTTAAGGTCCTAAGAAGTCTTCAATTCTTTTGGTGTAGGTGAATCTCTTTCTTTATTTCTTTTATGGTAAACCAATCTTAGCTCTTTAATTGTAATATATTTTTGCTGGAAAAGATTGATTTCAAGGACAAACAAATTATCATGAGAATGAAGGTTCTTTATCGATTTCTAAATGGACGTGATGTTAGTAAACTCAATTATTCATGGTATTTTGTTAAAAAATTGATGTTCTCCGTAATGCTCTCAATTACACAGTCCATCGTAGTTTTCACTACTTTCTTCTGCAATCCAAATCGTTGAACAAGAGGAAATAGATTATAGAGATGCAAACATTAAATAATATCAATGGGGCATAGAATTACAATTTGTAGAAGATAATAAAGAGTATCATGATGCCGTTTTCAATTTCAGTTTTTCAATGATTGAAAACAATAATACTATGAATCCCTAATTTTAATTTGAGGCTTTTTAGTTTAATTTTCAATTCGTATATGAACCTTGGTATTAGAATCGCTGTCATGAATCCAGGAACTTGGCATATAATTGGAAGCATAAGCATGATAAAATAATAATTACATATGTGGATTGCTGCAAATTCTATACGTACAGGAAAAATCAAGAGGTGCGATAATCGCATACGCAAGAGGAAGAATGAGCTAGTTTAGAAATTACTAGGAGCCTTTGATCAAATAAAATAGACGGTTAAAATTTGGTGTCAACGGATCCCAACTCTTTTTTTAATAATAAGATATTTACATACAACTATATCTATTGGGAAAACTGCGTAGAAGTGTCAAATATAATATGCCAAGCTAGTTTGTCACAAAAAATCCCATAGGTAATTTATGAAATGTCCTTACAAAATTGACTTAAAATGTAGTGACTTAGCTTAGTAATCTAATATCAAATGTTTAAGACTGTGCTTAAAAAAAAATCGGATAAATTAATATTTTGCCTTTGATTTTCTAATTCTTGAATATGGAGTTATTGATATTTCTTTTTGTCAAGAATTTGAAGGCCCAGGAGTGGAACATAATCATAAGTACTCTAATAATTTAATGCCATGGGGGCAGGGCATGTGAAACACGATGAAGTGGTATTTGATTTTTTTTAATATCCACTATAATTCAGAAATATATTCTATATATACTGCATTATAGAGGCTTAGTGGTTTCAACTTTCAAGACTCGTGGAGTCATGGCCTCAGCATGTGCTAGCTCTTTCTTTCAATGCCTTTCTATAATCTTTCTACGAGTTACACTTCCTTCTATGCTATCAACAACAACCTTGGCTAGTGGATTCTCAATCAAGGAAGCAACTGTGCAAGATCTCCAACTTGCTTTCCAAAGAAAGCAGTTAACATCAAGACAACTTGTTGAGTTTTACCTCAACCAAATAAAAATCCAAAACCCAGTTCTCAAAGGAGTCTTGGAGGTGAATCCAGATGCATTAGCACAAGCAGATAGAGCTGACCAAGAGAGAAGGACCAAAGCAGTAGGTTCTCTTTCAAGGTTGCATGGAATACCTATTTTGGTTAAGGATAACATTGCAACTAAGGATAAGCTGAACACTACTGCAGGCTCTTTTGCACTGCTTGGCTCAGTAGTGCCGAGAGATGCAGGTGTTGTTACCAAGTTAAGGAAAGCTGGGGCTATCATATTGGGGAAGGCCACACTGAGTGAGTGGTCAAATTACAGGTCTAATGGAGCTCCTAGTGGTTGGAGTGCCAGAGGTGGACAAGGAAAGGTATATAACTTACTACTTCTTCTTACTTTATTTGACCATGATCTGGCTTTTCAATTCAAATCTATCCCTCTTTCAATTTTGTTTTATACCATTGCTTATTATGTATTTGTCTAGATGTTCAGAATCTGATATACTTATGAAGTCATATAGCTAAACCAGAGCTGGCACAAAATTGAGTGAGGGATAAATCGAACTTTGAAATAAGACTTAGGGGGGTGTATTGGATTAGGATTTTAAAGGACAATTTTTGCTTAAAAAAGTCTCAAAGATTTTAAAAGATTTTGTAGGATTTTAATGACTTTCATGATTTTAAAAGACTATCACGATTTTCAATTTGAATTTCAATGGATTTACATCATAAGATTTTAAAGGATTTCATGGATTTGTAAGATTTCAAAAGATTTTATAAGTTTTAAGGACTCATTAAAAAGAAATTATTACAACTCTATCATAATATTCTCAATACATACTCTTATTTTTATTTTTTATGAGAGATTGAGAGAGGGAGAGAGAGGGGGAAGAGAGAGAAGGGAGAAAAGAGAGGAGAGAGAAGGGAGAGAGAGAGAGAGAGGAGAAAGAAGGGATAAAAAAAGAGATAGTAAACTTTTAAAAGAAAAACAATCTCAAGAAATTTGATGTCTAAGAAGAAAACCTTGCAATTCATCTGAGAAGAAGAAAAGGACGAACGAATTGTTCTTTTTTCCTTTTCCTATTATGCAACACAACAATTAATCTGATATGACACAGTTTATACAAAACCCAGATGTGAATTGTTCTTTTTCCTTTTTTCGTTTTCATGTGAATGAATTGAATTTCGATGCAGAAGAACTGAATCCGAATCCGAATCCGAATCCGACAGTTTTGATGTGAATGATTTCGTTTTGTTTCTATAAGATAAAGGGTAAAATTGTTTCCAAAAGCTATTCTTTTAGATCCTTCTTTCCCCTTTCACGACCATGCACCATTCTTTCCCCTTTCCAAAATTCCAAAGGCTTTGTCCTGAACTTGGTGCTTCTCCTTGTCACTTGTTTCCTGTTGAATTCCAGTTGAATTATGTTGATTTTGTTTCCTGACACTTGTTCCGCTTCAAAATTATGACTTTGAAAAGGCTTAATTTTATGGGTTTGATTTTAATGATGATATTATGTGTTGTTGATGAAGAGGATGAAAATGATTTGATTTTGAAGATAATTTTTTTTCCTGAAGATTGACTAAGGAGTATGAATGTGAAGATGAAGGAAGAAGAAGAAGAAATATGAAAAAAAAATTAGGTGCAGATGGTTTACCGTAAGATATAATAGACCTATGTGATCCAATGGTTATCTTTTTAAAAAAATATCAAAGGGTTAAAATTAAATGAATTTATAAGGTTTATGGTGGACCACCTTTAAATATGGTTCATCTTAGACATTTGATGTTAAAAACTAACAGAGAGGACCAAAATGGTAAACGGCAGAAAAATTATGGGACCAATTTGAGACACTTAATAGTTAGGGGACCAAATTGAAAACGAAAAATAAGTTAAGGGACCAAATGATGTATTAAGCCTTGAAATAAAGCTTTTCATCTTAAGTGATAGAGTTATAGGCTGGACTTTTTGATAGCTTTTGAGGTCTTGATAAATAAAAAATGGTCACTAATATAATACCCAATGGGTGAGGTTCAGTTTGTTAACCGCGACTGAGCTTGACGGGGAACTTTGCAGTTCAATCTCTACTGAACACATTCATGGTGACAAGTTTTAAGCTAAGACTTAAAACACCTAAGCAGATATTAGTCTCATTATCAGTCCAATGGACTGAAGCTAATGAAAATATTATGTGTAGCATATGGGGTGCAAAGGATCCTCATTACGTGCCTTCCATAGTAAGTAATGGCTTCATTATGCCTTCTCATATGAGCTTAAGCATGAATGATTCTAGAAAATGAGTTCACACTTGTGCTTTGTTTTGTGCAGAATCCATACACATTGGATGATCCTTGTGGCTCAAGTAGTGGACCAGCAATATCAGTAGCAGCAAATTTGGTGGCTGTGTCACTTGGTACTGAAACCGATGGCTCCATTTTATGCCCTTCATGTATGAACTCAGTAGTAGGCATCAAACCAACAGTAGGTCTCACTAGTAGAGCAGGTGTAGTTCCAATTAGCCCAAGGCAAGACACAGTGGGGTAAGCCTATATATATGTGGCAAATTGGCAATACCTATGTTTTCTTTATGTCAACATGCTCTTGCATTTTCAAACTCAATTTTCCTCTCCAAAGACATTTTTTTATTAAATGTTTAAACATTGATTGTGTGGTTTTGTATAGGCCAATTTGCAGGACTGTATCAGATGCTGCTTATGTTCTTGAAACCATAGCAGGCATCGACACTTTTGATAAGGCAACAATTGAAGCATCAAAGTATATCCCAAAAGGTGGCTATGCTCAATTTCTAAAGAAAGATGGATTGAGAGGAAAGAGATTGGGAGTGGTAAGATTATACTACGAGTTTGGAAATGACACCTTACTGGATAAAACTTTTAAGCTACACCTAAACACGTTAAGGTAAGTCTAAAAGTATTATTTTTCAAGTACTAATATTTCTAATGAAACTTTAATAAGTCCCATGTGTGTGTGTGTGTACTTTCTTCAAAATCAGGCGAAGAGGTGCAGTTTTGATCGACAATTTGAAGATTGATAACATTGTTGAAATTTTCACTGATCTAAGTGAACTAATTGCATTGAATTTTGAATTCAAATTATCCTTGAATAAGTACCTGAAAGAGTTAGTTGCTTCACCAGTGAAAAGCTTGGCAGATGTGATAGCCTTCAACAAGAAACACCCAAAATCGGTGGGTATATTGTATATAAGAACTATGTTATTTTTTACGACCAGTTTGCTTCACGACTGTAAGAATCAACTGATAACATTTGATTGTTACTACTTGTGCCATGCCTATTTGTTACATAAAGTCCAGCTATGAACATTGATCACCATAGCATCTTAATTGTTGTATAAACATTGCAGGAGAAACTGGAGTATGGCCAAGATCTCATGTTTCAAGCTGAAAAGACAAACGGAATTGGGAAAGTAGAGAAACAAGCATTATTAAATATGACAAGATCGTCACAGAATGGGTTTGAAAAACTAATGAAAAGAAATAAACTTGATGCTGTGGTAATACCTTTGGCATCCTTTAGTAACATACTTGCCATTGGAGGTTATCCTGGAGTGATTGTTCCAGCAGGATATGAAAAGGATCAGCCATTTGGAATTTGCTTTGGAGGTTTGAAAGGGTCAGAGCCAAAGTTGATTGAAATTGCTTATTCATTTGAGCAAGCAACTTTGATCAGAAAGCCACCTCCCGTTCGAAAGTTAGAAGTTTGATTGA
>Ga0228711_1001461_pt1 | contig 34764 bp, 15 predicted proteins | sample MedpolnodulmetaG_2_FD_177996 | JGI IMG/M metagenome (GOLD analysis project Ga0228711, IMG submission 177996) | Root nodule microbial communities from Medicago polymorpha collected in Santa Monica, California, United States - brown nodules | ecosystem: Host-associated > Plants > Roots > Nodule... | reverse complement strand
CTAAGAGTAAGGTAAAACATCAAGGAAAAACTTGGACATCTCAACTAAGTCGAACCCCCAAGAGACCCATATCCTCTAACACATGCTCTTAATATAAATAGATAAAAAAAAAAAAAAAAAAAAAAACTTGGAGAGGGGAGAGAAACTCCTCCTGAAAGCTCCTAAAATTAACCTTCCTCTAGAACTGCTCCAGTTCTGAACGAAAAATTATGAATGAGGAAGATGATATTTATAGCGAAAGTTTTCACCTGAACTTGGGCTAAAACGTGGACTAGAAGGGTAAAAACGTCACAAAATTGCAACTTTTTCAACAAGTTGCCATGCTCGGGGAGTACAGGCCATGCTTGAGGCGCATGTTCCTGTTTGCTAAATTTCCTCCATGCTCCTGTAGCACTATTTCATGCGTCAGGCGCATGTGCCTAGTTGCTCCCTAGTCCAGGCGCATACTTCCATGCATGGGGTGCATGTGTCTGTGTTCCAGGTGCCGAAATGTCTGTTTCTTCGTCTTTTTAGGTGTTTGCTTGTATATAAGTTGACTTGGAACTTGGGAACAAAATTCCTCCCTTTGTAAAGTCTTCCGAGACCTCTTGAATATTCATTCTTCATTTTCCCAAGGACCACATAAATCTTCACATGTCTTTGCTTTGCCGATTTGCATGATTTCTTTTGTGAATTACATCAAAAACACCCTAAAATTGATATGTTTCGGGAAGAACATAATTACAAACTAAAATGTAGAAAACATTAATGTCCCAAAATCATAGGCAATTGCTATAATACTCCTCTATTTTGCTGGTAAAACCTACTAAAAACGACTGAAAAATATGTTAAGAATAACGTAAGATGATATGTCATCAATAGATTAGATTCTGCACACTTGAACAAATGTTAGTATTCCAATTGTTTTTCAATACTTTGTTATCATAAAAACCCTAGAGGACTTGTATGAACTATTCTTATTAACAAATAGTAATATTCTGCATAACTTAGAAATTGTTGAAATATCTTGAAATTCAAAATGTTGCAATTGAATCCTCAAACGAGCCTTGTCTAGATGACTAAAATCTTTTGGATAATAACTTTCAACTAAATTGCATATGTCATCAACTTTGAAGGACTTAAAAGAATCCGTAGAACTTAAAGTCGAGCTAATGACTAGTAACTTCATAGTTTGATCAAAACCTATGATTCAAATCTTGTAATTGAAAATCTAAGGCAAGTGTAAATTTGTCATATCTCTAATGGTGCTCCCTAGTCACAAAAGTGTCATTGTTTGTAAGAAGAGGCTTACCTCGATGCTGCAAATTGTTGAGAAATTGGAAATTTATGGTGTGTAATTGTGCATGAATGTAGGATTTAGGTTACCTCTATTACCCCTAATTTCCCGAACGGTTTTGAGTTATATTTTATTAAGTTAAGTACTTTGTTTTTAAGTTGGAAATAAAAATAGACTTAACAAATTGATTACTTGTTGGTAGATAAAAAAAAAAATACGAGTGGACCTTTTATAAAAAAAATTAAAAAAGAAAAGAAGAAGAATATAAATGGACCAAGTGGACAAAGAAGACATGGGTGGCGGGCTCTTTGTATAACATGTGGATACTATAGTAGTGCCACATATGAGATGGGTGGCGACTTCCTCATTTTGTCTGTAATTAGATTCTTCCATGTATAAATATAATGTGATAAATTCTATGACAAGTTTTTATTTTATTTTAATCTTTTTACTTCATCTTGGTTCAATAGTTTAAATATAATGTACTCGTTTGAAAAACAACAAAAATAAAGGTAAAATAAATATCATTTACAAAATTATTTTTATTCTTTCTCTCATAACCCTCACGTTATAAGTAATTTAGGATAAAAGAATTACTTGTCTACTCTTATTTTTTATTTTATAGACATTTTCTCAAAAAAAAATTAAAACAATTAGCATTTAAAATAATGTGCAGACAACTCTTCCACTTGTTTTGAAGCTTCCAAAGAACAAGATTAATGTTGGAGAAAGCTTGAACAGCTGACAGAGAATCACATTCAAGATATAAGTAAATCCAACCTCTAGAATTAGCATTTTCAATGCAGCAAATGATGTCTCTTATTTCAGCATGAAGAGAATTAGAAATGCCAATATTGACAGAGAAATCCCCATTGAAAATTTCAAGGTGACTTCTAAAAATACATGCATATGCATAAACACCCGGTGAGCCTCTAAATGCATCATCAATGTTGAATTTTATCCAATGAATTGATGGCATAATCCAATGTGCATATTTAATTAAAGGAGGAGAAGGAACATGACAGTGAACACTAAAATACTTTAGGTTGGCAAAATCTTTAATAGATGAGTACATGCATCCTTTAGCGCGAGTAATTGAGTAATGAACAAGACTTATGATACAAACAAAATCTTGTTCAAACTTAGAAGGAATGTTTTGGAATCTCGAATTATTCCTACATTTCAAAACAATCCAGAGAATATAAGTGATCATCGCCTGGATAAGATTATGAACTTATGGACTCCAACCTCTATCAATAACTAACAGGAAATAATTAATGCTCCATAAGTCAATATGTAATCCCAACAAAGTAGAAAGCTAGATCCAATGTCTAAGGATAAATGTAAACTTAAGGAAAAGATGAGCAACAATTTTATAATTATTACCACTCAAATTGCAACATGAAACAATAGTAAAACCTCTCTTAAGAAGATCATCATTGATGAAAATGATATTGTGCATAAGTCTCCAATTAACCAGAGATCTTACCAGTGGGATGTAAGGTTTCTATATGGTTTTTACCCAAGAAAAATCAGGAAGAGCATGAGTATGGCAAAAATAAAGCATCTTTAAAAGTAAGAGAACCTGAATTTGAATCATACCAAATAAACTCATTTAAATCAGGAGTAGCAATAAGATAAATGTTATGAATAGATGAGGCAATAGTAGGACACAATTGAACAAAATCTGAGGGCAACATCCAAGATTGATTATTGATCACATAAAAAACTTTGTAGTCATCAAATGAGAGACTGGTGTCAAGATAGGATTGGAAATTAAATCACTAATCTTAGTATCAATCCAATTATCATTCCGAAATAAGTAAAGGTTTCTAGTACATATCTTCCAAATATTGTGATCATCAATATTATAAATCATACTCTTCAATCCTAATCAAATTGACAAGAAAATGGCATCAGATATAAGCCTTGAATTTCCGAAATATCTTCCATTTAAGTTACATGCCTATTGCATACCAGACACAAACCACCTGCAAAAAGTGGGGTGTGCTGACAAATTTGGCAAGTACACCTGACCATTCCAAGTAATAAAGTAGTAAGGTACCATCTCATCAGAATAATTATGTGATGGTTTATTGTTGTTTAAACCAGTGAAGCACATATGTGTTTTGTTTTTCCAGATGTAGGAACAAGTGTTGAACCAAAGTGGGTTTTAGAACAATGTCTCTAAGGTATTGATGAATACAATGTATGAAAGAACAATTTGGTACACTAACGTGTGTTCAAGTGTGTAGGACCACATAATTAAATTTTGAATTTTAGGTCAAGTTTTTGGAGCTAATAGATTAAGTTATGAGCACAAGGAAAGCATTATGGTACTCGATAAAAGCATTGAGATCTTCTAAAGACTTAAAAGATGATATGAAGAAAGGTCACGAGAAAGTCAAAGCTCTGATCAGTAGATATTCTAAAGACTCCGATGAGAACGTGTTCTGAAGGGAACATGTTATGATGGTCATATCAGTAGTTTGGGTGACCAACCAATTTTGTCTTCTTCTGATGAAATGTCACTTTCAAGTTCTGATAATATTGTTTGTCGTCTTTTGACCACATGTAGAAACAAACAAACATCTTCAATGACAAAGACAATGTAACAAATCATTCCCTAAGAAGCAAAGTATTCTCCTAGTATTATTCAACGACATTATTCATTTGAGACAGTTTTCAAATCTAAATCAAAGCCTCTCAAGAACGTTTTTGATGAGTTGACAATCTACAAACAACAACTATCTCATTTCATTTCTCTATTATATAACGACCTGAGCAGTTAAAAAAAGTGACTACCAAATTTTACAAGTGTCAAAACCCTGTCAAATTCAAAGACACTCAAACACATAAAAAATTCTTTCAAACTTAGTATCTTAGAATTTCTTAGTGTCGGAAGTTTCTTAAGCTTTACGTTAGTTTACCACTCCTTGAGTTCTAAAGTGTAAACACATACAAACTCTTTTGTAAAACACTTGGTTGTAGAAGTCCTCTTGTGTGAGGCAAGAAAGTCTCTGGCTTTTGTGTTGGAGCAGCTGTATTATTATGTAATTGTTAAAAATTCCTTAGAAATGCAAGGAGACTAGACTAACCTCAAATTTTGGGGTGAATTAGGATAATTTTCTTGTGTTGTCACTATTCTCTCTCTAATTACCTTCTCATTTGTTTTTGTTCAAACATTTAAATACATTTTCAGATAAATCCAACACAATTCAACCCCCCTCCTCTACTGTGTTATTCTCACCTTCAACAAGGTGGTTCATGAGAAGATACATGAGATTTTTTTCCATGTTGTGCGTCATATCTGAGACGTAATATCCCTGAGACAGTGCATGAGGTACGACCTTTTACTGTGTTATGCTTTACAACGAGGTAATAAACTCGAATGGACTTGGATCCTTTTCCAAAACCGGGCTTATTTGTTATTGATGACATGTCATCTTACGTTATTCTTAACATGTTTTTTAGTCATTTTCAGTAGGTTTTACCAGCAAATCAAAGGAGTATTAGAACAATTGCCTATGATTTTGAGACATTTGTAATGTTTTCTATATTCTAGTATGTAATTTTGTTCTTCTCGGTACATATCAATTTTAGGGTGTTTTTGATGTAATTCACGAATAAATCATGCAAATCGACAGAGCAAAGACATGTGAAGATTTATGTGGTCCTTAGGAAGATAAAGAATGAAGATTCAAGAGGGCTCAAAAGACTTTACAAAGGGAGGAATTATGTTCCCAAGTTCGAAGACAACTTACATAGAAGTAAACACCTAAAAATGCAAAGAAACATGCATTTTAGCACCCGATATGCACTCAGAAGCGCCTAGGCACATAGGATGGGGCGCCAGGTGCCTAGACCCTCAAGCACATGCGCTTGGTTTTTTACGAAAGAGTCACAACTTTGTTACTTGGAAGAAAGCCCGTGATTTTAGCCTAAGTTCAGGTGGAAACTTTCGCTATAAATACCGCCTTCCTCATTCATAATTTCTCGTTCAGAAATGTAGCAGTTTAAGAGGAAGGCGGATTCTAGGAGCTTTCAGAAGGAGTTTCTCTCTCCTCTCTTCGAGTTTTTAGGGTAAGTTTTATTTCTTTTATAATTGGTTATTTAGTTACCATGGGTAACTAAATATTTTTAGGCTAGGGTTATAAGACGAACCTTTATTTCTTTTGTTGGATAATTATTTAATTTAATGTCGTTTATTTAGTTATTTTCTGTTTGTTATTTAGTTTTACTGTGGTGCGTAAGATTTGTCTCCTCTGAAGCGTAACCTTAGTTTAGGCACTTAGGTAGTGACATGGCCTAATATTGATATTTATATATGTCTTTCTAGGAAGTATTTAGTTAGTAACGAGACGAAAGATACCGAAAGTGAGTTGACCTTAGTAGTAAGTACTTAGGAGGCGACATTACTAATATTGAATAAAATCTGTTGAACATAGGATGTAACTAGTTATTAATTAAGGAAACAAGTGACTTCATGACTTAAATCAGCCCAGTAACCTCATTCTCCTCAAACCTTGGTAAGGTAGACGCTGATAGGGCTGCCCGTTTGTAGAACTACTAAGAGGGAGGGTGTGCTATGTACTTCTAAAATTCATAAATGGAAAAACCTTTAGGATCATTGACCATCATTCCTTTGGAAATTTAGGAACGCCAACTTAAGTCTATATTTCAATTACCCTCGAGGGAGTAAGACCCCACACGTAAGGATCACCGTGTAACCAACAGATGTAACTGAACATGGGAGGGATAAACCAAAATCAATTGAGAGTGTAAGACTCCGCACGTAAGGATCACTGTGCGATCAACAATCGCAACTTGATGAACCAATTAGGTTAGAACGTCCTGACATACTCATCACTTAGATAGTCTACTTAAAAAAACGAACACAATATGAATGTTATTTAATTCCAACAAATAAATAGGGGGATTCGAAGAATCATAACTGCTGCTTACATTTTTGCAACTAAAACAGGTAACTTGCTATGTTGCAAACAAATAAAAATTGCAATCTCTTATTCCCAAACTCTTTTATTATTTTATTGTTAAAAAAAAAGTAACGCGAATTGTTTGGACAAAACAACAATTCATGTGGATACGATACTCTACTTATCACTTTATTACTTGGTAAATGATTTCATACACTTGCCTAATCCGACCATCAGTTATGCTTGTGATGAGCTTTCTATTTGGACGTTTTAGCTGATGAGTGGCTTATGCCTTCTAGGCTCGTACCATTACAATACTAATCATATTTATGCAATTAATCACCTTTTTATTGACCATGTTTACTTATCAATCATAATTATCGCTTAACTTAATATACTAATAATATCATATTTATTTAGTAATTTGAAGTTGCATATTTGGTATATTGTGTATGTTTATTATTTTGTGCTTATTAGTTTTCTTTTGTTTTAAGGATATTTTCATTTTATTAAATTCAGGTAATAATCACTATTTTATTATTCATTGATTTATTATACATAAAGTATGTATAACAAATACAAATATGAGTAATTAGGTTTCTAACGGTTACCTACAAGTATGAATGTAACTATCGTGCGGGTATGAGCCAATGTATAGGTTTTTTTTTTTTATCAATTATGAAAGGATATAAGCAGGAATACCGTTGTGTCATATCCAAATTCTTTTCGTTTCCATTCATAAGTTGGAGTGGGTTAGAGTGTTGAAACAACGATGCTATCAAAGTAAATTATGGAAAAAGATGAAGGTAAAAAGGGACTCATCTATGTGTCGTCTTTCTTTGCACACAAATGAATAAATGAAAAGACACCATGGATCATAAGGTTTTTCTCTTTATCATTTCATATATAATCCCAATGTAAAGGATCTCTTATTCCTTCTTTATCTCTCTCTTGCCGACACTTCTTTTTCACAAGAACATTGCACTCAAACAAACTAAGCATGTGCATGATTATGTAATGACACCCATTCCAACTTCCAAGACATCTTAAAAGAAAGAATTAACATAGTGTAAGTGGACACGCTAAACATAGCGAGGATCATCAATCACAATTCACAAAATAACATATCATATTGGTAAAATGGATCTATTTATCCCTCCAACAAATGTAGTCGACCTTAGTTGCTTCTATCCATATTTTTCTGTAGTGATTTATCTCTCTTAGTATAACATTGTTTTATTCGCATAGTTCAACTTAACATATCAACTCCAATCAATTACAGATTCAATCAATGTTGTCAATCTGGAGGCATGTATGTTAAATGACCTACTAATATATTTCTATTTCTCTATGCATTTAACTTACCTCATAAATCTCATATTTATTCAATTTAACTCATAACTTTGATTTCCATTTAACTTACCTCATAATACAATGCATTATGAATATATTTTTCTTTGTCTGTACAATGAAGTATGTTCCAAGATATATCAATCTAAAATTAAAAAATATGCATCGATTGAATAAACATAATAAATACGGATGTGAAAATATAATTTATTCCACTTAATAAGTCAATTATAATTACCAATTATTTTTCAATTGCTAATGATATATTTTTGTTCGTAGATAGAAACTAATCCCTCAAAATGCAATGATATATTTAAAGGAATCACGTATCTTAATAAATATTTTTGCCAAAAAAAATCTTAATAAAAACTCTTTCCTACAATACACATCGATCGTAAGTTAAAACCATTATCAATCTATTTAAGGATTGATTTTCAACAAATAATAAAGGTTCATCTATGAGTCCTAATCTAAAGTGTTTTTACTTGCTTATGGTAACTGAATACACCGTTAAAGAGAAAAGACACATGGATGCTGATGTGTCATGTCGCTTCGTTGTAGTGACGTACCGGTGAACGTGAGGGGGGATTTATTGGGTTCATGTTTCTTCTTCTAGACGAGTCTTGGAGTATAGATACTCCATGGTTGTTGTTTTCGATCTCTCCATTGTTTCTGGAGGGATTGGAGGGATCACGATTGTGTCGAGTGGATTGATCCTGGGAATTCTTCGAATGAATTTGAATTCTTGTTCAAAACATATTGAGTCATGACGCCTGATATAATTTTTTTTTGGAATCCCCATGGTGGGCGCTGATGTTATTATACGAACAAGTTATGTCTACCTCATGAGCAGGAGGTGTTGTATTCACACCCGTGATATGATCTGCCGCAACTTGTCATATGTTCCTTCTCTAAACTAAAGGGTAGGTGCTTGTAAAAGGCACTCTTTTCCACAAGTAAATATGGGTGCTAGTAGGTAGCAAAGTTATTAAAGTAAGTTGATTATACTTGCGGCAAGACCCTTATTTAAAGTGACATATTTTGATGATACTCTTCTTGTTGTTGCTACTCTTGCTCATACAATTTGGTTTATTTTGTTACAAATGCCACTCAATTTGTTTAGAGTGTCAAATTTTGATATAGGTAGGGGCAACTATCTGATTTGAATGAGTTCCACATTACTATGAATAACCCAAAAATTATGTGATGGTTTATTGACGCCAAAAGCGGTAAAGTGCGTAGGTGTTTGGCTTATCTAGATATAGGAACAAAGTGGTTCTAGAGACGACACATAAGATATTTTTATGTGACACACATCGAGTACGCGACATAATATCGAATGAGGTACAACCCTGTGTTGTTCCATGCTTTATGATGAGGTCGTAACCTCGAACGAACTTGGATCCTTTTCCAAATTTGAGCTATGTGTTATGCTCGTGATCAACTTTCTATTTGGACGTCTCATAGGATGTTTGGTTTGGGCCTTCTAAGCCCGTACCAATTCACTACCAATCATATTTATGTAGTTATTCACCTTTTTACTGACAGTGTTTTGCATATTAGTCATTACTATTGCTTAATATACTAATCATATTTATAGTAATTTGAAGTTGCCTAATTGGTATATTTTGGATGTTTATTATTTTTCTTTTGTTTTAAGGATATTTACATTTTTATGATCAATATTTTGTTGTTTATTAATTTATTATACATAAAGTATAGATAACAAGTACAAATACGAGTAATTGTATTTCTACTAGTTGCCGACAAATATGAACGTTACTACCCATGTGGGTATGAGTCAGAGTATGGGTATTTTTTTTTTTATCAATTATGAAAGTATATAAGAAGGAATACTAGTGTGTCATACCTAAACTCTTTTCATCTCCATTCATAAGTTGGAGTGGCTTATAGTGTTGAAACAATTAGACAACCAAATAAAGTTACGGAAAAAGAAAGAAAAAAACACGCCAATATATGTCGCTTTTCGTTGCACATAAATGAATAAATGAAAAAGGGAGATGAACCATAAGGTTTTTCTCTTTAGTATTTCGTATATAATTCTAATGTGACATATCTCTTATTTCTTCTTAATCTCTCTTTTAATGACGCTTCTTTATTCATAAAATCAGAGCAATCAAACAAACTATGCATGTGTATATTCATGCAGTGACAGCCATTCCAACTTCCAATACACCTTAACTTAAAAGAAAGAATTAACATAGTGTAAGTGAACACGCTAAACATAACGAGGATCGTCAATCACAATTCACAAAATGACATATCATATCAGTAACATGAATCCAATTACCCCTCTAACAAATAGAGTCGACCCTAGTTTCTTTTATCCATATTTCTCTCTCTCTCTCTCTCTCTCTCTCTCTCTCTCTCTCTCGTGATTTTGTTCTCTCAATGCGGCATTGTTTTCTTTGTCGTCTTGGTGTGACATTGCTTGATTTTTTGTCTTAGTGCAGTATTCGTTTGGTTCAAATTGACATATCAACTCCAATCAATTACAAATTAAATCAAATGACTAGATCTTCAATGTTGCAAATCTGAAGGCATGTATGTGCAACGACCTGCTAATATATTTCTTTGTCTATGCATTTAGCTTACCTCATATTCATTCAACTTAACTCACAACTTTGATCGCATCAACAAAAACTCATAACTTTGATTTTTTTACTTTGATATGCATTTAACTTACGTCATAACGCAACATCCATGAATATATCTCTTTGTCGGTGCAATGACGTATGTTCCAAGATATATCAATCTAAAATTTTAAAAAGTTACACTGATTGAATAAAAACAATAAATGCGGATGTGAAATTATAATTCATTTCACTTAATAAGTCAATTATAATTACCAACTATTTTTTTCGATTGCCAATAATATCTTTTTGATCGTAATTTAAAAACTAATCCCTCAAAATAAATGATACATTTAAAGTACTCACATATCTTAATTGATATTGTTCTATACACATCGATCATAAGTTAAACCATTACCACATGTGTTAAGAGTTGATTTCCTGTCAATCGCCCCGCACTATATTGTCACTTTTCATAATTAACAACTATCCAACCATCAACAAGAATTTAAGTATTAATAAGAGAAAAATAAAGGTTATAGATACAAATTATATATTTTAACTTTTATACATTGTCCCTATAAAAAAAATTACCTTGTCACTACATCACAATCAATCACACTTGTGAGTTGTGACTTTAAAGAAAGAGTTTAATTAATATACGAATACAATTTTCTTACCCATGCATCTCTAAAAAAAACACATGATATTGTTTGTTACACAATCTTATGAGTTAAAAACACATGATTGGTTTTTGACAAAGAAAACATACATATCTTATCTTATTAATTTATGTGACAACATATCATTAAATGTTTTGGTAAATTTCTATTTACACCGACGGTGTATATAAGTTAAACATTGATATACTGGTGGTAAAAATATTTCATGCATAAAAGGAATAAACCCAAGCATCCATTTTTAAGACAACAAAACCTCACTCACTCACAAATCTCTCTCTTTCTCTCTCAAACACACACATACCAACCACACACACTCTCTCTCCCAAAGCCATCTCAGAGAGAGAGAGAGAGTGATCGATGATGTCTTCCTCCGGCGCCGGCAGGTACATGGCTTTCCCGCCGTCACCATCACAGTCACTCCCTCATCTCTCCGGTCTTCGTTCACCTGCTTCATCTGTCATCTCTGAACATGATCAGTATATATCTCTTTTCTCTCTGACCCTTTTCATATTTTTATAGGATCTATCTTACTCTAATTGTTATGCTGAATTTTTTATGTTAAAGTTTATACCTTTGTTATTGTTAATTGTTAAATTTTTCTATGGTCAAATGGGTCCTAGCTTCTTCATTTCTGTTGCTTGCTATATTTGGATTTATATTTGATTGCTTCAATTATTGATTTTTATTACATGATCTGATTTTTGTACTGATTTTATCAGATCCATCATCATAGTGATGTGAATTATTGATTTTTATTTGATGATCTAATTTTTGGTGAATAATGCTATGCCATTGATGATTCTGATTTCAGAGCTTATGAAATATCATGATGGATGAGTTAAATTTTACTTGATTGATGTAATTATGTCTAGATTACTGTGGATTTCTTTGTATAAATGGATTGATCTTTGTGGAAAATAAGCTGATCTTGTTGTTGAGTTGAAGTTTTTTTTTGGTTGAGAATTTGTAGATGAATTGGATTTATTGCTAATTCATTATATGTAAAAGCACTTCCCTTTTCTTTGCTGTAATTTCAGTTCATGATCGAGTTTATTTATAGAAAAAAAATCAATTTTTGTGGATTATTAAGAGTTAATTACATGTACGTTTGATATCTGTGAATAACGGATGGCTGCGATGTGCTATTCTCATTGCATGGTTTTTTCCTTTTGTTTTGCAGATATCTAAGTGAGTTATTGGGAGAGCGTCAGAAGATTAGTCCCTTCATGGCCGTGCTTCCTCACTGCTATCGATTGTTAAACCAAGGTTAGATTCACTGTCAAAGTAGTGGTGAAATTAGCGTTACCGGTATTACCCCCTCCCTTGTTTTTCTTGTTTGTATGCTAATCTAATACTGTTCATTGTTTTTAGATGCTCTTATTTTTGGTATGATTAAATTATTTTTGTTTGATTCAAGGAAGTTTATGGGATTCAACTCCTCTGCTCTATAAGCAAATTGAAACTACTTTTATCAATAAATTTGTTCAAGATTTTGTTTTTCAAATGTTAAAGGATTGTATTTTATTTAATTATGTAGTTCCATTAACTATATAATTAAATTCAAAACTAAATAAATAATAACAATGCATGGTTCGTCCGTTTATCGACCAAGATATTATGGCTTGTGAGCATTGGTTTATCTGTTTTGTGAATTGATTTATCTGTTTCATGCTTGGGTAAGTCGAACTGAATTTTGGCGATCAAGGTAATAAAAAATCGAGATCCTATTTAGGATCGGGTGAGAAGTGAAAGATAATGGTGTGATCACAACGCCGCAGATCATACGGCCCTACTAAAAATATAGAAGTCTATTTTAGTAAAAAACTTAATGATGTAATCAGCGTTATCTGGGTGCTAACTGAAAAAATAAAAAGAAAAAAAGTAAAGTAGATTAAAATCCCCGTAAATGAACTACCCCCATTTTATCCGCAAGAAGTAAATGTCCTACCTTTGGCGGAGGAGAAACCATGCTAACCAGAGTTCCCTGTTTGCCAAGAAATCAGCGATCTGATTACCTCCTCAAAATGTATGGTGAATCCCGACTCTCCATAATAATTAATACATATAAGTATATCACTGAATTTCAAGTAACAATTAAGATATTTATTTTATAATTAATAATCTTTTATTCATAACGTATTGTTCTATTATTATTATTATCATGATAATATTATATCGATGTGTATTTTATATGTAATAGTAATTATGAAATAAGAACACAAAAGGAAAAAAGAGAAAAACCAAAGACGGAGAAGTGAGATTAGGTTTCTAACAGAACCCGAAACAATTCATCTTCTGAGATTAAAAAAGAAAAACACTTGGAATCTTTAGTTTCATTGGACAAAGAAACTAGAGAGTGGGAACAGAGGTTGAGCAGCAATGTCACCTTGGGGGCTGCGGATTACTGCTAGATGGAGGCATGTTGGAGCTCTGAAGGGCTCCTGTGAGTTTGTAACTGAACCAATAAGAGATGACAAACGAACTGACAGATCGCACCTGGATGAGGGCAGAACAACAGGATGAAGCGTGGATGAGTACAGTAGTAGCAAGAATCGTGTTCGATTTGATGCGAAAACTGCTTATTTATATGCCTTTAAGAAAATCCGTTACAAACCTATTATCTTAATTCCTGACCATACCCCATTTAAGGCTTAATATAATTTAATCACGATCTATCAGTGTTATCGATTGTGGCTGGCTGAAATCCCAAAATCCTCCATAAAACACCAGGGCACTGTCATCCTTCACAAATTGACCATGACACCTGTCACAAAATCTGCCACCGCAGTCCACCATGGCCATGACAACACTTTGGTTAATCAATTTATGAAAGTCACATGACTTTTTGATTGACCGAGTAAGATTGAGCGTTAGGTAGTTTAGAATATTATACATATTACTCTCTTAATCGTAGTTAAAAGTCAGGTATTATTATCCATGCACACATTAAATTAGAAGGATTTTAATTTTTTAAGCATCCAATACTTAATCCTTTATCCTCTTCCCTTTCCTTCCCGATCATTTTCTTCATTTCCTCCTCCCCCTCTCCCTCAACTTGCAAACTTACACTGATTGGATCAGATGGGTATGTTATGTTCTATAAATTGAACACAAGTCTTTATTTTTCCTTTTTAATTGAGTGATGTGTTTCTTTTGTTAATATTTTATATGTTAAGGAAATGAAAAAAATTAGATGCCATCTTTTGCTTCTTTGAACAATAGAGATTCTATCTGAAAACCATTTGCTATATCATAATTGTTTTTCTTCCTTCTGAAAAAGTAATGGAATGATAATTTTCCTGCTGGCTGCCGGTTTATGTGATTGCTGCTTTTTGTTATTGTAATGGTGTGGTGTTATTGTTCGAGCTATTTGAACTGTTTGTGTAAAGGCAAGTCCTTAAATGTCATTAAGTTTTTTAAAGATGTTTTAAAACTAAATTTTGGGTTATCTTGGAATACCCTGTTTCAATGGTTCACTGATCTGATTTCCTGGAAGCGTCTTTTATTTTTATGTATAATGTCTATTATATTGATATATTTAAATATTAACATGACACTTGACTGCATGTATTTTTTCTTGCTGCCTCGAGTACTACCATAAAAAGCTTTAACTTTTAGAGATAGCAATAATTCTTTACTGACTCAGCAAACATCCAAGCTGTCTATCGGTTTTGTAGTGACTGCTAACTTGTTAAGAAAATGCTGACATTTTTGGAGCAGAAATTTTGCGTGTTACGACAATCTTGGGGAATGCATCAGTTTTAGGTCAAAGTGGGCTTGAACATGGTAGCCCCCTGGCTGCAGGAGGAATGTTTTCGAAGGGAGGTCTTGATCCAAATGGATGGGTATCACGATTTCAATCAGAAGTACGGATACTAACCATTAACATAACTTCATTTCTATCTAATTCTGTACTTTAGAAATTATTCTGACATAATTTTACATCTTATACTAACTCATGAAATTCATTCGACTGGTTGTAGTTCTATATTTTTGTACAGGTAATGCAAAGCTAAGTTATTAGCTAAGTTTCCGAAATGAGTTAACTATCTTATACCATCATGGTTCAAAATCATCTGTAGTGCAGATGTCAACCCATCATTTACTGACATCCTGATCCTTTCATTGACATAGTTAGGATATAACTTGCATTTTTGATGTTATGACTGTTGATAGTTAGTTATTCTTCGCATTTTTTTTTTAATTTATAATAATGAGTAGTTTTCTGAATTTTGATCAGCTAGTGCAAACCTTTTTGGTGGCCTCTGATACAGTAGTAAATTCATGTTCATCTGCATGCCGGTAAATAGACAATCATATCTGTTTTTGTAATTGACATTAGAATGAAAACATGCAGATGCCAAGTCTGATACAGTCCTCACCAACACCAAGCTGGCTGAGTCCACAAGGTAGCTCGTCTGGTCTTCTTGTTAAAAAGACAATCAGAGTGGATATACCCGTGGATTCATTTCCTAATGTATGGAGGATCACATCTCTTCCCTAATGAACACTAGTTTGTTTTTTTTTTTTTTCGACATAAAAATCTAATAGATATTTGTTGATTGCAGTTTAACTTTGTTGGTCGCCTCCTAGGCCCGAGAGGAAACTCTCTAAAGCGTGTAGAAGCAAACACCGAGTGCCGTGTCTTGATCAGGGGCCGGGGTAGCATTAAAGATGCAGCCAGGGTAAAAATAAATATACTATTTTTAGTTTTGTTATTTGTACCGAGATAAAATTACTTTACTGTGAGCTTCAGAAGATATTGTTATTGTGTTTCTAGTATAATCTATCAACTTAATGTGTTCTCTCCATCATCTGATGAATATTTTCCATTTATTTCACCTAGAGATCTATCACTTATAATTATTCTAAATGTATATAGATTTCATTTGGATAGTAAGGCAGTTATAGTAAACGAATTTTGTTCATATTTGTAGGAGGAAATGATGAGAGGGAAGCCTGGGTATGAGCATTTGAATGAACCTCTCCATATTCTGGTTGAGGCAGAATTACCGGCTGAAATAATAGATGCTCGCCTGATGCAGGCGCGTGAAATACTCGAAGATTTGCTCAGGCCTGTGGTATGTTGTTGTGAATTCAGTATGAGATTGGACAACTTGATAGGAAAACTGTTTGATCTAATTGTTTGAATTATTCTTATCTTTCAGGAAGAATCCCATGATTTCTACAAGAAGCAGCAGCTTCGTGAACTTGCAATGATCAATGGCACTCTTCGCGAGGAGGGTTCCCCCATGTCTGGTTCTGTTTCGCCCTTCCACAACAGCCTTGGTATGAAAAGGGCCAAAACAAGGGGCTAAAATCCCTTTAAAGGGCGAGTGAGAGGATTTTGGAGATTGTGTTAATTTTCTACAAAAGCATTTACCATTGTCACAGGTGATGCTGTCAACAAATGCCCTAAACTGCGATCGAGGCACTGGCACCATAGGGTCAGTTTTATGTGCAGTGTGTTTACATTCAGGTTTAAAGATGGTAGCACATAGTACAGTATAATGGTCCGCTTGAGTTTGGTGAATTTTTTTTTTTTTTTGTTGGTTAGGCTGTTTGGTTGCATGTTTCTGTCTATATTATTATGATTATTATCGTTATATATTTCAGTTTGCATTTGACAGTTTTGATATGGTTTTGCAATATAATGTATGGTTTGTACCCGCGTTGTATATATTGTCTTCTGCATTGCATGTATGGGTGACATTTTGCATTATCAAATGTAGATTATTGATTTTTGACTTTATTTATTTACATAAAGTCAGCTTGTTATGCATTTCTCAGTACCTTGTTTCATAGTTTTGAGGGTCCCTGATAGTAACCTAGAAGCTCTGATACTAAAATTATTCGAGAAGGATAGCAGGGTTAGGGCAGGTAAGCAATCAGTTAGAAAAAATGACTAAAAGTATTTAGTTTTTTAGCTGAATTGTTTGCATGAATTGTAAGTAGCTATATAGAGTGTAGTACTGAGAATAAGCATTCAGAAACTTGATTACAAACTGTTTAACCAATGGAACATGAATTCTTCCCTTGATAGAGCAAGACCTTTGGTGTTTTCTCTTTCACTAAATTTTTCTCAATCATAGAGGTTCTTTCAAAATATGGAACCTAGGGTGGAATCACTTTAGCACTTCAAAGTTCAAACATGACTTTTATGAAGAATATTGTTGTAGTGTGCCTTCAGTGAAACCCAAAGTTGGCAATTCCTTGAATTTGTGAAGATGAAGTTAGTAACACGAGGATATAGGTTGGGGGAGTTTAACAATTATTGCAAGAACTAATGATTGACTTCTATGGCGTTTTCTCTCTACTCCAAAAGGGTTATCGCACAATAGACGAGTAAATCACATTCCTCTCAAATGTGGCGATGAATATGATCCTATCAATATGTGACCCTACCATTACCCTCATATCCAAAAGAGTAGTATTGAGAAGTGGAAGTGAGTAGCAGAATTGTTGGGGTCAGAAATTTTTAACCAAGCTACAAACCCTTTGTCTACTCCAGATATGTTGGTTAAGTAAAATGATGGTAAGTCCATAATCCTTGACAAACACCCAATTCCGATAGTGTGGTGAGTTACAATGTGAAATTCACTTTATCCAAATTTGACATTCTATTCTATCTGGGTATACTATCAATTATCAAATTCAAATGCATTAGGATGATATACAGAAAACTACTTTTACCGTTTACGACTCACTAAGAACATTATGACTTCATAGTTATGGCTTTTGAGTCCTCCAGCCACTTTTCAATGTGCCATGTTTTCGATTTTCCAACCTTATCTTTGCAAGTTTGTTCTAGTTTTTTTAATGATATTCTCATTTTCAACAAGTCTTAGGCAACCCATTTGCAGCACTTAGAGGTGGTCTTTCGAACATCACAACGGTACCAATATTACGCGTATGGAAATAAATGTAGTTTTAAGAGGATGATTTACCATTTGGGTCATGTAATCTCTTGGGAAGGGGTATCTATGGAATCTGCATAAAATTGCATAAATTTTAGTATGATCAATTCCCAAGCATGTTAAAGAAGCAAGGGGCTTCTTGAGAATAACTGCTGACTTTTATTGTCGATTTGTTAAAAACTTAGGCATTGACTGACTAGGTGAAGCTTTTTTTTGTTGGAGCTCAATTGTTGAAGAGGCCTTCAAAATGTTGTAGAAGGCACTCACAATAAAGAATGATCGACCGAAACCGGTTGTGGCAAAGCTGATCGGGGTATGGTTTCAAGATTGTAAATAAGGTGTGTGCTACAATCAAGGAAAGGGAAGAAGACATGGGGGATATTAACAACTTCAGAGATGTTTTGGTCAGATCAAGTTGATATTGAAATGAGATTTGTAGTGTGCAGCGGAGTCCCAACCTCGATACTCTTGTCTTCCCTCAACATTAACCTTTTTTATGCTTCCATATGTTTGTTTTAAACTTGACCACTTGTTGATAACTTAAAGATAAATACCAGTTTATAAATATTGAAAGAGTTAGCTAAAGGAACTAAAGAAGATAATATGGTGAACTAAGTATGGGAACATCACTTTTCTTAGGTATTTAGAAACAAATCCTAAATGTTCACAAAAAATAAATGAAAATCCTAAAACCATAGAGTAGATCTGAGTCGCACTTTAATTGGAGCAAGGAGACATAAGCTACTCCTAAGAATCTTTTCCTTTACGGGTGTTGTCGCTCTTCATGTTTAGTTAACACCAAACATATTTTATTGTTGCAAGGTATGCACACCCTAACTATTATCATTATATCCTCTTAATAACCTTTTTAATCTTTACGTTTAGCCTAAAAAATTAGTTATCATCAATGATGATATTTATCATTTATCTTTTTTATTTCTCTCATAAACTAGTGGTAGAAATTAACATAAATTATTGAGATTTTAACCAAGTCAATCCTCGTGCGAACGATATTTTCTTATCACTAGAATACGTGTTAGACTGTGTGTACTTGCACAATAACGTACGAATAAAGATTTTGTACACACAAGGTGCGCTTATTGGCGCATATAACACAGCACACGTACGCAGGTGCTGCGTTGGTCTCTCTCGGAAGCAAAAAGCTTTCTTACATTTTTTATTTTTTTTAAAGACTTTCTTGCATTTTTGTTGAAACACTACCAAATTATAAAATATTGATTAGGATTAATACACATAGTATTAATTAGATGGAACAATTGAAATCAATTAATATTGTAAAAAAAAATTATAAATATCTTACCCAAGAGCGCTTTGATGAAATGATATGAGTCTTTTCTAACTTAATCAAAATCTTGAATTCGAATTTAATTTTGGACATACAACATCGCTAAAACTCATAAGGAGAGTTACACAAAAAGTTTTTAATATTACATTAATGCATAATATAAAGAGAGTATTTTGGTTGTACATTTAATCGGCATTTTTGCTATGAGATTTTGAGAGAGAAAAAAAAATATCATCTAATCAATTTGGATGAATTCTTTAAAAAATTTGATATGATCAAATTAAATATGATTTAGATTGGATCATTTTCAACTGATCCATTTACAAAAAAATATAATATGTTTGATGTGAAATATAACATATACTAAAAAAACCCATTAAAATGTATTCGTGCAAATTAATACGGTGTTAACAATTGGATTTAAATCATTAAAAAAAACAAAAAAAAAAAGAAATGGATTTGAATTTAATCCGTTTCAAGCTATATTCTCAAAAGGAGACTAAAAAAAATCAAATAATAATTTTATGTTGTCAATTTTTTTTGGATTAATTTACAATTTTAAAAACTATTTCATAAATCTCATTGATATTTTTTTAAGGGTCATTGATATTATTTATTGTCTTAAATTAATTGTCACCAATAAAATGATTTTTACCCATTAAAATATTCTTACTTATTTATTGGTATCTTATTCTTAATTCACTTAATTATTTCACTACTAGTGGTAAAAAGGGGCAAAATGGTGTGGAAAAAAAACCAGACCTTCTCTTCTCTCTCGCGTGTCTCTCTCTCTCACCTACAAAAACAAAAACAAAAATCTTCCATTGATGAATATAGAAGCTTGCATGCATACCCATTATTTCCAAATTCTAATTGACCTAAAGTGAAGGTAAAGGTAAGTCAAGAACCTCACTTCCCTCCTCCTTTTATGCTCAATTTCTCAAATTTCCTCCAAAGTGTGGCTTTTGTTGTTGCATGTGGAAGTGACGTACTAAGGGAAGAAATTGAAAGCTTGGAGGAGGGAAAAGAGCTTTGAAATCAACCTTAAGGTGAGCTCCTAATAGCCTTTCATTCTAGTAGAAATACTGCTTCTGGAAATTGTTGATGAATTTGGACTGTTTTAGGTGTATGTTGCTAATTAATTATAATTAGGAATTATAAGTATTTTTGTTTTAGTCCCCCATTCAACTAATTAGTGGGTTAATGTTATTAATATGTTAATTATGTTACAAAGATGTGGATTGAAGCATCATAATAATAATTGTGCATAAAGATAATAGAAATTGATGAGTGCTAGATTAAATCAATTATGATCAAGAGACTACCATAGAATGTAGGAACACGACTGAAATTGAGAATATAAAATGAATTGTTGTACTCTGATCTCTTGTAGGATTAGGATATGTTACTCATTTGAGTAATGAGAATCATAAAGTTCTCTTAAAACGAACTGGATATCTGACACTTACAGTTTAAAATCTGCAGTCGCAATGATAATATGAATTTTAATATTATGAATGAAATTATTTTAATTCTAGCAGGTACCTGGTGATGTAATAGACAGTATAAATTGTTTTAGTTGCTATGAATACGATATTTATGATTTTTATAAATGAAATGGACTGGCATTGACAAGTACAAAATGATGAAACTGACGTTTATATTGTTCAGATATTATGGCTATATATGACACTAGTGAAACTGGTAAGAGTTGTCAGATACGTTCTATGAAACTGACATAACTTGTCAGATATGTTCTATGAAACTGGCATATATTATCAGATATGTTTTATGAAACTGACATGAATTAGGGGTGTTCAAAACCGAACCAACCCAATAAAAAACCCGCAAACCAAACCAATCTAAACCAAAACCGCAAAAAATCGCACTTGGTTCGGATGACTTTTGCACTGAACCGCGCGGTTCAGTTCGGTTTGCGGTTTGCATCTCAGCAACCGAACCAAACCAAGCCAAACCGCAAGAATAATGAATATTACTTAAACATGTACTAGCCCAATTACATAGCGCAAGAATAATCTCTTTCGATTCGATTTTTCCATTGTTGCACCATCAGGTTCAATTCTAATTCCTTTCCATCTCTTTCAATTCATTTCCAGTGATGAATTTGTTTCCTTTACTTCCCAATAATTTGTTGCATGCTTATGTTTCTTCTTAATTTTACCTATTTTGATATAAGTTTTACCTAATATTTTATCATATAAACAGCAAAATAAAATGTCCTATGTTTATTTTGTAACAAGTTGGTAATATTAGAGTTAATGTAATATTTTTTTTTTATCTCGCGATAAACCGCACAAACCGAACCAATCCAAGCCGCATTGGTTTGGTTTGGATGACTTTTTAAAAATCAACTGAACCAAACCAAACCGCATGCTTTCTTATCTCGCGGTTTGGATGACTTTTATGCTCAAAACCGAACCAAACCGCACCGTGAACACCCCTAACATGAATAGTCAGGTATTTCAAATAAATTAAATTGTGAGGTCACGTAGCTGGTAAATGTATTGATTTATTATTTCCAACGCTTCACTGGTGTTGAATATTGTTGGGAACACCCACACTCGACAATATTCACGTACGTAATTAAAATGAACCAGATGCATCGTTTTATCCACCTTTAAATATTTCAATAATTACCCTTTATATACATTCTTTAAATTACCCTGTAATTCAACTCAATTATCTTAATTATCCTGTATAAAATTCTAGAAAATTATATGGGGTGTTATACTTTCCCTTGAAGTTCTAGATGCAAGAAGTTAAACATAGTCTTACACATCCTTTCTTGTAACAACAGACGACGGGATTTAAATGATCAATCGAGTTGGAAGTATGAATTTTTACAAATGTGATAAAACAACCTAAAAAACTTTGTTTACTACTTGTAGGTTTTCCAGAGTCTTCAAATTGTCGTTTATCCATCTCTAATGGGAGATCTGATTATCTAGAAAATAAACACACGCACACGCGCTCGCACACAGACACGTGGGGATACAATTATATCATTATAGAAATTTGGAAAGGGATCTCGATATATCTTTTGCACAACAACACAAATGAGAGTGGAAATTAGAAAATGTTGGAGAAAAAGTAGAGAACCAATTCTTTATAATTTGGTATTTTATTCATAGGCAAGACTTTAAATAATGGTCGCGTATAGGATTTTGCGATTTCGGCCGTTACGGTTGTCGCGATACGGATTGCGGTTGTCGCAATGTGAATTAATCACAACATTGCACAACTCTTAAATAATGATAGTAACTTAAATAACTTAGATTTGGAGTTCTAAACTAGATAAGGAGATAACTTATGTAATTTATGATCAAATATGTATTAAAAATATGATTTTCATGTATCTCAATTGAAAAAATATCCGGATTCTATGTCTATTGTCATGAACGGCAATTTTTTGCGGCCGTAACGGTGTTTCGTCGCGGCTGTAACGACGTTTTGTCGTGATTTTTGTTCACTGTAAAAATGGTGAAAAACGGTAACGTCTGCTACCTATACCTTTTTGTCGCGGCCTTTTTCTCGGTAACGAAACGTTTATGTGTTGTTATTTGTTGTCAAATATATGTTACATATCGTCATGTGTGTTGACAATTGTGTAACCATGTTGGAAGTGTTTTTTGCTTGTGTAATCATATTTGAAGTGTTTTCTGTATGTGGTTTCCTATTCCTATTTAATATAATAGTCACTAGAGGCACGTGAATTGGTTCAACCAATTTTATTTTATTTGTATTTTTATTTGTATTTTTTTTTGCAATGGCGGTTGGACTGATTGAACCACAAACCAAAGGCTTCACCGGTTTGATTTCCAGTTCAGTTTTTTAAACTTTGGCATAATGAAGTTTGCCTTCTTGCAGGAAGATGATTGTTCTCAAAGACATTGTGCCTGCAGCTCAAAACAACATAGACAGTAAATTTATAATTTTGGAGAAAGGGAGGACAACACTTGAAGGGCAAAATAAAAAATGTTTGGCACTTGTAGCTGATGAAACAGCTGCAGTTCATTTACAACTTTGGGGAGATGAATGTGATTATTTTGATTCAGGTGACATCGTTTATATAACCAACGGTATCTTTTCCTACCTGCGTGGCAACCTTATACTAAGGGCAGGTAAGAGAGGAAAGCTTGAGAAGATAGGAGAATTTACTATGTCCTACGTTGAGACACCAAACATGAGTGAGATTCATTGGATTCCTGACCCAACAAATTCTAAGAAGTATATCCAAGAGTATGTCATATCTCCCCACTCCCGTGCCTTCTCTCCAGTTTTGTAGATTTTGATGTTCATTCTCACTGCAAAAGATCTGTTTGTTAATAAGACTATCTTTATTTAAGCTCTTTTTTTCTTTCCACTATGCTAAAAGGAAGGGTATTTTTATCTTTTCTTTTTTATTGTTTGATTGTTGTGATGGAACACAATAGCACATTGCTTGAATGAAAGATGGGATGTGAATGCAACTACTTTTGCTACCATCAAGTCTGAGAAAACCATTTTATATTATTCGATGTCTAAGTGAGCAACCCAAACCTATGGCTTGTTTTGGTATTTGTTGAACTAAGCACAAGCCTATACCAAATAGAGCAGAACAGGGAGATTAATAGAGCAATGTGAAAATGCAATCTGATATAAATACTGAGGTTTTGGGTAAGAAGTAGCAGAATCATGAGGATAAATAGAATTTTTGCTCTGTGTGAAACAATGTGGCTTGTAATTAATGGAGAATGTGGCTGGGGATTTATTGATTTATAATGGAATGTTCATTTGATGCTGGTAGTGCATAAAAACAAACCACTTGCTGCATATAAGTGTTGAAATTGTAAATTCTAGGTAGTTGAATATATGATAGTGAAAGACAGGAAGAATGAGTTTGTAATGTGGAGTAACATAGTGATTCCATAGCACAACATGTTGGTATTGGTAATCATAGAAGCACATGATTTTAGCTTTGAGTCATGCAATTTAGAGATGATAAAGATGTTTGCCTCATGGTTTTCTGCAAGTAAGAAATTGATATGTAGTCCGTGAAGTGGTTTTTTGAGCAAATCAACAAGTTGGTAAATGGAGGGAGCATTGGAGCCTGGTTGTCAATTTCCTTGTGCTTCATTCGCATATGGAAGGCTCGATTTATACACATATAATGGTTTGGACCAGTAATATATATCTAAAACGATGGTAGGTGATAGAGACAAGTTCTTGCAAACTAAAAGATTGCATTGAGATCAAAGTAGACAATGTATGTGCCAATGAACTTCCTAAATCCTACCTAATCTATCATTTGTGTCACTACTGCAGTGAGCATCCATAAAGCAGGTGATGCTGAGAGTGGTGATTCGAACTAAATGTAGCACATGATATCGTATATTTTGAGAAGAGAAGTGTTATAAACACTTCCTTTCTAACACCTTTTTTAACACTTTCTTATTGAGTGAAATTGTATTGGTACCGCACTTTAAAAATAACGATGAGACTTACATGAGTTTTATCCAATACTTTAGGTCAGAGAGTATTAGAAAGATAAAGTTTCTAACATTTATCATTTTTAAAATACACTTGAACACCTGCGTGCAAGCAACAATGAAAACACTCATGTATTGGGACACTTATAACAAAGACAACATTCAGATGAATTAAACATCATGCTTGAACTCCAATTCTTCTATTTGCATGAACTCCAATTAAACTTCATGCTTAATAGAAATACTTTAAGAAATACTTTATCGTTTAAACTTTATCGGATGTCATCGAAGGGACTTTTTTATTAAAGTATTTCTATTAATACAATAATTAGTAATACTCCAATTCTTATTTGGAGTTCAATAAAAAAATGTATTTTATTAAACTCCAAATAAGAATAATAAAGTATTTCTATTAAAATATTTCTTTTATTAAACATCATGCTTGAACTCCAATTCTTCTATAACAAAATAAATGTATATCACTGGAAAATATACTCCCTCTGTTTTTATTTAATTGTATTTTTTATACTCTACTACATGACCCACGCATTTCATTTATGTGTAATTTTAATAGACGAAATGATAATAGTTACTAAAAATCCACATGCAAATAGAAGAATTGGAGTTCAAGCATGATGTTTAATTCATCTGAATGTTGTCTTTGTTATAAGTGTCCCAATACATGAGTGTTTTCATTGTTGCTTGCACGCAGGTGTTCAAGTGTATTTTAAAAATGATAAATGTTAGAAACTTTATCTTAAAGTATTTTATTAAAGTATGATGTTTAATAAAGTATTTTATTAAACTTTAATAAAATACTTTTATTAAAGTATTTTATTAAAGTATTTCTATTAATACTTTTTTATTAAACATCATGCTTTGAATGTATTTTATTGAACTCCAAATAAGAATTGGAGTATTACTAATTATTGTATTAATAGAAATACTTTAATAAAAAAGTCCCTTCGATGACATCCGATAAAGTTTAAACGATATAGAAAAATATTTTAATAAATTGAACTTATTTTATTATAAATATTTTTTTTGAAGGATTTATTACAAATATTTATACATCCAATAATTTTTTTTTAAGAAATATGCATAATATTAAACAATGCTTTATATGAGATTGAAAAGTCGTTTTTTTTTTTTGTCAAATAAAAATCAATTATTATGAATAGGAATTGATCAGCATGGGAACGAGACTAAAAAGGAATGAAATAGGACACGTAATATGAGCACAAATAGAAAGAAACGAAAAAGTGGACACATCATCACCCCCACAAATATTTTCTTTTTTACAAGATCTACAAATAATTTGATAAAGTATAAATAATTAGTAAATTTACTAATTATTTATATTATATATCTATTTATCTATCTATCTATATAAATAAATAGATATAAAGCAGCAAGCACAACACAAAGATGGCATGACACGGGTACTCGGTGGGGGATGCTTCATGTCATGCCAAATGCTCGAACCTTCAAAGTTCACATCAATAGACAAATAATATCACACTATTTCTCATCTTTCAACTAACCTTTTACCCTCCTTCATCCAATTTGAATTTCATCATTATTCTCTAACAACTTTGTTACGTTAGTGGTTTGGTTTTTCTTTTAAAATTAAAAAATATATATTTAATAATGTGATACTAATGATCATTTTAAGATGATTTTGCGTATGTTTGGTTGATTGGTTCTACTTTTAAAAGGTTAGAAATCATTTCAGAGGCGTAGAGTTGATTCTGACGTGTTTGGTTGATGTCTAGTATAATTGATTTTATACTTTGTAATTAATTCAACTTGAAGCAGAAATTTGTAACTTTGGATTCTATGATCGATTTTCACACGTAAATTTACGGTTCAACTCACTTATACATTACTTTATTCATATGCAAATTATTTTTAGTAAGAAATACTTTTAACCAAAATTAATTTTAAATAATCAATAATATCATAATCAATTTTCTTCATTGCACAACCAAAAACATACTTCAACTATATATATATATATATAGCAAATTTAACTATATTCTTTAAAATTACAATACTAAACTTTTATAACCGACACTCAAGTGTCAATTATTGTTTTGGTTGTGCTATAGCTCTAATCAAAACTCTTATTGGTTAGCTTAACTAACTAAACCAACAGTTGAGAGAATAATCCACCGAACAAAATAATGGAAATAATAATATACTAATAAACTTAAAATATGATTTCATTAATTATGTTAATTTTAAAAATAATAAAATAATACACTTTCGAAAAAAATTGTAATACCATTATTATTTAGAATTTGTCAAAAAAAATTATTTTGAAATAAATAACTCAAAGTTTCTTAAAATAAAATTATTATCATGATGAGATGATTATGACTTTTTTGATGTGAACCGAATATCTTATGTTCACAACTGTAGAGATCAATTTTACAAATTAGATACGTATATAATGATTTTTTTTAGCATAATAGTAAGTGAAAATAATAAGGACCCTCTCCATTTTTGTGCCTTGTCTTTTATAGGATGCAATTATTAAATCAACATTTATATAACGTAAATTCACTAGTTGATTGAGAAAAAAGAGTAGGAAAAATTAGAAAAGAAGAGAAATGAAGATTGCAATTATTAAATGAAAATTTACTTAGAGTAAGTTTACAAGACCTATCTCAAGATTCCTTAAAAAAAAGACCTATCTCATGATAAAAGTGTTAAAATTGTTAGACCGAACGTCATTACAAAGATTCAACCTCAACTATTCTATTTTTATGTGAGTTTTTAATGATTATTTTTATTTCTTCAATCCATAAAAAAAAATAAAGGAAAGAGAAAAAGAAAGAATACTAGCTAAAGGAATCAAAGAAAGAGCATAGTGATCCATTGGGTCTCTCTCTTCATTCTCCTCTCAAATATCCAAAAGGTAATTATGCACTTTCTCATAAATACAATTAGCATTATTATTATTTTAGGGGAATTATTTTTTTTTATTTTTTTAGGGGATTATTATTATATAGTCAAATGTTTCTAATTTTATGATTAATTTGGTGTGTGGTAAAAATAATCAATGCAACCATATGTAATAAGATTCAAGAAAAATCAAACGTTGTTGATAAATATAGCCTTTAGTAGACGCTAGTTTAACTTCTGTTTCCAACGTAATGATGTTGTAATGATGTTTTTAGTGGATGATCTATCTATTACAGTAAAAACTAAATGTAAAAGTTTTAAATTTTTTTTTTAAAGTGTTTTTATTTTTTATTTTTTTTGACTAACTTACCTCAAAAGTAAAAATTTTGACTGGGTTTTAAGTTATCTTTTTTGGGTAAAGAAAGGAATAAATAAATGCAAGCATGATCTAAAACATAAAGTTCCTCTCTCTTCTTCTTCTTCTTCTTCATATTAATTTCATAACGCCTTTTTTTTCATTATAAACTTAAACTTGACATCTTTCTCTTGAGCTCACTTGAATTAGCATTTTCCACAAAAATTAATAACTCTTAGCGTTTTAGAATGCTAAGTGGTTTAAACGGCAAGTCGTTTTTCAAATCTCACTTTCTCTCTCTTCCTTCAACATTTTCTGCATTATTAGATTTCATTTTCACAAGATTCATCATCATCATACACCTTCACAAATGTTAGATTTATCAAATCAATTACTTGAAGTTTAACACTTTTTTGTATATTTTATGTAATTTTTAAGAATTCATGTAGCATTAGTTTTAATTAATCAGCTTGATAATGATAATTCTAGTAGTTAGCATATTTTTTTCATCATTAAGGAAAATGTAATTAAGTTTCTGTTTTCTTCTAAATCAATTTAATTAATTACTTTATTTGTATATGTTAGTCTCTGGAGTTGTGATTTATGAACAATTTTGCTATCAATTTTATTTATTTATTTATTTTTGTGTATGTTATAGAACTTGAAACAGTAATTTATGAAGGATTTTTCTGTGAATTGTATTTATTTATTATATGTTGTAAAATTTGGAGCAGTAATTTATGAAGGATTTTTCTGTGAATTATATTTATTTAGTAATTTATTTGTATGTTTGTAGAATTTGGAGAATTTATGAAGGAATTTGGTGTGAATTTTACTTATTTATGTGTTTGTTTGTATGTTGTAGAATTTGGAGCAGTTACTAATGAAGGAGTTATCTGTGAATTTGATTTCCTGATTCAGACATTAGGATAAACTTTCTTTGGTTTTCATTTGGACTGAAATGTCAGGTATTATTTGATATCTATCACTTTGGAAAGTAATGAATTTTTTATTGTATTTTATGGTTTACGATGTCCGTAAGACCTAGCTCAACTGGTAATGCTGATATTGCTAGGCTGGACACCTTCACCTGGGTTCGAGCCCAGAATCTCGTAATTGTGGGTTGAGTTTTAGGCAGTATTTGCCACTTCGTCAGCAGACCAAAAACTAAAATAAAATGTGTGTTGTGATTGGTATGATTTTGTGTTTGTGAAAAAACTGATCTTGTATTTAAAATGTGGTGAAAGGATTTGAAGGGCAATGTAGTAATGATGAAATTAGGGAGAGGAGATTGGATGTTGAGTATTCGGAAGATGATAGGCGACAATATTCTAAAATCGGAACACTTAGGAAGAAGGCAATGAATGCTTCTTCTAAATTCACTCATTCACTTAAGAAAAGAGGAAAAAGGAAAATTGATTATAGGGTTCCACCAGTGGCTATTGAGGATGTTAGAGATGCACGAGAGGAGACGGCAGTCCTTGAATTGCGCCAAAGACTTGTCGAAAGGGGATCTTTGCCTCCTAGGCATGATGATTATCATACATTGCTGAGGTACTTCCTCATTTTTTTCAAACTATTTCGCAATTTTTAACTAAGCTACCTTGGAGAACTGTTTTTTGGATTAGCACTTTTGTTTTTTAAGGGTATACTCACTTCCATTTTAAGTGTGTTGTCATCAATAAAAAGTGTTAGGTTTTTATTCGCTCACATAACGTTGGTTCTTGTTGATCTGTATTTCCCGGTAGGTTTCTTAAAGCTAGAGATTTTAATATTGAGAAAACAATTGAGATGTGGGAAGAAATGCTTACGTGGCGAAAGGAGTATGGAACTGATACCATTCTTGAGGTAATAATACTAATTTAAGTCATAGCAATAAAAAGGTAGATTTGCTTTGGGCCACAGAATCTTTCGGTGTAACAGAAGGATAATTAGGATTCCTTCAGTTTCTCTGATTTTGTCGATTGTAAATTCAATACATTTGTTATTTAATTTGAACAAAGCAGATATGTAATCATTCACTAGCCTCCACCTCACAGCTCATACTTGTACATGAATTGGTTGTTGATACGGTATTAGGGATGTATGAGTGTATGACTAAGCAAGTGGTCAAGAGTTCCACCTCCAATTTTTTATAAAATAAAATTTCTCGATATGCCAGATATAAGCATTGTCTATGCATCAAGCCAAAACAACTGTTGCGTGAAGTGTGTTAGATATAAAATCACTGATGAGTCTCCACCTTAACAGCCCAAGCTTTTAAGAGAGTTGATATTTGTCGTAGTACCGAAGTCTCTATAACTATAATCTAGTAGTTATGAGTTAAATGCTTGCTACTCCCATTTTGCACACGATCAAGCATAAATAGCTCTTGCGGGAGGGGGAATGTTAGATAAAAAAAACCTCCAATAATTATTGATAGCATAAGCAATTAAGAGCAAAATATTTTACTTTTGTAATATTTGAAAATTTTGCTTTATACATGTTTCATTTTCTCCTAATGCGATAATTATCTATCCTTGAAGGATTTTGAATTTGAAGAGCTGGAAGAAGTATTGCAGTATTATCCTCAAGGTTACCATGGAGTTGATAAGGAAGGTAGGCCGGTTTACATTGAGAGGCTTGGGAAAGCTCATCCAAGTCGCTTGATGCACATCACCACAATAGATCGATATTTGAAATACCATGTACAAGAGTTTGAGAGAGCGCTGCAAGAGAAATTTCCAGCATGTTCCATTGCAGCGAAGAGACAAATTTTTTCGACAACAACAGTACTGGATGTACAGGGCTTGGTAGGTTGCATTACACTAATAATTTTTATAAAGTTAAGCACGTTATTACTAATATCAGGTGCGAAACCTGTTAATTATTCTGTGTGTCGGAAAGTTTGCTAAGCTGCTTGTTGATAGTAGATTGTTTGTGTTTAGGATTCTATGAAATATGGTATCTGCCTAAAAATCAATCTCTTTAGTGACTAGTGAGGGGGTTCTTTGGTGTTTCTCAATTTTAAGAATTTCCTTGTTTGCAAGTTGTCGAAACGTTTTTATGCTGAAATTTTAGCTGCAATTGAAATGTGTGATGCAGGGAATGAAAAATTTCTCGCGTACTGCAGCAAATCTCTTGGCTTCCATGGCTAAAATAGATAGCTGTTACTATCCTGAGGTTTTTATCCTGTCCGTTTCCAAAGAAACTTTTTTGTTGCGTCCCTTTTCGTTTCTATGTGATGATTTTCCGTTTGTATTTGCAGACATTACATCAAATGTACATTGTCAATGCTGGTACTGGCTTTAGGAAGATGCTTTGGCCTGCTGCACAGAAGTTCATAGATCCCCAAACTATTGCAAAGATACAGGTGAAGGATATAACTATCATATCAGTCAGCAATATTTAACATGCTCGTTTCTTGCTAGGTTACTGATCTTATATTCATTTCCCTAATTTTCAGATTCTTGACTCGAAATCTCTATATAAGTTACAGGAAGTAATTGACTCTAGGTACGCCTCTGTTCCTTCATTATACTGCATTCTAGTTTCTATTTAACTTACTGATTAGTTTTTAAATGAATCTGCACAGTCAGTTGCCCGATTTTCTTGGTGGTTCGTGTAAATGTCCTGGTGAAGGTGGATGTCTTAGGTCTAACAAGGGTCCATGGAATGATCCTGATATCATGAAGGTAATGTTTCTTTGTTATCTTGCTTCTTAGCCCTTACTTGTGCCAGCTTTTGAAAATATGCATGGTGCAGAAATAACCATGTCAAACTAGCATTTGGCCAACTAATGTAGATATTCTGATTTTAGCTATCAGGTAATGCGGAGGCAACTTTTGTGAGGCAAATCACCAGGGCGTCCAATGAACAGAACAATTTTGACTCCTTTCAGTTACACTCACTGAAGGCAAGTTTAAGTCTTTTGGTCACGAAAAAGTTGGGATTTTACGAGTGTTTACTATATTATGGTAGGTTGACATTCCTTGCAAATCACAATCTTATTGTTTTTTAACTATTTTCTCATCTCCCAGGAGCGATGCAGCGACTCTTCAGCAGAATCAGGGTCTGATTTTAATGATTACTCATCTCCTACCAGACAAAGGAGATGTAGTTATCCTCGTTTAGCGCCAGTTTGTGAAGAAGTAAGTTTTTTAGAATCCTCATTCTTATCTTAACACACTGCATGTGCATTTTGTCTTGAGCTTTTAATCATACCTAACTGCTCTGTCTTTTGCAGGTCAGGGTACCAGATGTGAATGGCTACTACAGCTGTGATGATAGTGCTCTATCAGCTCAGAATGTAATCGAAAATGATCAACATCGCCTTACTCGTGACCAGTCATTGCAAACTAATGATATGGAGAATATTGCTTGTAGGACAAATTCAGAAGGTATTGTTATAAAATTGTTGGAGGCTTGAACCAATTATATTTGCATTCCTTTCACATATTGTATATAGAGTCCAAATTGTACATATCCCCTTGTCATATTTGGACTTCGAATTTGGAAATACTTGCCGACTACTATTCATGCTAAGCTGTTTTATCCTTATCCACTGAGCCCCCACTAATTTTTTTTTTTTTTTTTCAGGTACTGCGGTCAGCAATTTGCTTAGCATTATTAAGGAGAAATTAGAGAGAATAAATTTCTTATATGTACCACAAGTGCTGACATCCTTCATGCAAAGACTCGCTGCATTCATCTGCAGTCTAAGATTTGAATTTTGGAGAACACAGAACATTGTTCACCCATCAAATTCCACAGAACGCGTCATTATTAACAATTCCGCAGCTCTTGAATCAACTTCTGAAAGAGATTATATTCTTCCTTGTGAACAACGTCTTCAGAGGCTAGAAAAGGTTTTTAATGAACTCAACAACAAACCCGATGGCATGCCTTTGGAGAAGGAGCAAATGCTTATGGAATCCTTGGATAGAATAAAGTCCGTTGAGTTTGACCTTGAGAAGACAAAGAGGGTATTTGTCTATGCTTTCATCACTCATCTATGTCTTTTGATTAAGTTGATCTGATGGTGTGGTTTTTAAAATTTGTGTTTTTTCTGCAGGTGCTGCACGCTGCAGTGATGAAGCAGCTTGAAATTAATGATCTACTGGAGAACATGCAGCAGCCAAAATGTCGAGTAAGTTGATCGTTGTATGTATTTAAATATTTATATATAAGGAACATACTTGAAGAGGATGATAAACTTCATGAATCTGTAATTAAACCAAAGAAGTAAACTTGAAGAGAGGGATAAACCTCAAAAGTAGAAACTTTTTTGACTGCTGTGATCATCTGTATTAATCTTTTAACCGCATATGTTTGTAAACCTATAAGTTGCAACATCATCAGTTAAGAATAATTTGCTTGTGTGAACTTTAAATTGGGCAAGCTTGTCATTAACTTTTGCACTGTTATTCTTGCAGCAGAGAAGGCTATTATGTTGAATCATCATTTTTAGTTACAGAAGTCTTTTAAAAGTCAGATATCAGGCAAGCTCGCACAGTCGAGTGTTGATCGGACCCAAGGAAGCCCGAAGCGAGGCATTCAAGTCTAATGGGTTGCTAACTAGAGCATACATACTTACTAGGGTGACATGAGAATTTGGTATAGTACACAGTTCAGTTCACTTTGTTTTTTTTATATATATATTATACTAATAAAACAATAAAACTATATATAATGACTTAACCAAAAAAAACATATATGTAGATTTCTTCATATACGCCTTTTTTGTCGTCTGTTCTCACAATAAACAAGTGACAAAATTTGTACTGTAATATGTTATATTCAGTATTATACAGTGTATAGAACATAGATATAATAGATAAGTTTCAGTGCTGAAAGTTTAGAGAAATTAATGGTGTATTTTGCGTAAAGTTTTTAGAGCATTTGGTAGGCATGGGATATATAATATAATGTCTAATAATTAATATCGTGACAATGAAATTTCTTGTCACATTCCCATGTCCAATATAGTGGATTGCCTACTTTTCATTTTTTTTTTGGACAACCTTTTTCACATAAAACTAGCAAAAACATACATAAGATTGCAATACATTAAAATCAATTCCACTTGCAGCAATATTTTGAAATTCTTATTTCTTGTTTAAGAGCAAATTCAATACGTTGAAAGTGAAATTTCTTGTCACAATCCAACATATAGTGGAGTGCCAACATTTTTTTTTTCACGAAGTAGTTTACCTACTTTTTACTAATGAAATTAGCATAAGTACGTTTGCGTGCATTAAAATTAATTATAACACTGCTTTGCAATTCTCTTCATGTCTTTAAACTTACATATTCAATAGGATTAAATTTTTTTTTTTATAGTCCCCATAAGCTTTGCTTATTTGGTAAGGTATAATGCACAATATGTGCAGGGGCTGGGGTTCGAATCCCAGACACCCCACTTATTCATCTTACAGGTGAATTTCTTTAACCACTAAGCTACTTGACAAAAAAATGTTTTTTTTATCTATAAAAATTACGAGTTTTTAAGTTTAATCCCTTAAAGAAAATTATTTGCTTTTAGTGCCTACTTTGTCTATTTTCATTTTAAAAGGACTATTCAAAGGACTGAAAATATATATTATTTGTAAAATGTTTTCAAAGGACAAAAAATATATTTTTTCTGAAGTTTTCTAATATAGGACTAATAATAGGTCTATCTATGCATTCAAGCATATTACGCCGGCTAAAGCGTCAAAAATCCCAAATTGATGGGTTTAAGGTTTTATGTATTGCATAGAGATAGAATCTATCTATCTATTTGTTTATATTTTCCTTATCTTTATGTAAAAAAAAGTCTAAATCTTATAAAACAAAGCAGTTATAGGGTCTCAGAATATGAAACCCATCAATTTGGTTGGTGAGTATTTTTAACTTATACGAGTGTGTCTCTCTTAATTTAAATTTATTTATTTATAGAAAAAACTGGATCCTTTTTTTTTTTTTAT